>JAEEGL014662501.1_pt1 | contig 74928 bp, 61 predicted proteins | sample 9134231 | NCBI WGS metagenome assembly JAEEGL01 (sample SAMN16246548, study PRJNA631951) | gut metagenome | biome: gut microbiome; feature: rumen; material: fiber-attached | host: Bos | place: Iran: Karaj | collected 2018-10 | reverse complement strand
TCGGAGATATGGACTTCAAGGTCACCGGCACCAAGGACGGCATCACCGCCACCCAGATGGACATCAAGGTGGACGGCCTCAGCTACGAAGTGCTGGAGAAAGCCCTGGAGCAGGCCCGTCAGGGACGCATCCACATCATGGGTGAAATGCTCAAGACCCTCCCCGAGCCGCGCGAGGACTACAAGCCCTTCGTGCCCCGTATGGTCCAGATCGAGGTGGCCAGCGAGTTCATCGGCGCCATCATCGGCAAGGGCGGCGAGACCATCCAGGGAATGCAGAAGGAATTCGGCACCACCATCACCATCGAGGAAGTGCCCTGCGAGAACGGCGGCACCAAGGGTGTGGTGGATATCTTCGGCACCGACAAAGCCGCGATGGACGCCACCCTCGAGAAGATCAAGGGCATCTGCGCCGTTCCCGAGGCCGGTCAGGTTTACCACGGCAAGGTGGTTTCCATCCTGGAATTCGGCGCCTTCATCGAGATCCTGCCCGGTAAGGAAGGTCTGCTGCACGTGAGCGAGATTGCCTGGGGCAAGACCGAGAAAGTGGAAGACGTCCTGAAGGTGGGCGACGAAGTGGATGTGAAACTCCTCGAGATCGACGCCAAGACCGGCAAGATGCGCCTCTCCATGCGCGCCCTCACCGAGAAGCCGGAAGGTTATGTGGAGCCCGCGAAGCGCGAGCGTGGTCCCCGTCGCGACGGTGACCGCGGACCCCGCAGGGACGGCGACCGCAAGGGCGGCAACGAGCGCCGCGACCGTGGCCCGCGCCACGACGGCGACCGCGGACCCCGCCACGACGGCCCCCGCAAGCCCCGCTTCTCCGAGAATGAGGAGCCCAAAGGCAACGAACCCGATGTGTTCTAGTAAATGAAAAGACTTTGTTTGATTGCGGCGGCCTGGTTATTCTCGGCCGCCGCTGCTCTTTCCCAGGAGTACGGCATTGTGAACGTCTCCGTGTGTAATATGCGTGCGACGGCCGATTTCGACGCCGAAATGGTCTCGCAGGCCCTGCTGGGAACGCCGGTGCACATTATCGACGAGGCCGACAAACTCCCGCAGCCCTGGCCGCAGATCCAGACCCCGGACGGTTATACCGGCTGGGTGCACTATGCGGTGGTGGAACGGATGAGCCGGGAGGCGTACAGCGCCTGGAACACCGCCCCGAAGGCAATCGTCACGGCACTCAGCGCCGTCGTGCACAGGAGCCCGTCGGCCAAGAGCGAAACCGTCTCCGACGTAGTGGCCGGCGACCGGCTGAAACTGGTTGCGACTAAAGGATGCTGGCTGCAGGTGGAGTTCCCGGACAAACGGCAGGGCTACATCAGCCGGAAGGACGCGATGGCCGAAAAAACCTGGCGGAAGCAGCTGGACCGGAGCCCGGAAGCTATTCTGAAGACCGCGAAGAGTATGCTGGGCTTCCCCTACATCTGGGCGGGGATGTCCCCGAAAGGAATGGACTGCAGCGGGTTCGTCCGCACCGTCCTCTTTATGCACGACGTCATTATCCCGCGGGACAGCGGGCCGATGAGCCGCGTGGGCGAGCGTATCGAGAGCCGCAGCGATCTCCAGCCCGGGGATCTCGTCTTTTTCGGCCGATGGGACGGCGACACGCCCCGCGTTTCCCACGTGGGCTTCTACCTGGGCGAGGACCTCTTCATCCACTCGCTGGGCCTGGTGAAAATCGGCAGTTTCCTGCCCGGCCGTCCCGAGTTCGATCCCTACAATGCGGGCCGATACCTCTTCGGCGGACGCATCCTGCCGTATGTGGACCAGGTTCCCGAGATCAACACCACCCTCACGAATCCCTACTATGCAGAATAGGCGCGACTTCCTCAAGACCACGGCCCTGGCGGCCGCCGGCGTGGCCCTCGTGGGCTGCGACGGCCCGCAGCGCTTTCACATCGGCCACAAGGGAGACGGAAAACTGCACCTGAGCTTCTTCCCCTATGAGCTGCAGCTCCGGCACACCTTCACGGTGGCCTCCTACAGCCGCACCACCACGCCCGACGTGCAGGTGGAAATCAGCTTCGAAGGCGTGACCGGCTACGGCGAGGCCTCGATGCCTCCCTACCTGGGGCAGACGGTAGAATCCGTGTGCGCGTTCCTGCAGAAAGTGGACCTGGAGCAGTTCAGCGACCCGTTCCAGTTGGAGGATATCCTAAATTATGTCGATTCCCTCTCCCCCGGCGATTCCGCCGCCAAGGCGGCCGTGGACATCGCCCTGCACGACCTGGTGGGAAAACTCATCGGCCAGCCCTGGTACAAACTCTGGGGCCTGGACGCGGCGAAGGCGCCTTCGACCACCTTTACTATCGGCATCGATACCCCCGACGTAGTGCGGGAAAAGACGCTGGAAGCTGCCGGGAAGTTCAATATCTTAAAGGTTAAGGTGGGACTGGACACGGACGTGCAGATGATCGAGGCCATCCGCTCGGTCACCGACGTTCCCCTCGCCGTGGATGCCAACCAGGGCTGGAAGGACCGCAGCAAGGCCCTGGACGAGATCTTCTGGCTGAAGGAGCAGGGCGTGGTGATGGTGGAGCAGCCGATGGCCAAAGATCGGCCCGAGGACAACGCCTGGCTCACCGAACGCTCTCCCCTCCCCATCTTTGCAGATGAAGCCATCCAGCGCCTCGCCGACGTCCCTTCGATGAGCGGCATCTACTCCGGCATCAACATCAAGCTGATGAAATGCACCGGGATGCGGGAAGGCTGGAAGATGGCCCAGCTCGCGCGGGCGCTGGGAATGAAGGTGATGGTGGGCTGTATGACGGAAACCTCCTGCGCCGTATCGGCCGCCGCGCAGTTCTCCCCGTATGTGGATTTTGCCGATCTGGACGGGAACCTGCTCATCGCGAACGACCGCTTCTCCGGCGTCACGGTAAAGGAAGGCCGGCTGGTCCTGCCCGAGAGGCCGGGAATCGGGGTCAAGCTATTATAGTTTGCGATTCCCGCGAAAAGTTGTATATTTGGGAAATAAATCTTAATAAACTATGGCAGCTATCATTTACATCGTCGGTCTGGTTCTTTCCATTATCGCCGTCATCGACATCTTCAAGAAGCCCATCTCCCTCGTGGGTAAGATTATCTGCGCGGTGATCGTCCTGCTCACCAGCTGGATCGGCCTGGCCGTTTACTTCCTGTTTGCAAAGGACCGCATTACGAAGTGGTTTAAATAATTTTTTGTATCTTTGCATCCCCAACCCTGAGGTGAGTTGTCCGAGTGGTTGAAGGAGCCTGCCTCGAAAACAGGTGTACGGCGACGTACCGGGGGTTCGAATCCCTCACTCACCGCAAAGTGGCGAAAAAAGTCTGTGCCAAGCTTGCTTGAGCACAGACTTTTTTTGACGCTTTGCAAAGCCCGCCGCAGGCGGGCAGGGATGTGCGACCGAAGGGAGCAAATCCCGTTGGTGAGTGAGGGGAAAAAGCGCCAAAGGGCCGGAGGCCCGTGATGTCATTCTATGCTTTGCAGGGCCCCGATGCACAGAGGCATTTCCAAGAAAAAGCTCCGAGGGGAATGTGAAGAAAAGCTAAAAATCATTAACTTTGTGGGACAACCCGCAGATCGGAATGAAAACACTTTTCAAAACTATCGGCCTTATGCTGCTCACCCTCGTTGTCGCAGCAGCCTGCCAAGGGAAGAAGAACCCGGGAGTGTCCATCCCCGTCGGATCCGTGCTCGTGGTACCGGAGAGCATCACGCTGAAGGAGGGGGACACGAAACAGCTTTCCGTCACCATCCTTCCGGAAAACGCGACGGACCGCTCGCTGATATGGACTACATCCAACAGCGGCGTGGCGGATGTCACAGGGGGCGTAGTCACCGCCAAAGGCGAAGGCATCGCAACGGTTACGGCCTATGCGAGCGGATCCGCCGTCAAGGGAGAGTGCGAGGTGACGGTGCTTCCCCGGATTCCGAAAGGCGCGGTGGATCTGGGCCTTTCCGTCTATTGGGGCAGCTGCAATGTGGGCGCTTCCAAGCCCGAGGAAACAGGCGACTATTTTGCCTGGGGAGGCGTCACTCCGCACGAAGGGAACACCTTCACCTGGGAAAAATACGAATGGTGCAATGGAAGCAAGACCAAACTCACCAGATATAACTGGGATAACGCGTACGGCACAAGCGATAATCTCTCCAATCTTCTGCCCTCCGACGATGCTGCCGCCTATAAGCTGAAGGGCGAATGGAGAATGCCCCAGGCGGCCGATTTTCAAGAGCTTATCAATCGCTGCACCCTCAAGCTGACGAAGCAGGACGGTGTTTCCGGCGCCCTGTTCACGGGGCCCAACGGAAACTCCATCTTCATCCCGGCCTCCGGTGAGTACGATGAATACGGCCATCGGAACGAAAACTCCATCTATCTCTGGAGTTCAACCCTGAACGGGACTTATCCTTTCAAAGCACAGGCCCTGAAGGTGATGAATGACGAAGCTTTCAAACCCATGCTGACTGCCATCGACCGGTATAACGGGATACCCGTCCGCGGCATCTGCCCCAAATAATGACTTCCAGTCCATTATGGCAAACAAACCCCTCAACACTGAACTGCTGGACCGCGCCATTGTCTTCGCGGTGAAAGCACACGCGGGAACGGAGCGGCGCGGGAAAGGATTCCCCTACATCGTGCACCCGATGGAGGCGATGGAGATCGTCTCCACGATGACGCCCGATCAGGAACTCCTCGCAGCGGCCGCCCTTCACGACACGGTGGAAGACACCGACGTTACCGTGGAAGACATCCGCAAGGAATTCGGCGACCGCATCGCCAACCTCGTAGCCTCGGAGAGCGACGACGTACACGAAGGCGTCCCCGAGGAAGAGAGCTGGCACGCCAGGAAACAGGCAGCCATCGACCGCCTGAGCAGGGCGCCGAAGGACGCCAAGATCGTGGCGCTGGGGGACAAACTTTCCAATATGCGGGCCATCGCCAGGGACTATGCCCAAAAAGGCAACGCCTTCTGGGACCTCTTCCACGTAAAGGACGTGGACGAGCACGAGTGGCACTACCGGGGCCTCGCCAATGCCCTCAGAGACCTGCAGGACACGGACGCCTACCAAGAATTCGAAAAACTAATCAACCAAGTGTTTTCACACCATGAAGCTTGACGGAAGACGCGAAAGCAGCAACGTAGAAGACCGCCGGGGTCTTTCCGGCGGCGGCAAGGCCGGCCTTGGAATCGGCGGCATCATCATCGTTGGTATCATCACCCTCCTGATGGGCGGCGACCTGGGCGACGTACTCAATACGGTAGCCACGGACGGCGGCTTCACCACGCAGCAGAACTACGAGCCCACGGCCGAAAACGAAGCCCTCGCGAAATTCTCGCGCCAGATCCTGGCCTCCACGGAGGACGTCTGGACAAAAGTCTTCAAGGAGCAGCGGCTGGGCACGTACCAGGCCCCTACCCTCGTCCTTTACACCGGCAGCACCTCCACGGCCTGCGGGCAGGGACAATCGGCCATGGGCCCCTTCTATTGCAGCGCCGACGAAAAGCTCTACATCGACCTCTCCTTCTTCTCCAGTATGCGCAGGCAGCTGGGGGCCGACGGAGACTTCTCCTACGCCTACGTCATTGCGCACGAGGTGGGGCACCACGTCCAGCACCTGCTGGGCACGCTGGACCAGGCGCATCAGCAGATGGCGCGGATGAGCAAGGCCGATGCGAACCGGATGAGCGTGCGCATCGAGCTTCAGGCCGATTTCTACGCCGGCGTCTGGGGCCACTACGAGAATGAATTCTTCGGCTCGCTGGAGGACGGCGACCTGGAAGAAGCAATCAACTGCGCATCGGTCATCGGCGACGATTACCTGCAGAAGAAATCGCAGGGCTACGCCGTGGAAGAATCCTTCACGCACGGCACCGCGGCCCAGCGGATGAAATGGCTCAAGAAGGGGCTCTCCACCGGCGACGTCCGGAAGGGGAACACCTTCGAGCTCAGCGACAGTCAGTTATAGGATTTCCGCACAAACCCTCTCGGCCTCCGGGAGGGTTTCTATTTTCCCCACGTCCACCAGTTGCAGGCCGGGGGCGGGCACGCCGTAGATAGGATAGCGCCCGCAGGCCTCCAGGTAGAAATCCATAATGGGGAAACGCTCCGGCATCGCCAGCGCCTCGAAGGCGTCGAAAATGGCCGGGGAGAGCAGATGAATGCCGGAAAAGGCATAGCGGAGGCAGGCCGATGGATCCAGGTCCTTCAGCGGACTCCGCACTTCCCCGGTGGCAAGGTTCGTCCAGCCGACGAGGCGCCCGTCCTCCGGGCGGAACAGCAGATAGCGCTGCGTGGGGCGGTCGCTCACCAGCAGCGTCGCCAGGGCCTCCGGACGGGCCTGGGCGCGGAACCAGGAAAGATCCACGTTGGAGACGATATCCACGTTGTGCACCAGGAAAGGCTCGTCCAACGGCTCCAAGAGCGGCCGGGCGTGCGCAATGCCGCCGCCCGTTTCCAAAAGGGCTTGCGATTCGTCGGATATCTTAATGGAAAGGCCGAAGTCGTGGCTCCCCAGATACTCCCGGATGAGCTCCGGGAAATGATGGACGTTCACCACCGCCTCCGTATAGCCGAAAGCCTGGAGCTTCCGCAGGACGTGCGCGAGCAGCGGCTCCCCGCAGACGCGCACGAGCGCCTTGGGCAGCGTATCCGTAATGGGCTTCAGGCGCGTGCCCAGCCCAGCGGCGAAGACCATCGCTTTCATAGCATCTTCTCCATTCCCAGCTCCCGGTGGGCAACCACGATCTTGATGTTGAATTTCTGAGCCAGGTGGCTGGCCAGATGCTCGGCGCAATAGGCCGAACGGTGCTGCCCGCCGGTGCAGCCGAAGCATACCTGCAGGTTGGTGAATTTGCGCTCGATGAAGCGCTGCACGTGGGCGTCCACCAGCTTATAGACGCTCTCCAGGAAAGCGAGCACCTCGCCGTCGTCCTCCAGGAACTTGATCACTTCCGCGTCCATCCCGTTGAACTGACGGTAGTACTCGTATTTGCCGGGGTTGTTCACGCTGCGGCAGTCGAAGACGTATCCGCCGCCGTTACCGGTAGTATCGGCCGGAATCCCCTTCTTATAGGCGAAGCTGTAGATTTTCACCTGGAGCCGATGGTCCTCCTGCACCACGTTCAGCTCCGGTTTCACGGCCATCTCCTGCAGGACGGCGTTCAGGTAGGGATACCGGGTGAAGGGCGTCCGGAGCAGCGAACGCAGGTTCTGCAGGGCATACGGCACGCTGGCGATGAAGTGCGGCTTTTTCTCGAAGTAGCCGCGGAAACCGTAGGCGCCCAGCACCTGCAGGGTGCGGAAGAGCACGAACAGGCGCAGGCGGCTGCGGAACGCCGCTTCGTCCACCTGCTTGAACTGCTGCAACGCCTCCAGATAAGTCTTAATCAAATCCTCCCTTAACGCTTCCGGATAGCGGGAGCGGGCCTGCCAGATGAAGGAAGCTACATCATAGTAGATGGGGCCGCGGCGGCCGCCCTGGAAATCGATGAACCAGGGCTCTCCGTCCTTAATCATCACGTTCCGCGCCTGGAAATCCCGGTACAGGAAGGTGTTGTCGTCGTCCAGCAGAAGGTCGGCCTTGAACTTTTCGAAATCCTCCTGCAGCTGGATTTCGTTGAATTCGATGCCCGTCGCCTTCAGGAAACAGTATTTGAAATAGTTCAGGTCGAAGTCCACCATCCGCGCGTCGAAGGCCTCCTGCGGGAAGCAGACGCTCCAGTCCAGGCCTGCCCCGCCCAGGAACTGAATGCGGGGCAGCTGGGCGACGGTGCGGCGGAGCAGATCGATTTCATCGGCCGAATAAACCCCTTTCTCGCGGCCCTGCGCCACGGCGTCGAAGAGAACCTGGTCCCCAAGGTCTTCCTGCAGGTAGGCCAGGCCGTCTTCGCTGACGGCATAGACCTCCGGCACGTTCAGCTTCCTGGACCGGAAATGCCGGGCCAGTTCAATGAACGCGCGGTTTTCCTCCAGGGACGTGCCGATGACGCCCATCACGGTGACATTCCCACCGCTCAGGCGGAAATACCGGCGGTGGCTGCCCGAAGTGGGCAGTTCCTGCATCTGGGCGAGGGGCTGTCCGGCAAATGACTCGAAAAGGGGTTTCAGGGTATTCTGCGGCATAATTACTTCGAATGATAATCAATGAGCCCTTCAATGGGCGATTCCAGGAAACGGGAAACGCGGATGCCCGCTTTTTCAAGCAGGGGGCGAAGGATTCCCTGGCAGGCATAGCCCAGCCCGCCGGTGATGCCCACCGGATAGTGCGCCACGTCATAGCGCAGCAGGGAACGGTCGATGAATGCCTGGAAATTCCCCTCGATCAGGTCTTTTGCGTAAGGGTGTTCGGCCTGGGAAAGCAGGAACGGCGCCAGGCTGCCCAGGTATCCGGAAGGTGAAGCGCTGCGGTAAACGCCCTCGACGATGCCGGCATAGGAGGCGTCAAACTCCTTTGAGAAGGCCGATGCAATCGGCTCCGGGACCAGCCCCTTGATGTAATCGGAGAGGAAAAGTTTCCCCAGCACCGCGGCACCGCCGTCGTCGCCGATGACATAGCCTCCGGCGTAGACTTTCTGGGAAACGTTCGCGCCGTCGTAGAAACAGGTGTTGGATCCGGTGCCGATGATGCCCACGATGCCGCTTTCGCGTCCGCAGACACCTCTCGCGGCCGCCATCAGGTCGTTCTGGATATCTACATCGGCCACCTCCAAAAGGCTCCGGATATGGGCTTTGAGCTCCGCGCCGATGGCTTCCGTCACCACGCCGGCCGTATAGAGATAAAAGCCATCGGCCTTCTTCAGGCCTTCCGACTCCACCGCCTCCCGAAGGATCTCCTTGATGGCTTCCATCCGCATCGTGGACACGTTGGTCCCGGCCCGGAGGAAACGCCGAACCGGCCTTCCGCCTTCCACCACGCACCACTCGCTCTTGGTGGCGCCGCTCTCTACGATGATTTTCACACCCATATAGTGCAAATATACAAAAAAAAGCATCCGTTTGGATGCTTTTTCTTGTAGGGACGATCGGATTCGAACCGATGACCTCTTCAATGTGACTGAAGCGCTCTAAACCAGCTGAGCTACGCCCCTGTCCTTTGGGGATTGCAAAGGTAGTATCTTTTGAGGAAACTACCAAATATTTTTTTTTATGGCGGAGGCGGAGGGATTCGAACCCCCGGTACGTCGCCGTACAACAGTTTTCAAGACTGCCGCCATCGACCACTCGGCCACACCTCCGAAAAGGACTGCAAATTTAATAAAAAAAATCTTTCGCGAAAAACTTCAATAAACTTTAGCCTTCCAGCCAGAGCGTATGGAAGAATTCTCCGCGGGGACGGTCTTATCTTTTTCCCGCAAAAATTGTTACCTTTGAAAGAATAATTCTCAAGACCTATGCGCAGCATCAAACTCCTGGCCGCAGCCGTTATCCTGGCCGCCTGTACACAAAACCAAGTAGTATTCCTGGGGCCGCTCCAGGGAGAAAACAGCGGAGAACGCGGTTATGCCTATCAGGGTATGGACATCCACGGCAACTATATGCTCAGCTGCCAGAACCAGGGCATCGCCAGCATTTACCGGATCAAAAACAACGGGAAGTATCCCCTTCTGAGCCAGTTTCACCTGGCCTCTTTCCACAAACACAACCACGCCAACGTGGTGAGTTTCGGCGTGGAAAAGGCCTTGGAAAGCGACCCGCTGCCCGTTGCTTGCATCAGCCAGTGTCACAAGAAACCTATCGACGGGAAGAAGGATCTGCTGTACGTGGAACGCATCCTGCCGGATTTCAGCGGCTCAGAACTGGTGCAGACCATCTTTTACGACGATGTGAACCAGGACTTCGGCTATGCCCTGCAGTGGGTGGTGGACCCGGAGGAAAAGATGCTCTACGGCTACGGGAACACCATCAATAACGACGACCCGGACAACCGCCACCGCATCATCAAATTCCGCCTCCCGCGCCTCGCCGACGGCCCTTTTGTTACGCTGAAACCGGAGGACGCCCTTGAGAACTACCTCATCGAGGAGGTATCGGCCTTCCGCTTCAATCCGGTGGGCCAGGGGTTGTATATTTATAAAGGTGAGCTGTATATGCCTACGGGCCTCGGAAAGCCCGAGAAGCCGTCCATCGTCTACATCTGGGACCTGAAAGAGCGCAGTATGCGTGCGCTGGACCTCTCGGAGGTCACCACCGGCGAATTCGAGGACATTTCCCGCCGGGGCCGATATTTCTACATCCAGGGACAGGACGGGCTCTTCCGGCTGCCCATTCCCGCATAGGCCGGCGTGCCCGGCGAAGATCTATTCCTTCGCAAAAAACTTCCAGTGGAAAAGAAGTAGATAAATGGCGCCGCAGGTGACGCAGCTATCGGCAAAATTGAAGACAGGCTCGAAGAAGATGTGCCCGCCCAGCCACGGGACCCAGTCCGGCCAGGTCCAGAGAGGGAAGTAGAACATATCCACCACCTTCCCCTGCATAATGGGGGCGTAGGAGCCCAGGGTGGCCACCGTGTCGTAGGTGGATTCGCTGAAGATGAGTCCGTAGCACAGGCAGTCGACGATGTTCCCGAAGGCGCCGGCCGTGATGAGCGTGAGGCCGATGAAAACGCCCGTGGGGACCTTCTTCTCCCCTTTCAGGAGCTTCGCGATCCACCAGCACAGGAAGCCGAACAGGACCAGGCGGAAAAAGGTGAGGGCATACTTCCCGATCACCCCGCCGAAGGACATCCCGAAGGCCATCCCCTTGTTCTCCACGAACAGCAGCTGGAACCAGTTCCCCAGCACGGGGATGCTCTCCCCCAGGGTCATATGGGTCTTGACCAGGACCTTGATGACCTGGTCAATCACCACGAGCAAAACGCCCAGAATGATAAGCGCTTTGCCTTTTTTCATTACTTACGGCCGGTCTTTTCCAGAATAGCCTTGCCCTCCACGGTGGTGGTGGCGTGCGGCACCAGGCGCAGACGCTCCTTGGGGATGAGCTTGCCGGTGACGCGGCAGATGCCATAGGTCTTGTTCTCGATGCGCACCAGGGCGGCTTCCAGGTTCTGGATGAACTTGTACTGACGCTGGGCCAGGGCGCCGGCCTCTTCCTTGGAAAGCTGGAAGGCGCCGTCGTCCTCCACGGTCTTGAACGTGGGAGCGGTATCCAGGATATCGTTGCCGCCGGCGTGTGTCATCACCTCGCGCAGGGTGGCGTACTCCGCGCGGGCCTTATCCAACATCTCGTTGATAATGACGCGGAACTCCTCGAGTTCTTCGTCAGAATAGCGGGTTTTGTTGTTCTCTTCCATAATATTAGCGTTTTACGGTTATCTTGATGGTTCCCTCCGTCCACTCTACCTCGGCGGCCTCCGCGGGGGCTTCCCCGAAAGGTTTCAGGCCGATGGAAAGGGACAGGGTCTGGGATTTCACATAGTCGCCGAAAGCCTGCAGGGCATCGGCCAGGGCGGGGTCGTCGGCGTAGACGACGGTGCTGATGCGGTCCGTCACCTCGAAGCCGGAGCTCTTGCGGAGGTTCTGGATGCGGTTCACCAGTTCGCGGGCGAGGCCTTCGCGGCGGAGTTCCTCGGTGACCTCGATGTCCAGCGCCACGGTGAGCGAGCCTTCGGAGGCCACCTGCCAGCCGGGGACGTCCTCGGAGGCGATGGCGTAGTCCCCGGGGTTCAGCACCACGGGACCGCCCGGAAGCTCGAGCGTATAGGCCTGGAGGGCCGATTCTGCCTGCTGGATTTCGGCGATCACCCCCTGCGGCAGCGAGCCGAAGGCGGCGGCGATTTCCTTCATCCGGGCGCCGTAGGTCTTGCCCAGCACCTTGAAGTTGGGTTTGATGCGGAGGGTGAGGAAGCCGGTGGTATCGGCCATGAACTCCATCTCCTTCACGTTCACTTCCGCGAGGACGATGCCTTTCACGGACTCCAGCTGCGCGCGCACCTTCTCGCTGATGACGGGAATGATGACCTTCTGCAGCGGCTGACGCACCGGGATGTTCACCTTCTTGCGGATACCGAGGACCAGCGAAGTGGCCTGCTGGGCCAGCGCCATCCTCTCTTCCAGCGCGGCGTCGATGACGCTTTCACGGGCCGATGGCATCAGGGTGAAATGCACAGACTCTTCTCCGGTGAGGTCGCAATAGAGCTGGTCCATATAGAACGGCGCGATGGGCGCAGCCAGCACGGCGACGGTCTTTAGGACCTCGTACAGCGTGCTGTAGGCGGCCTTTTTATCGGACGTCATCTCGCCGGCCCAGTAGCGGGCGCGGTTCAGGCGGACGTACCAGTTGGAGACGTCGTCGCAGACGAAGGCCTCCAGGATGCGCCCGGCGGTCTTTACGTCGTAGTCCTCGTACGCCGCCCTCACGTCCCGGATCACCGTGTTGAGGCGGGAAATGATCCAAAGGTCCAGTTCGGTGACGGGCTGTGACGGTTCCTTCCACCCATCAATGTTGGCATACCGGGCAAAGAAGGCATAGGTATTATAGAGCGTGCCGAAGAACTTGCGCCGTACTTCGTCCACGCCTTTTTCGTCGAATTTGAGGTTGTCCCAGGGCTCCGCGTTGGTGAGCATATACCAGCGCAGGGCATCGGCCCCATAGGTGTCCAGGGCCCAGAAGGGATCCACGGCGTTGCCCAGACGCTTGGACATCTTGTTGCCGTTCTTGTCCAGCACCAGGCCGTTGGAAATCACGCGTTTGAAGGCGGGCGTACCGCTGATCATCGTGTGGATGGCGTGCAGGGTGTAGAACCACCCGCGCGTCTGGTCCACGCCTTCCGCGATGAAATCCGCCGTGGCGCCGAACGCCGGCGAGCCGAGGTTCCTGAGGCCTTCCTGGGCGTAGGGCATCGCGCCGGAATCGAACCAGACGTCGATGAGGTCGCTCTCGCGGGTCATCTTCTTACCGGAGTCGCTCACCAGGAAAATGCCGTCCACATAGGGCCGGTGAAGGTCGATCTTCTCGTAGTTCTCCAGGGACATATCGGCCGGGTCGAAGCCCTTGTCCTTCAGCGGATTGGAAGGCATCACGCCGGCGGCGACCGCCTTTTCGATCTCCGCGTAAAGCTCCGCCACCGAGCCGATACATTTCTCTTCCCTGCCGTCCTCCGTGCGCCAGATGGGCAGCGGCGTGCCCCAGTAGCGGGAGCGGCTCAGGTTCCAGTCCTGGATGTTCTCCAGCCACTGGCCGAAGCGGCCGGTGCCGGTGCTGGCGGGCTTCCAGGTGATCTCCTTGTTCAGGGCCACCATTTCGTCCTTCACGGCCGATGCCTTGATGAACCAGCTGTCCAGCGGGTAGTACAGCACCGGGAGGTCCGTGCGCCAGCTGTGGGGATAGCTGTGCACGTGCTTCTGCACCTTGAAGGCGCGGCCGTCGGCCTTCATCATCACGCAGAGGTCGATATCCAGGGTGCCTTCCTCGGGCTCGTGCTCGAAGTATTCCTTGTAGCCGGCCTTAACATATCGGCCCGAATACTCTTTATAGGAGGGATCCACGGTGGCGGCGAAGGCCGGATCCATATCTTCCAGGCGCATAAAGCGGCCCTGGCGGTCCACCTGCGCCTGCGGATTGCCGTCCTTGTCCAGGGGCATAATGGCGCCGATGCCCGCCGCCGCGGCCACGCGCTTGTCGTCCGCGCCGAAAGTGGGGGCGATGTGCACGATGCCGGTACCGTCGCTGGTGGTTACGTAGTCCCCCGCGATGACGCGGAAGGCGTCGCCGTCCGGACGGAACCAGGGGATGAGCTGCCGGTAGCGGATGCCCACCAGTTCGCTTCCCTTCCAGCTGCCGCCCAGCTGCTTCCAGGGGACAATCTTATCGCCCTTCTGAAAGCTTTCCAGCGGCACGTTCTCACCCTGCGGGTTGAACCACGCGGTCACAAGATCCTTCGCCAGCACATAAATACAAGGCTGCGCGGTGTAGGGGTTCAGCGACAGGACGCGGACGTATTCGATGTCCGGACCCACGCAGAGCGCCGTATTGGACGGAAGCGTCCAGGGCGTGGTGGTCCAGGCCAGGATGTAGACCGGGAAGACGTAGGTGCCGAAGAGCGGCTGGGACTTCCCGTCCTTGATGAGCTCGAACTGCACCGTGGCGGTGGTGTCGCTCACATCCTTGTAGCAGCCGGGCTGGTTGAGCTCGTGCGAGCTGAGGCCCGTCCCGTCCGTGGGAGAATAGGGCTGGATGGTATACCCCTTATAGAGCAGCCCTTTGTCGTAGATTTTCTTGAGGAGATACCACAGGGTTTCGATGTAGCGGTTGTCGTAGGTGATGTAGGGGTCGTTCATATCCACCCAATACCCTACCCGCTCGGTCATATTCACCCATTCGGCGGTATATTTCATCACCTCCTTGCGGCAGGTGGCGTTGTACTGCTCTACGGAGACCTTCGTGCCAATATCGGCCTTGGTGATGCCCAGCTTCTTCTCCACGCCCAGTTCCACGGGGAGACCGTGCGTGTCCCAGCCGGCGCGGCGCGCCACCTTGAAGCCCGTCTGCGTTTTGTAGCGGCAGATGGCGTCCTTGATGGAACGGGCCATCACGTGGTGGATGCCCGGCATTCCGTTGGCGCTGGGGGGACCTTCGAAGAAAATGAAGGAAGGGGCGTCCTCGCGCAGCTCGAGCGAACGCTCGAACGCGTGCATACGCTTCCATCTTTCCAGAACCTCACGGCCGGCGGCTGTGAGATCGAGCCCCTTATATTCCTTGAAAGTCATATAATTTTCTTAATTTTGCAGTGCGTAACTATAGGTTTGCAAAGATAATGATTTTAACTGAGATTGGCAATATGAGCACTTTGGATATCATTCTGTTGGTCCTGTTCATCCCCGGGGCCATCCGCGGGCTTTCCAAAGGCCTTCTGGAGCAGGTGATTTCCCTGGGCGGAATTCTCCTGAGCGTCTATGCGGCCTACCATTTTTCGCAGCCGGTCTGCGACTGGATCGCGCAGTACATCCAGGTCTCGGACACGGTCCTTCGCATCCTGGGCTTCGCCGTGCTTCTGATTGCTGTACTCATCCTGGTGATGCTCGTTGCGAAACTCATCACCAAGGCCGTGGAGATGGCCTCCCTGGGCTGGATCAACCGCCTGCTGGGGCTGGTTTTCTCCCTGGCTGTATCGGCCCTGATCCTGGGGCTTCTGGCCATTCTCTTCGACACCCTCAACGGAAAATTCGAGCTGGTGCAGCAGTCGGTTCTGGACGACTCGTTCCTCTACGGCCCCCTCAAGGACCTGGGCTACTGGGTGTTCCCCTACCTGAAGGAACTGGCCAGCCTGGCCGCCCCGGCAGTATAGTATGGCAAGAATTCTCCTCATAGACACCGCCACCGCCAGGCTTTCCATAGGCCTGGCCCATAATGGTACGGTAGTAGCCTCCCGCACCTGCGATGAACCCCGCCGGCAGGCATCCCTCACGGCACCGCTGGTCCAGGAAGTGCTTCATAGCCAAGGCCTTGGCGTGGCCGACTGCGACGCCGTCTGCGTCAGTTCCGGCCCCGGTTCGTATACCGGCCTTCGGGTGGGCGTTTCCACGGCAAAAGGACTGTCTTTCGGGGCTGGGATTCCGCTTATCGCCGTCGGCACGCTGGACATCGTGGCCAGCAACCATAATCCGGAGGCTTTCCGTTATATCGTTCCCATGATCGACGCCCGCAGGATGGAAGTCTATACGGCCGTTTACTCGGCCGACGGCCGTCGGCTCACACCGGTAGAGGCCAAAGTCGTGGGCCCGGATTCCTTCGCCGATGAATTGGCGCAGGGTCCCGTCCTTTTCACGGGCGACGGCGCCCTCAAGTGCCGCGAAGTCATCACCCATCCCCATGCGCAGTTTCAGGAATCCTGGCCGGATGTTGCCGCTATGGCAATTCTGGCGCAGAAAGCCTGGGAAGAAAAAAGGTTCGAAGACATTGCGTACTTCGAACCATTCTATCTGAAAGATTTCGTAGCTACCGTTTCCCGGAAAAAGCTGTTTTGATTTGTTTGGTGGACCTGGTCCAGAGCATTTTTGGACGAGGTCTTTCTCATTTTTGGACGAGGTTTACTTTTAGGTGCTGGACCTGGTCCACCGGTTGTGCCTTCCAGACACCTGTAGTTCAATGTAGCTGGACCTGGTCCAGGGGCTTAAATCGAACCTCGTCCAGATATGAAGTGGACCAGGTCCAAAAATGGCTTGGACCTGGTCCACCTTAGGGGAAACGGAAAGGGATTAGAGTTTCCGGCGAAGATAGCGGCGGATTTCCTCCAGACTGCCGGCTTCGAAGTCAGGGTCGATGGCATCGCCGTTCAGCATCCACATCATCGGGAGGGCGCCAATCCCATAGGAGCCGATGTAAGGAGACTGCACCCCGCGGGTATCACAGACGTTCACCCAGGGCAGTTTCTGGTTGCGCACGGCACGGGCCCAGGCTGTCTTGTCGCTGTCCAGCGAAACGGCGTAAATCTCGAAGCCCTTCCCATGGAACTCCTCATACAGCGGCATGAGGGCATCCAGGTTGAACATCTTCAGTTCGGCCGTCGATGCCCAGAAATAGAGGAGGGTCATCTTCCCCAGCGATTCGCTCAGCTTCACGCTCTTCCCCTCCATCGAAGGCAGGGCGATGTCCACGAAGCCCACCTCCTGCGCATTCTGAAGTTTGGCCTCCACGCCCATCCGGCCGATACGGCGGGCCGATTCCTTCTCCAGCGCCTTCACATAGCGGGACTGCGGATAAAGGGTTTTGAGGGAATCCGCAATGCTGCGCATAATGATTCCGTCGGTAGGCTGGCTGAACACCGGCAGCGAGGGATTCACCTGCTGGAACAGGACGGGCACCACGGTGAGCGAGTGGCAGTTCTCCACCACATACTTCAGGCGGTTCCGGTAATAATCCACATAACAGCGGGAGAGGTCCTTGTCCGGGAAACGTTCGGTGGTGACGATTTTCCGCATTTCGCGGAGGAACTTGCCGTATTCGCGCTCCACCTTCTGGAGTTTCAGGGATTCCTCGGAGCCTTCCACGCTATAGAGGCCCAGGGTGTCGGTATGTACCGTTACCTTATCGCCCTTCTGCAGCAGCAGGGAGGCAATCTGACGCTCCCCGTAGAAGAGATAGACGAACTCGGGCTTTCCATCCTCCAGCTCCAGGGAATAGCCGAAGGAGCCATCGGCCTCCGTCTGGAGGGTATCCAGCACCTGGAAACGGTTCACGTCCAGGAGTTTGAGAATCACTTTTTCCCCGGCGCCTTCGTGCAGCTCGCCTTCAATGAAGGTATTGCCCTCGCAGGCAACCGCGAGCACGAGCGCGGCCAGGCCCGCTATCCATTTAAAGCTTTTCATATTCGGAGAAGATTTTGGCGGCGATGCCGGCCATTTCTTCGGGCTGCAGCTGGAGCTTGGCCTTGCGGAAATCCATATCCCCTTCCGTCTGGAGCGGCACCAGGTGGATGTGCGTGTGCGGGACTTCCATGCCCAGCACGGCAACGCCCACCCGCTTGCACGGGACGGCGTTTTTCAGTGCTACGGCCACCTTGCGGGCAAAGGCCCACAGGCCTTCGTAGGTCTTCTGGTCCAGGTGGAAGATGTAGTCGTCCTCCACGTGTTTGGGGATGACGAGGGTGTGACCCTTCGCGAGCGGGGAAATGTCCAGGAAAGCGTAGAAATCCTCGCTCTCCGCGCATTTGTAGGAAGGAATCTCGCCCTGGGCGATGCGGGTGAAAATGGTAGCCATCTTACAGGGAAATGTCCAGGATTTCGAACTTCATCACACCGCTGGGGACTTTGGCCTCCACAATCTCTCCCTTGCCGTGGCCGATGAGGGCCTTGGCGATGGGGGTGGTGGCGGCGAGAAGGCCCTTTGCAAAATCGGCCTCGCTCTCCGGCACAATCTGGAAGTTCATTACCATCTTGGCCGAAAGGTTCTTCACCTTCACCTTGGTGAGCAGCTGCACGGTGTCTGTGGAGAGACGGCTCTCGTCGATCACGCGGGCGTTCGCCACCTTTTCCTTGAGGCGGGCGATCTTCACTTCCAGCAGACCCTGCGCGTCGCGGGCCGCATCGTACTCCGCATTCTCCGAGAGGTCGCCTTTCTCGCGGGCCTCCGCGATGGCAGCGGAGATCACCGGCCGCTGGGCCAGTGCATCGGCCAGTTCCTGTTTCAGCTTGTCCAAACCGGCCTGGGTCATCATTTCAATTGCCATAGTATCTCGTTTTTAACTTTGTCAAAAAAACAGCCGACGGCCTTTTGATGGCCGCCGAGCTTTATGTACCGCAAAGATAGGAAACTTTTTTGAAATAACCTATTTCTTGCCGCGTTTGTCCTCTATCGTGGCATCCGGATATTTGGACGCGTCGAAGGTGACGGACGCTTCGCTGATGCCGCCGATGGAAATTTTGGAAAGAATGAGCGTGACGCCTTTCATACTGGTCTTGAGCTGCCCAAGGGAATAGTCGCTCTTCCGGATGGTGATCTCCATTTTCTTGGGGCTGTCTTTATCCGGATTGTCCTTGCGCTTCTTGCAGATGAAGAACCACGCCTTCTCCGACTCCTCATCCAGTTTCACGTCGTAGCCGTCCGTGAGACCGTCCATCATATTGAGGCCGTTGTCATCATTCGTACCCCCGAGTTCGTCCTCGATGACGATTGTGTTCTCCTTGGCGTCGTAGCTCCAACTGCATTTCCCGTCCGTCCAGATAATCAGTTCGCGGCCCATCGCCTTCATCTCCGCCCGTGTCTTTTCGCCCCGGATGTACATCTTGGTCGAGAACGAGCCGACGATGGGGATTTTCATCGTCATTGTCATCGACATCCCATTCTCTTTGGCACGGTCCATCACCTCGTCCACCTTGTCGAAGATCTCTTCCGGCGTCTGCGCCAGCGCCGCGACCGCGCTCAAGAGCACGGCCGCCATCGTCATTAAGAATCGTTTCATATACTGCATTGTTCTTTGTCCTTTTCCAGCTGCTCCCGCAGGGCCTCCAGGGAAGGGAACTTGCGTTCGTCGCGGATGCGGCGTGCAAAACGGATGTCAAGGGGAAGGCCGTAGATGTCCTCGTCGAAGTCCAGGATGTGGGTTTCCACCGTGCGGAAAGTCCCGCCCACCGTAGGGCGCAGGCCGATGTTGCACATCCCCTTAAACTTCCGTCCAAGTACCTCTGCCTCAACGGCATACACGCCGTTCCCAGGCACCAGCTTCAGCGGCTCGTAGAGCTGCATATTCGCCGTGGGAAAGCCGATGGTGCGTCCCATCCGGTTCCCCGCCACCACCACGCCCTGCAGCCCGTACCGGTATCCCAGCATCGCATTGGCCTCGTCAATCCTCCCCTCTTCCAGCGCGTGACGAATTTGTGTAGAAGATAGAGGCGGCGAAGGAGAATCGAAAGAGATGGAGGGCCAGGGGTTCTCCGAACCCGTGGCCGCCCGTGGCCACGTGAACGGGAGGGGCCCGACGGAGCGAAGCGACGTTGGGAGGGACGAAGGGAGCGAAGCGACCGAAGGGCTCGGAGACCCCTGGGCCGCAATCTCGACGGCCGTCCTTTTATCTGAACCTATTCTATTATCATACCCCATCACTACCACAGAAGCGCCGAAGCGGTCGCGGAGCATCGTGAGATACTCCGAGGCCGTAAGGGCGGCGAACTCGCGGGTAAAGGGCAGCACTTCCACGCGGTCGATGCCGGCACCTGAAAGCAATTCCTTCTTTTCTTCCAGGGTATTCAGCAGCCGGAACTCCCGCGCATCCTGCTGCAGGACCATCCGCGGATGCGGCCAGAACGTAACCACAACGGCTTCTTCGCCCTTTTCTCTGGCAACGGAAACCACTTCGGAAAGGACGTGACGGTGCCCCAGATGGACACCGTCGAAGAAACCGGTTGTTACTACAGCCACTTCACGCACTCGAAACTCTGACGGTGCGCCAGCAGCGGATGCTTGGCGAAGGCACGCGCGCCCACCATATAGGCACCCGTCTTCTCCGGCAGCATTTCCACTTCATACTTGGCGAGTCCGTCCTTGAAGGAGGCCACCTTGAACTCCTGCACCTCTACGATGTGCATCTTTCCGCGGGCGTCCTGCTGGGCGAAGACCACTTCCAGACCCACTTCCTCCGGCGTGAGGGAACCCATCTGGAGTTCCATCTCCGCGTGATAAGGCTGGGCCTGCGTGAGGTCATAGCTGGTGGCAGGTTCGCTGCGGGACACCAGGCGGACGTTCTCCCATTCGCGGCGCACGCGCGTCTTCCAGGCGGCGAGCTCCCGTGCCTGGGCATAATCCCCGGCGGCGATGGCATCGGCCCCTTTGGCCTGCGGCGCATAGTACTGGTTGATGTAGTCCGTGAGCATCCGGTTGGTGGTGAAATTGCAGGCCACCTGCGCGATGGTGTTCTTGATGTAGCCCACCCACTCGCGGCTGCTGCCCGTGGCGCGGTCTACGTCGTAATAGGCGGGAGCGATGTCGTTCTCGATGAGCTGATAGATGGTGGCGGCGTCCAGTTCGTTCTGGAACTCGTTGTCTTCGTAGGCCTGCTCGATGGGAAGGGCCCAGCCGGCGCCTTCCTTATAGCCTTCCACCCACCAGCCGTCCAGCACGCTGAAGTGCATCGTTCCGTTCATCGCGGCTTTCTCGCCGGACGTGCCGGAAGCCTCCAGCGGACGGGTGGGATTGTTCATCCACACGTCCACGCCCTGGACCATCCGCTTGGCGAGCGTGATGTCGTAGCCGGGCACGAAGACGATCTTGCCGATGAAACGGGGATCCTTCGAGATGTCCACGATCTGCTTGATGAGGTCCTGGCCGGCTTTATCGGCCGGATGGGCCTTGCCGGCGAAGAGGAACTGCACCGGCTGCGCGGGGTTGTTCACGATCTTGTCCAGACGGTCCAGATCGCGGAACAGGAGCGTCGCGCGTTTGTAGGTGGCGAAGCGGCGGGCGAAGCCGATGGTGAGGACGTCGTCGCGCAGGTTCTCCAGGATGGTCACCAGCTCGGTGGGGCTGTAATGGTTGCTCACCGAGGAGTCCCGCAAGCGCTCGCTCACGAAGGCGATGAGTTTCTCCTTCAGGCGCTTCTTCACGCTCCAGACCTCTGCGTCGGAGACCTTGTAAATGCCTTCGAAGCAGGTTTTGTCGTAGTGGTGCGTGGCGAATTCCGGGCCGAAGACCTTCGCGTGCACCGGCTTCCACTCGGGCGCGCACCAGGTGGGGTAATGCACCCCGTTGGTGACATAGCTCACGAAGAGTTCCTCCGGGAGGTAGCCGGGATACATATGGGCGAAGATGTCCTGCGACACCTTTCCGTGCAGCATCGATACGCCGTTGACGTTCTGCGAAATGTTGGCGGCGAGGTTACTCATCGAGAATTTCTCGTGCACGTCCAGCGGATTGTCCTTCCCCAGGGACATCAGGGTTTCCCAGTCGATCTTGAGCCGTTCGGGATAGTGGCCGATGTACTGGCGCAGCATTCCTTCCTCGAAGGCGTCGTGGCCGGCGGGAACCGGCGTATGGGTGGTGAACAGGGAGCTGGCCCGCACCACTTCCAGGGCCTCGGAGAAATCCAGGTTGTCGTGCTCGATGTATTCGCGGAGGCGCTCCAGGCCCGTGAAGGCGGCGTGGCCCTCGTTGCAGTGATACACCTGCGGGTTCAGGCCGATCTTCCGAAGCAGGCGGATACCGCCCACGCCCAGCAGGAGTTCCTGCTTGAGGCGGTTCTCCCAGCTGCCGCCGTAGAGGTGATAGGTCACCTCGCGGTCTTCCTGGGTGTTGGCCTCATAGTCCGTATCCATCAGGTACAGGTCCGTGCGGCCCACCTCCACCTTCCAGATGCGGGCGGTGAGGTTGCGGCCGGGGAAGGCCACCATCACGGTGAGCCAGTTCCCGTCTTTGTCCAGCACCGGAACGGCCGGGCTCTTGGTGAAATCCTGGGCGTCATACCCGGCCACCTGATATCCCTGGGCGCTGAGCACCTGGTTGAAATAGCCGTAGCGGTACAGCAGACCCACGGCCACCAGGTTGGTGTTCATATCCGAGGTTTCCTTAAGGTAGTCGCCGGCCAGGATGCCCAGACCGCCGGAGTAAATCTTGAGGGAGGTATCCAGCCCGTATTCCATACAGAAATAGGCGATGGAAGGGTCTTTGCGCTGGGCCTTGGCGGCCATATAGGCGTCGAATTCGTCCAGCACCTTCTTCATCCGGGAGAGGAAGTCCTCGTCCTCCGAGAGCTGCTGGAAACGCTTGATACTCACGGTATCCAGCACCACCAGCGGATTGTGGCCGCTCTCGTGCCACACCTTGGCGTCGATGGAACGGAAGAGGTCTTTCGCACTCTCGTTCCAGCACCACCAGAGGTTCTTGGACAGTTTTTCCAGCCGGGAGAGCTTTTCGGGGAGATGCCTGGTGACCAGAATGCTCCGCCAGCTGGGGTTTGTTACGTCAGCTTTAAAATACTGCATAGTCTTTTTCTTCTTCGTTTTGTAGTCGACGGCCCGCTCCGAGAGCTTTCCAAGCGCCACGGAATAGGCCTTCTGATAATACACTATCTGATTGTCCCACAGGGCTATCTGAGCCACTTCGCGGGCGTTTTCCCGGTAGCGCGCACGCTCTTCCTTTTTCAGGCCTGCCAACTCGCGGATGCGGGCGACAGTCCCTTCCACCACTTCACCGTAGTTGGTGTCGTCGCGATGCAGGACGGTAATGCCGGGATGATTCTTCTTGTAATGAGTTTCCACCCAGAGGCCGAAGCCGGCGAGGGTGGTGGTGAGGGTGGGCACCCGGAAGGCCAGCGCCTCCAGCGGAGTGTACCCCCAGGGTTCGTAATAGGACGGGAACAGGGCCAGGTCCATCCCGCACAGCAGGTCATAGTACGGCATGTTGAAGACGCCGTCGTCGCCGTTCAGGTAGGACGGGATGAAATAGACCTTCACTTTGTCGCCGATGGCATTGTTCAGCCCGAGCTCGCGCAGACGGCCCATGATGGTGTCGTACTCCGCGTTCATCAGCACGTGCGAGGTCTGGGACGGGAATTCCCTGTTGGGGCCGTGATGGCCGGAAGGAATCATGATGAAAGCCTGGATGCTCCGTCCATCGTAGTCCGACTTGTTGATGCGGTCCAGGGCGTCGATAAAGACGTCGATTCCCTTGTTCCTGTATTCGTAGCGGCCGCCGATGCACAGGAAGAGCGCGTTGGAAGACACTTCTTCCCCGCTCATCCGGGTGGCCACCTCCACCAAGCGCTCGCGGGCGGCGTCGTGAAGCCGGTCGTATTCCTTGTCCGAGGCCGGTGTGAAGCTGTTCTCGAAGCCGTTGGGCGTCACCACGTCCACGGGGCGTCCCAGGAACTGGGCACACTCTTTTGCGGTGATTTCGCTCACGGTGGTGAACACATCCGCGTTTTGGGCCGATGTCTTCTCCAGCGAGTAGATGGCCGTCACATTGAAGCGCCGGGCCATTTCGTCGCCGTTGTAGGAGGTGAGGGCGTCGTACAGGGGCAGGTTGTTGCCGGCGAGGCAGCGTCCCATCATCGTGGCGTGCGTGGTAAACGCCGTGGCCACGGGGGCATCGGCCTTCTTCAGATACAGGATGCCGGCGCCCGTCTGCCACTCGTGGAACTGGGCCACCACCTTCTCCCCGCCATTGAGGTTATAGCTGTAGAAACTCTCGATGACGCGGCCGGCCAGATAGCCGAAGACGGCCGATTCCTTATAGTCCCAGTTGCCCGAGATGGAATCTACGCCGAAGTCGCGCCAGAGGGCGGCCAGGATGTCATCGGCCTTGGGGAGGAACTGCTTGTAGTCCACCAGGATGGCCACGGGCTTTCCGGGGATGTTCCATCGGCCCACGCGGAAACGCAGGCCTTCCGAAGCCGCCTGGGCCCGCCAGGAACGGTAGAGCATCGGGTCTTCCAGAAAATCCGGGTTGCCGCTGCGGTGCATCCAAACGTCCGGGCCCACGAAAATATGGCGCCGTCCCAGCTGCGACTGCAGATGAAGGGCCTTGGTGGCAATAACGGTATAAATGCCGCCCACCTTGTTGCACACTTCCCAACTGACTTCGAACAGGTAGTCCGGCTGAATGAAATCGCTTTTCTTTGTCATGGACTATTTCTTCTTCGCTGCTGCCTTCTTCCGAACCGGCTTCCTGGCGGGAGCGGAAAGCTCCTGCTTGGCCGTCTCCTTCACGTCCAGGGCCGCCCGTTTCTCGTCCAGGCGGATCTGGAAGTCCGAAATGACATTCATATAGTTGATAAAAGCCTCGTACGGGGTATCGTAGGGGTTGAAATACTTGTGCACTTCCCCGTCGGAGAAGAACTTGGTGCACATATAGTAGAAGTGGTCGCTCTCCTGCAGGTGGCCCCAGTCCTTGTACAGATCCGGGTCTCCCACGATGGCGAGCTTCTCCTTCATCGCATACACCTTCTTGAAGGCCTCGCTCTGGAGTTCGTTGCCCAGCCAGGCGGTGAGGTCGCGCTCTTCATCGGCCCAGGAGATGGGATCTTCCACGTCGATGTCGGCCACGGGTTTGAACTTCTTCACGGCCTCCGAAGGGGTGACGAAGCCGAAGGTGCCGTCCTTCAGGACCGCCTCCGGGAGGGCGCGCATAAACTCGAAGATGCCGCTCGCGGCCTTCTGGTGCTCGCCGAAGGTCTCGTAGTCCATAAACAGGTTCACGATGTCGCCGTCCTTGGCGTTCTCCTTCATCCAGCCCACGTATTCATCGGCCATCACGGGATGGGTGCCGAAACGGAACGCGATGTCGTCCGAAAGGACGTAGTTCCGCAGCAGAAGCTTCAGCTTGGGCTGCGTGGCGCAGGTGTACAGGAAGTTGGGGCTCTTCCAGCCCATAATGTGGCGGGCGCCTTCGGTGAGCATCGTCTTGTAGCCCATTTCGTACACGAGTTCGCCGATGCCGTTGTCATAGATGAGCTCCGTGTTGCGGAAAGCGGTGGGCGTGACGCCGAAGACTTCCTCGATCTTGGCGGCGTGCTTCTGGACCTGATGGCGGAACTCGCTGTCGCTGCCGATGGAAGCCAGGGAGTGGTAATAGGTCTCCGCCAGGAATTCCACGCTGCCGGTGGCGGCCAGGGCCTTGAAGCTGTCAATCACATCCGGGGCGAAGCGCTGGAACTGCTCCAGGGCGCTGCCGCTGATGGAATAGGCAATCTTGAACTTGCCCTTGTACTTCTTCACCAGTTCCAGCATCAGCTGGTTCATAGGCAGATAGCACTTCTGGGCTACGCGGCGCAGGATGGTCCGGTTGGCGAAGTCGTCGTAATAGTGCGAATCCTTGCCGATATCGAAGAATCTGTACAGGCGGAGCCGGGTGGGTTGATGGACCTGAAAATACAGGCAAATGCTCTTGGGGGTTGCCATAATATCGATTATTTTACTACTGATTCATAAACTTTCTTGAGCTTGGCGCAGGCGCCGTTCCATTTGAGGGCGTTCACCTCGTCGTAGCCGGTGACGGCGCTGAAATGCGCCAGGGCCGGATAGCTGAGCAGGGCGTAGATGTCGTCGGCCATCGCGTCCACATCCCAGAAGTCCACCTTGAAGGCGTATTTGAGCACCTCCGCGGCGCCGGACTGCTTGGAAATGATGGACGGGACGCCGGTGCGCATCGCCTCCAGCGGGGAAATGCCGAAAGGCTCCGAGATGGAGGGCATAATGTACACGTCCGAGAGGGCGAACATCTTCTGGACATCGGCCCCGCGGAGGAAGCCGGTGAAGTGGAAGCGGTCGCTGATGCCCAGGCGGGCGGCGTGGCGGATGCAGCGGTTCATCATATCGCCGCTGCCGGCCATCACGAAGCGGACGTTCTTGGTGCGCTTGAGCACCTTGGCGGCCGCCTCGATGAAGTATTCGGGGCCCTTCTGGTAGGTGATGCGGCCCAGGAAGGTGACCACGGGATCCTTGACCCCGCGCTCCACCTGCAGGTTCTCGCGGCCGCTGAAGTCCACGGCGTTGTGCACCGTCACCACCTTCGCCGGATCGATGCCGTAGCGGGTGATGACGATGTTGCGGGTGAGGTCGGAGACCGTAACTACTCTGTCGGCCATCTGCATTCCCTTCTGCTCGATGGCGAACACGCGGGTGTCGATGTTGTCCACGCTGCCGCGGTCGAAGGAAGTGGCGTGCACGTGGATCACGAGCGGCTTTCCGGTGAGTTCCTTGGCGGCGATGCCGGCATAGTAGCACAGCCAGTCGTGCGCGTGGATGACGTCGAACTCATCCTTCTTCTGGAGGGCGATGGTGCCGCCCACCATTGCGTAGCGGGCCACCTCTTCCATCAGGTTGGCGCCGTACTTGCCGGAGAACTTGTATTTCTGACCGTAGCTGATGGAGAAGTCCTTCACCTGGCGTTTCCGCTCTTCCTCCACAAGTTTGGAGAATTCCTCCGGATCCGCGTAGGGAATCATATTGGAGCCGATGTGAATGAACTTCACCTTCTCGAGGTATTCCTCCACGCTTTCCGAGACGGTGTCTACGGGAACGTCCGAGGCGTTGATGATGGTGGTGGCGCTCTGGTCTTCGTCGCCGGAGGCCGACGGCATCACAAACAGGGTTTCCACGCCGTTATAGGCCAGACCCTTGACGATACCTTCACAGGCCGTACCCAGACCGCCTGCAATGTGGGGAGGGAACTCCCAGCCGAACATAAGTACTCGCATAGTCTATTCCTCCCTGTATTTTTCGATGAGCCAGTTGATGTTCAAGAGGGCGGCGACCGTCATGGCCGACGAGATGGCCCCGTGGGCCTCGTGCGGCGGGTCTCCGTCGTAGAGCTCCGAGAAGGCGCCCACGCCGTGCTTGGAGAGGTCCTCGTAGAATCCTTCCGTGAGCCATTCGGCCCGCTTGATGAAGGAACTGCCCATCATGTTGAAGCTGGCATAGCAGTACTGCGCCAGCAGGAAAGGCCAGGCGCAGCCGTTCATATAGGCTTCGTCGCGCTGGAGCTGGTTGCCTTCGTATACGCCCTTGTAGCGGATGTCACGCGGGCTCAGGGTGCGGATGCCCCTGCGGGTAAGGAGTTCCGCGTTCACCACGCGCATCACTTCGCTGATCACTTCGTCGCTCACGGGGCAGTAGTCCAGGGAAACCGCCCAGAGCTGGTTCGGACGCAGCTCCAGATGCTGGCCGCTGCCGTCCACATAGTCTGCGAGGAAGCCCATGTCGGCATTCCAGAAAGTGGGCTGGAAGTTCTCCTCGATGAGTTCCTTCACGGTGGTCCACTTGCGGGCCCAGGCGCTGCCCTTGCGCTCGTGGGCGAGGGCGAAGCAGATGGCGTTGTACCACATGGCGTTGGTTTCCACCTGATAGCCGGCCCGTTCCGTGACGGCCCGTCCGCCGATGTAGGCGTTCATCCAGCTGAGGGCCACCCCGTCCATCTGGGCCCAGAGGAGACCGTTGGGCTGCATCGCCACCTCCTGGCGCACGCCGGGAAGATAGCTTTCGATGACGGCTTTCAGCACGGGACCGTACTTGGCCCACACGGCTTTGTCCGAGGCGCCCCAGGCAATATACTGCTGCAGGGTGACGGCCAGGTACAGCGGCGATTCCACCTGCGTGGTGCGTTTGGTGAGGCGTTCCTGATTATCGGCGATGAGGTTGTCCAGAATCTCTTCGAATTCCTTCGCGTCGTTCTTGGCAAAGAGGGCCAGACCGGCGAGGGATCCCAGCGTTTCGCGCAGAAGGCCGGTGAGCAGCCAGCTGTAGCCGGCCACGATCTGCTTTTTGCCACTGCTTTCCCGAATGAGGGAATCGGCCTGACGCACCAGCTGGTCCCGGAAGGAAGTGATGGGGCCAATCTTATCCACCACGGAACTGAAGCGGCGCTTGAGCGCGGTGGCGTTCACCGCGCCGTCCGCGCTGGCGGAAAAGACGATGCTGTCTCCGCTGTGAAGCTCCGTCTCGAAGGTGCCGGGCACCCAGAGGTCCTCGCGGCAGTCGAAGCCGCGGCGCATCTCGTCCGAATAGGTGATGCCCTTGTACCACCAGGGATTGTACTTGAAGGCCGATGCCGAGGCGCTCAGCTGCAGGTTCAGGTCCGGAAAACCCTCGTACAGGCAGAAGGCGGCACCGTTCTGAATGGGCTGGAAGCCGCCTTTGACCGCATCGTTCTCCGACGTGAGCGCGTGGTTGCTGCGGAAGGCCAGGAAGGGTTTCACCTCCAGCTTCACCTTGGCGGGGGCGTTCACCAGCTCATAGCGGATGAGCACCTGGTTGCGGTCCGGGGCCAGGGCGATGCTTTTGCGGAAAACGATCTCGCCGATTTTGTAAGTGATGCAGGGAACAGGGTCGGCGTCGAAGTCCACGATGTACTTGTGGCCTCGGGGTTCGTAGATGTCCCCGTAGCAGTGGATGCCCAGGTTGAAGCGCTTCCCGCGCAGGGTGAGGCTTTCGTCCAACGCGCTCAGGAGCACATGGCGATAACCCCCGAAGGCATCTACCGGAACGGCCAGGAGGCCGTGGTAACGCCGGGTGTTGCACGTAACGATGGACGTGTTGCAATAGGCGCCGGTCTTATTGGCCAAGATGATTTCCCGGCTGAGGGAATACTCCAGGTTGACCAGTTCGGACTTGTTGAATTTCAGAAAAGCCATATGGTTGTTGTTATACTTGCTTCAAAACAATGGCGGTGCGGGCCGGGAGATACAGCTTGAGCGTGTGGTCGTAGGCCTGGTTGCCGTTGGGACATTTCTCATTAAGGGCTATGTGACGCTCACCCTTGGAAAGGCGCCCGAAGCCGTTGAAACGGGCTTCGTCGCTGTCCAGGATGTTCACATAGTCCCCCGCCGGGGCCGCGAAGCCGTAATCCGCAAAGGAACCGGTGGGTGAGAAATTCAGTGCAAAGATACAGTTTTTCCGTAGGAAAACCAAGATTTTCTTCTGTTCGTCGGCCACCAGCAGCACCGGACGCGCCGCCAGGAGGTTCTCTTCCCGGACGAGGTGTACCATTGCCTCGTCGAAATTGCGGAGGTCTCCGTAGCGCAGGAGGCCGTTGTCCTCCAGGGACCACTGCCGCCGGGCATACTTGAACGACCAGCCGTTCCCCTCCCGGGGGAAGTCGATCCATTCGGGATGGCCGAACTCGTTGCCCATGAAGTTCAGGTAGCCGTCGCCGGCGGTGCCGGCGGTGACCAGGCGGATCATTTTATGCAGGGCGATGCCGCGGTCCACGACGTCATTCTGCGAGGCTTTGTTCATCGCGAAATACATCTCCTTGTCCATCAGGCGGAAGATGATGGTCTTGTCCCCCACCAGCGCCTGGTCGTGGCATTCGGCGTAGGAGATGGTCTTTTCATCGGCCCGCTTGTTGGTGAGCTCCCACCAGACCTCGCCCATGGACCACTGGTCGTCGCTCTTTTCCTTGATCCATTTGATCCAGTGGTCCGCGACACCCATCGACATCCGGAAATCGAATCCCACGCCGCCGGCCGCGAAAGGCGCCGCCAGACCCGCCATCCCGGAGACGTCCTCGGCGATGGTGAAGCCGGCGGGGCTGATTTCCCGCACCAGCTGGGTGGCGAGGGACAGGTAGATGACGGCGTCTTCGTCCACGCCCTGGTCGAAGTAGAGGGCATAATTGCCGAAGTCCTTGCCCAGACCGTGGTCCCAATAGAGCATGGAGGTGACGCCGTCGAAGCGGAAGCCGTCGATGCGGTATTCCTCCATCCAGTATTTCACGTTGGACAGGAGGTAATAGCGGGTTTCGTCCTTGCCGTAGTCGAAGCAGCGCGAGCCCCAGGCGGGATGGCGGCCCTGGGGACCGCTGTAGAAGTAGAGATTGTCCCTTCCGTCGAACTCGCTGAGGCCTTCGGCCACGTTATCCACGCTGTGGCTGTGGACGATGTCCATCACCACCGCAATGCCTTTCCCGTGGGCGTCGTCCACCAGGGCCTTGAACTCCTCGGGGGTACCGAAACGGGAGCTGAGCGCAAAGAAATTGCTCACCTGATAGCCGAAGGAGCCGTAGTAGGGGTGCTCCTGCAGGGCCATGATCTGGATGGTGTCGTAGCCCAGCTTCTTGATGCGCGGCAGAACGTCTTTCCGGAATTCCTCAAAGGAGCCCACTTTCTCCTTCTCGGTGGCCATCCCGATGTGGCATTCATAAATCATCGGATGGGGCCGCTTTCCGGCGTGAGCGTGCTTCCAGACGTATTTTTCGGCCGGGTCCCATACCTGGGCACAGAAGACCTTCGTCACGGGATCCTGCACCACGCGGGTGGCATAGGAGGGCAGGCGTTCGCCGCCTCCGCCGGGCCATTCGATGTAGAGTTTGTACAGCTGGCCGTGGCTGAGGAACATCTCCGGGAGTTTGAGCTCCCAGTCGCCCTTGCCCAGGGGTTTGAGGGCATAGGCGTCCGTGCGTTTCCAGTTGTTGCCTTCGCCGATGAGGTAGATCTTGTTGGCGTTGGGCGCGAACTCGCGGAAGACCCAGCTGCCGTCCGCGCAGCGGTGCAGGCCGTAGTACATATGGTTGTTCACGGCGTCCTTCAGGAGGCCGTCGCCCGCAATGTGCTTCCGGGTTTCCAGGATGCGCCTGTGGCGCGTTTCGATGGCATCCTTGTACGGCAGGAGCCAGGGATCGGTCTGATAGATCTTCTTCATTCTTCTATGCTGTCTATCTTTTCTTTCACCTTGCGGAGGTACTCGCGGCACTGCTTCAGGAGCACTTTGCTGCGTTCGACGAGCGCGTCGATGTCCTCCAGCTTCGTTTCCGGCTTTTCCACCTTTGCGGCGATCTCTTCCAGTTCGGCAATGGCCTTTGCGTAATCGAATTTTTCCATTATTCGGTGTATTTTTCTTCAACAGTTGCTGTAACGGCGCCGTCCTGGAACCGCACGCCGATCCGGTCTCCCACGGCCACCTTCTTCACGGTTTTCAGGACCTGATGGTCCTTCCCCGTCACGAGGACATAGCCCAGGGAAAGGATGTTGCGGGGGTCGGTGGCCGAGATGCGGGCTTCCCTCAGAGCGAGGGCCTGTTCCGCGGCGCCCAGGCGGGCCTGCGCGGCGAAGCGGAGCCGGTGCAGGGCGGCGTCCTTGAGGCGGGCTACGTCGGCATACTTCTGCAGGAGCCCCTTCGAGATGCGGCCTACGCTGCGCTGCAGGAGCAGTTCCAACGCGCTCACCCGGTGCTGGATGGCGGCCGCGATGCGGTCCTGCAGGGCGTCGAGGACGGCATCCTGGGCTTCGAAGGCCTCCAGGAAAAGGTCCGCCAGGGCCGTGGGGGTTTTCACGCTCTCGTGGGCCACCATATCGGCAATGTGCACGTCTTTGTCGTGGCCGATGGCGGTGACCACCGGCACGGGGCAATTCGCGATGGCGACGGCGAGCTCATAGTCGTCGAAGCACTGCAAGTCCAGTTCGCTGCCGCCGCCCCTTAGGATGAGGATGGCGTCATACTCCTTTTCGGATGCCTGAAGCAGCGCTTCCGTGATGGAGGCGGGCGCCTGCTCGCCCTGCATCAGGGCTTCGTAAAGGTCCAGACGGAAGGCATAGCCCTGCGGATTTTTGAGGAGATGGTTCCGGAAATCCTGATAGCCGGCGGCGGTTTTGGAGGTGACAACGGCCAGTTTGCGCGGGATGTCCGGCAGGGCCAACTCCTTCTGCAGGTCCATCAGGCCCTCCTTTTCCAGTTTCTCGATGGCTTTCTGGCGCTCCAAGGCCTGTTCTCCCAGCGTAAAGGCGGCGTCGATCTCGTCGATGTAGAGGGTGAGGCCGTACACTTCGCTGTAGTTCACCTGCACGCGCACCAGTACCGTGATGCCGGCCTGGAGTTTCTGCCCGGTGGTGTCTTCAAAATAGCGGACAAGCTGGGGATAGCGCCAGTTCCAGATCATCGCCCGGGCTTCCGCGATGGATTTTCCGCTCCGGCTCTGGCTGAGCGAGAGGTAGCAGTGACCGTTGGCGCGCGGGCTCCAGGACGCGATTTCCGCCTTCACCCAGTACCTGCCCGGGAACGACTCCGTCAGGCTTTCCCGGATCAGCTGCTGCAGCTCCAGCAGGTCCATATAATCCCGCTCGCCCATTTTGAAACGCTATTCCGAGACGGGACGGATCGAGTGACCGGATTCCCGGGTGTTGTAAACCTGTGTTACGCCGCCCTCTTCGAAGGTAAATAAACGCGCGTTGTCCGGCCTCTCTTCATAGAGGGACGAAGACCAGTAGAAGCCTTTACTGCCTCCCCAGATTCGTTCGTTATCCTGGTTCAAGGAGCCGGCGGCGGGCAGGAAGATGCGGTTGCCGTTGGTACGGGAGACAACCAGGCGGCCGGCAATCCCATTCTCCGTGATCCAGCTCCATTCACACTGCGTGCGCAGGGCCTTCCATTCTGCATCCGTGGGCATTCTCCATTTGCCGCCGAGTTTGGCGCGGGCTGCATCGTCCACCGTCGCAAAAGCACTTTCGTCCCCGCGCTGGAGGACCAGCATCTGATCCGTCGTGCCGGTCACGGGATCTACCGGACCGTATGAGCTGGATGTGTTATACTTAGTGAGTGTTGTATTCGTACCCTGGCACCATTTGTATTCGGCCCAGGAATAATCGCTCTTCGGCTCCGTTTCACCCCAGGCGTAGAAATCGCCGTAATCCTCGGGCTTGGAACAGAGACCGCTTGCGGAGAGGTTGTACTTGGCCCAGAACAGCTTATAGGTGGTTCCGTCGGCCCGGGTCATTACGATACCCAGATCCACGGCGCCCTCGGGACAAACCTGCGGAGCGGGCTCATTCTTTTTTCCATTACAGGCGACCAGCAGCGAAAGGGCTGCCAAAACAACGATTAATCTTTTCATATTTCAGGTTCGAAATGCGGAATGGGTTTCAGTTTAAAGAGGTTCATCGCGTGCTTGCGGTCAATGAGGGCCTTCGTGGCAGGGTCCTCGCAGACGCCCGTGCGGATGTACTTGTCCAGCACGGCGTAGGTGAAGCCCAGGTTGTCTTCGTCGGTCTTGCCGCAGAGGCCGTCGGAGGGCGTCTTGTGGACCAGGTCCGCCGGCAGGCCCAGGACCTCCCCCACGGCCAGCACTTCCTGCACCGTGAGGCCGCCCAGGGGCGAAAAGTCCCCGGCGGCGTCGCCCCAGCGGGTGCTGTAGCCCACCCAGTCCTCCGAGAGGTTGCAGGTGTTCACCACACGGCCGTTGTTGCTCTGGGAAACGGCGTAGACGGCCGTCATCCTGAGGCGCGGCGCCATATTGATGCGCGTCTGGGCGCTGGCCTCGTGGCCCAGCTTCAGCTCCACCTCTCCCATCAGGGCGTCATAGGCCGCGCCTATGTTGATGTCGTAGCGCTTGATCCCCAGGTGGTCGATCAGCTTGATGGAATCCGCGATGTCCGGCTGGACGCCGTTGGGCATCGTGACGCCTATCACGCGGTCCCGGCCCAGGGCCTCCACGCACAGCGCGGCGCAGACGCTGCTGTCCTTGCCGCCGGAAATTCCCAGCACGGCGTTGCAGCCGGGGCCGTTTTCGGCGAACCAGTCCCGGATCCAGCGGACGCACGCGTCCTTCACTTTCAATGCGTCGAACATATTATTTCGCTCTTGTATAGACTTGAATCGGGCAGCCGCAGAAGTCGAAGTGCTCCCGGAGCTTGTTCTCCAGGAAACGCTTGTAGGGATCCTTCACCCACTGCGGCAGGTTGCAGAAGAAGGCGAACTGCGGCGTACGGGTGGGCAGCTGCGTCACGTACTTGATCTTGATGTACTTCCCCTTCCAGGCCGGCGGCGGATAGTTCTCGATTTCCGGGAGCATCGCGTCGTTGAGGGCCGATGTAGGGATCTTCCGGGCCATATTCTCCGCCACGCGGGCGGCAGCGTCCAGCACGTCCAGGATGCGCTGCTTGTTCAGCACGGAAGTGAAGATGATGGGAATGTCGTTGAACGGGGCCAGGCGGGCTTTGAGGGCTTCCGTATATTCCTTCATCGTGTTCACCCCCTTCTCAAAGAGGTCCCACTTGTTCACCACGATCACGCAGCCTTTCCGGTTCTTCTGGATCACGTTGAAGATGTTCATATCCTGCGCCTCCATCCCCAGGGTGGCGTCGATCATCAGGATGCACACGTCCGAGTGCTCGATGGTGCGCATCGCGCGGAGCACCGAATAGAATTCCAGGTCCTCGGTCACCTTGGCGCGCCGCCGCATCCCGGCGGTGTCCACGATCATAAACTCGTGACCGAACTTGTTGTAGTAGGTGGAAATGGAGTCGCGCGTGGTGCCGGCCACCGGCGTCACGATGTTGCGTTCCTCGCCCAGCAGGGCATTCGTCAGGGACGATTTTCCTACGTTCGGGCGCCCCACGATGGCGATGTGGGGGATGTCCGCGTGGTCGTCATCGGCCCCGGAATCCTCCGGCAGCACCCGCAGAATCTCGTCCAGCAGGTCCCCGGTGCCGCTTCCGTTGGCGGCCGATATGCTCCACACCTCCCCGAGCCCGAGGGCGTAGAAGGCGTAGGCGTCGTACATCTTTTCGCCGCTGTCCACCTTGTTCACGCAAAGGACCACCGGCTTTTTCGAGCGGCGCAGCAGGTCCGCGATCTCCGCATCGTAGTCCGTGATGCCCGTGGCGGCCTCCACCATAAAGAGGACTACATCGGCCTCTTCTATGGCGATGCCCACCTGCCGGCGGATGGCGTCCTCGAAGACGTCGTCCGAGTTGGAGGTGTATCCGCCCGTATCCACCACCGAGAATTCCCGGCCGCACCACTCGCATTTGCCGTAATGACGGTCCCGGGTGACGCCGGCTGTCTCGTCCACAATGGCCTGACGCATCCCCACCAGCCGGTTGAAGAGCGTCGATTTGCCCACGTTCGGGCGGCCCACTATCGCTACCAATGCCATATGCTATCGTTTGAAAAGTTTCACAAGAAGCCGCATCAGGGCGCCCACGAGCGCCAGGAGCAGCAGGTTATACAGGATGGTGAGGAGGACGTTCACCGGAGGGATGCCGTCGTCCCCGGGCCGGGCCGATGCCGAAGCGTCGTACCGCGCGAAGGGATTGCAGTAGATGACCGCCCCGTCCGGGAAGAAGGCCGTGACGCGGGCGAAAGTATCCTCCGGACGGAGCCGGTAGGCCAGTTCCGCCGATTCGAAAGCCAGCGCCAGCTTGGCGTGGTCCTGTCCGTTCACGCGGATGCTGTCCGCCTCTTCCGAAAGCCTCACATAGACGGTGTCCCCGCGAAGGCCGATGTCCTCCACCGCAGGCAGCTTTAAGGCCCGTTTTTCGGCCCAGGATCCGCCCTTGGGCACCCGCATCGCGTAATAGCAGCCGCCCAGAAGGGCCGCCTTGAGGTCTTCATATCGGCCCGAAGGCGTCTGGACGAAGCCGCAGCGGATGGCCGTCCGGTCCGGGTTGTCCGGGTTGTGAAGGTCGTCCGAAGCCATTCCGAAGCTGTAGTGCCCGGCGCTGAGGGCCCAGTCCCAGTATTCGTTCTCCGTACTCACGTGGGTGTCCAGCTCCATAATGCGGTAGCCGGAAAGCTTCTCCATTTCGGACTTACTGGTCCCCAGCGTGCGGTAGGGATGGTTCATCTGGATGAAATCCGCCGTCCGCCCCAGGTAATCCAGGCAGAACTGCTTCTGCGAGGTGGTAAGGAGCAGCAGCGGGTCCCAGTGAATCACTTCCGGGGCGCCGAACACCAGCAGATGATACTTGTTGATGTTGTAGCCGTGCTCATACACGTTTACCTGCAGCGCGGAATCCGTGGGATGGGCCGTGATTTCGTTGTGGTTGGAGAAGGTGACGATGTCATAGCCCAGCGAGCGGTACACGGAATCCACGTGCGAGGGCCAGTAGGGGCACTCGTTCACGGGCCAGGGTCCTTCCACTTTTGTGTGGGTATGGAAGACGGCCCGTTTCCAGCCCTGGGCGGTGTCCAGAGAGGCATAGGGATTGAAAAGATCCGGGCCGCTGAAAGGCTGCGGCGCGCGGAAGCGATACACCGGGCCGATGCCCGTGACCGCCAGCGCGATCCCAAAAAGCAGCACCAGGGCCGCCAGGACTTTCAGCACGGTCTTCATTCGCAGCTAAACAGTTTACAGGACGCGCAGGCGGCGGAGCCGTCCCCCCCGCATAGTTTCTTTCCCTTGGAACGGGCCAGCCGTTCCAGTTCCTCCTGTTTGACGCATTTGATTCCCCGCTTGCGCATTTCCGGGTTCGTGGAGATTTCCCCGTTCGGGAAAGGCTTCCTGAAAAAGAAGATGTTCACGCCGAGAAGGATCACGGCGAGTCCCACGAACACGATGGCGGCGAGGAAGGTCTTCACTACAGCGGGAATTCGGAGGAAATGGGTTCGTAGTTATACACACGCTTGATCATCCGGGCGAAAGTATCGGCCAGGGAAACCACACGGAATTTGCCCCAGAGTTCCTTCTTTTCCGGATTCAGCGGAATGGTGTCCGTCACGTAGACTTCCGTGAGGGCGCTCTTGTCGATGCGTTCGTAGGCCGGGCCGGAAAGCACGGCATGCGTAGCAAAGGCACGCACGCTCCTGGCCCCGCGTTTGAGCAGCTCGTTGGCCGCCTCCGTGAGGGTGCCGGCGGTGTCGATGATGTCGTCGATGATCACGATGTCACGCCCTTCCACCTCGCCGATGGGGGTGATGCGCTCCACCACGTTGGCCCGGGCGCGGGTCTTGTGGCAGATGACTACCGGCGTGTGCAGAAGCTTGGCGTAGGAGTGTACGCGCTTGGCGCCGCCCATATCCGGAGCCGCCAGCGTGAGGGTGTCCTTGAACTCCCGCTGGAGTTTCTTCAGGATGGTGAGGAAGTCGAAGCTCGCATACAGGTGGTTCACCGGGAAGTCGAAGAAACCCTGGATCTGGTCCGCGTGAAGGTCGCAGGTCATCACGGCGTCCGCGCCGGCCACCTTGAGCATATTCGCCACGAGTTTGGCGCCGATGCTCACGCGCGGTTTGTCCTTCCTGTCCTGCCGGGCCCAGCCGTAGTAGGGAATGACGGCGATGACTTTGTCGGCCGATGCCCGCTTGGCGGCGTCGATCGAAAGGAGCAGTTCCATCAGGTTGTCACTGGTGGGGAAAGTGGACTGAATGATGAAGCAGGTGGCTCCGCGGACGCTCTCCGCGAAGGAGGGCTGGAATTCTCCGTCGCTGAAACGGGCCACTTCCAGGGGGCCGAGGGTCAGTTCGGGATCATCGGCCTCTTTCATTCGGTTCATCGCGTCGACGACCTTCTCCGCGAAATAGCGGGAAGCGTCACAGGTAAACAGCGCCAGACGGTGCTCGTGGACAGAATTGATCATAGCGTTTGAAGTATGGAGTCTATATAGTTGAGGATTTCTTCCTTTCCGGTTCCCTTGGCCGATGAACTCACGAAGCAGGGCGGCAGTTCCTCCCACTCTTCCAGCAGGCGGCCCTTGTTCTCCAGCAGCTGGCGCTCGAGGGCTTCCTTCCCCATTTTGTCGGCCTTGGTAAAGACGAGGCCGAAGGGAATGCCCTTTTCTCCCAGCTCCCGGATGAAGCGGAGGTCCACATCCTGCAGGGGATGCCGGCTGTCGATGAGAACCATTAACATCACCATCTCCTGCGAGTTGTTGATGTAGTCCCAGATGATGTGGCGGAGGCGGGCGCGGTCTTTATCCGGCAGCTTCGCGAAGCCGTAGCCCGGAAGGTCCACCAGGTACCACTTTCCGTTGATGAGAAAGTGGTTCACGAGCTGGGTTTTGCCGGGGGTCTGGGAGGTCTTGGCCAGTTTGGACTGGCCCGTGAGCATATTGATGAGGGAACTCTTTCCTACGTTGGACCGGCCGATGAAAGCAAACTCCGGAAGGCGCTGCTGGGGCTTCTGCCCCACCCGCGTGGAACTGCCGGCAAAAGTTGCGCTGGTGATTTTCATAGCCCGTCCTTTTTATCTCCTTACAAATATACGAAAATAAATCGAGCCCTCCCCCTCCGGGGAGGGACTTTTTTAAAAAAAGTGTATATTTGCACCGTTATGGAACAAGACGAGAAGTTTATGCAGGAGGCCCTCCGGGAGGCCCGCGCGGCGGCCGCCGCCGGGGAGATTCCCATCGGCGCCGTGGTGGTGTGGAAGGATCGTGTCATCGGCCGGGGACACAACCAGACCGAACGCCTGAAAGACACCACCGCCCACGCGGAAATGATCGCCGTCACGGCCGCCACGGAGTCAATGGGCGGGAAGTATCTCAGCGACTGCACCTTGTACGTCACGGTGGAGCCCTGCCCGATGTGCGCCGGCGCCCTGGCCTGGGCCCAGATCGGCCGCATCGTCTACGGCGCCCCGGACCAGCGGCGCGGCTATTCGCTTTTTACCCCTTCCCTGCTGCATCCCCGCACTACCGTAACCGGCGGCATCCTCCAGGAGGAATGCACCGCCCTAATGCTGGAATTCTTCAAAGACAAACGATGAAAGGAATACATCTGTTTCTCTCCGACGGCTTCGAGGATATGGAAGCCCTGGCAACACGCGACGTCCTGCTTCGCGGCGGCGTTCCCGTAGTAACCGTCTCCATTTCGGACGACTATATAGTGGAAAGTTCTCACGGACTGCAGGTTACGGCCGATACTTCCTGGGCCGACCTTGAAGTGATGGAGCCCGGAACCGACGCCCTGGACGTGATGATTTTCCCCGGCGGAATGCCCGGCTCAAAGCACCTGGCGGAACACGCCGAACTGATGGAAATCCTCCGGGACCACTGGGCCCGCGGCGGGGCCGTCGCGGCCATCTGCGCCGCGCCAGGGCTGGTGGTATCGCAGCTGCCGGGGCTCGCCGGCCGCCGCGTCACCTGCTTCGACGGCTTCGAGGACGCGCTCGTGGCCGCCGGCGCCGTCTATGCCCCGGAAGGGGTCATCGTCTCCCCCGCCCCGGCGCCCCCGATGGCCGCCTCCGGCGCGCTCATCACCGGCCGCGGCGCCGGCTGGGCCGTGCCGTTCGGCCTCGCCATCCTGGAATATCTGAAAGGCCCCGAAGCCGCCTCCCGCGTCCGTGCCGGCCTGATGCTGTAAGCTAACCATCCCATCTTAAGCACGCCTGGAAGGCGTTTTGTGCTTTTGATTGTTACGGATGACGATCTTTAGCACGTTTAAGGCCATAAGTGTGCCTTAGATGGTAGGTGCTACAATCTTACCTCGGTTTTAAGGCTCAAATCAAGGTAAGATTGTCATATGATGCAATCTTACCCCGAAAATAGGCCCGAAATCAAGGAAAGATTGTCGCAGGAAAAGCCGCGGAGAATTGATGGATTCTTATGATTTAGCCGAAGTGCCTGTTCCAACCTGATCACCCACCCGAAGGGGGAAGGTCGGCACAAATTCAAGCTTCCAGCGTGCCGCCGGGCTTCGCCCGTATGGTGGTGTTTTTTGCGGGCGTCAGCCTTTTACCGGCCCGATTGTTTTGGGTGCGCCCCGCGGGCGCAGTCCAAAATAATTGGGCATTAAAGCACACTTTCCGCCTTCTACCCCCGGTCAACGTGCTTTAGAGCCCTGTTTTCCTCCCACTAGAGCACACTTCTCGCACTCTGAGAACGATTTCGTGCTTTAACGGAGAGTGGCACCTGCGCCAGCGTGCCAGGCGGTCCAGGGAAAACCCGGCCGGGCACGGGTGGATAGGGACTTATCATCTTTTTTGCTAAATTTGCAGGTTGAATGGGTGAGAGCCATCATATTGAAGAGGACTTTTCCAGGCTGGAGCTGAACCTGCAGGCGGCAACGGAAAACTACCGTTATTTCCGTTCCCTGCTGGAGCCTGCCACCAAGCTGCTGGTGCTGGTGAAAGCGAATGCCTACGGCCATGGGGCCGTGGAATTCGCCGCGATGATGCAGCGCGCCGGGGCCGATTATCTGGCCGTGGCCTACCCTGTGGAAGGCGTGGAACTGCGCCGCAACGGTATCTCCCTTCCCATCCTGGTCCTTACAGCCGGAACGGACTTCTATCCGGAAATCATCGCCGGGCGGATGGAGCCCAGCATCCCCAACCTCTATTCCCTGCAAAAACTGGTGGAAGCGCTGCGGGAGCAGGGCCTCCGGGACTATCCCGTCCACATCAAGTTGGACACCGGAATGCACCGGCTGGGTTTCGTGAGCGAAGAATTGCCGGAGCTGGTCAAATACCTGCGCAAAACCCCGGAAGTGAGGGTCAAGGGCATCTTCTCCCACCTCTGCGTGGCCGAGGACCCTGCCCAGGACAGCTTCACCCTGCAGCAAGCGGAGCTTTTTACACGCAACGCCGCCTTCGTGGCCCAATCCATCGGGTATATGCCCCTGCGCCATCTTCTGAACTCGGCGGGCATCGAACGTTTCCCGCAGTTCCAGTTCGATATGGTGCGGCTGGGAATCGGTATCTACGGCATCAGCGCCCTGCCAGGAAAACAGCTCGCGCCCGTTGCGTCATTTAAGTGTAAGATTCTGCAGGTAAAAACTTTGCACGCCGGAGAGACCATCGGCTACGGCCGCCACGGCGCCGCCGGCGAAGGCACCGTCATCGCAACCATTCCGGTGGGCTACGCCGACGGCGTGGACCGCCATCTGGGCCGCGGCGCCGCCTCGTTCAGCGTGAACGGCCACCGGGCGCCCACCATCGGCAATATCTGCATGGACATGTGCATGATAGACGTCACGGGCATCCCCTGCGCTCCCGGAGATACGGTCACCGTCTTCGGCGAAGACCCTACCGTGAGCGAACTCGCCGGCATCCTGGGTACCATCCCCTACGAGATCCTCGTTTCCGTTCCCCGCCGCATCCACCGCCTGGTAGTGCGCTAGCGGTGTAGGGACAGGGGTTCCGGGGGCTTGGCCCCCCTCGGCCAAGGGAAGAGGGAGGACCCCTGTCCCTACACCGCGGCAAAAAAAAGGGAAAAGCTACTCGAGCTTCTCCCCTTTTTCATTCAGCATTTCATTCTGCAGGACTGAAAAGTCCGTGACTTCCTCGAGATCGATCCGTATCTTGTAGCGCTTGCGCCACTTGGACAGGAAGGAGTTGAACAGTCCGCGCTTCAGGTAGGAGCCCAGGATGGGGCTCGTCTGCAGCTTGATGTAGCGGATGCCCTTTTCGATGGAATAGAACGCGATCTTGCGTTCCAGTTCCTCGTCGATGACCACGCTGGAGGCAATTTTGCCGGTACCGTGGCACACGGGGCACTGCTCCATCGTGTTGATTTCCGTGACGGGCCTGATTCGCTGCCGGGTGATCTGCATCAGCCCGAACTTGGTGAGCGGGAGCACGTTGTGCTTGGCTCTGTCGGCTTCCATCAGTTCCTGCATATACTTGTGGAGGGCGTTCTTGTGCTCGTTCGACTCCATATCGATGAAGTCCACGATCACGATGCCTCCCATATCGCGGAGCCTGAGCTGCCGTGCAATCTCTTCCGCGGCGATCTTGTTCACCTCGAAGGAGTTCTCCTCCTGGTCCGAGGTCTTGGTGCGGATGCCGCTGTTGACGTCGATCACGTTCAACGCTTCCGTGGTCTCGATTACCAGATAGGCGCCCTGCCGCATCGGAACCACCTTGCCGAAGGAGCCTTTGATCTGTCGGGTGACCTCGAAATGGTCGTAGATGGGCTGTTTGCCTTCGTAGAGGTGAACGATCTTCTCTTGTTCCGGAGATATCAGGGAGACGTACTTCCGGGCTTCATCGGCCACCCGTTCGTCATTGATCCAGATGTTGGAGAACGAGTCGTTGAGGAGGTCCCTCAACACGGTAGTGGTTTTGCTGTATTCCGTAAAGAGCAGCTGGACGTTCTTGTTTTTGGCAATCTTCTTCCAGGAGCTTTCCCATTTTTCAATGAGGGACTCGGTCTCCGCGACCAGCGTGGCGGCGTTTTTGCCTTCCGCAGCCGTGCGGATGATGGCCCCGTAATTGACGGGAAGGATGCTCCTGACCAGTGTCTCGAGTCTACGTTTCTCCTCTTTCGAGCCGATCTTCTGGGAGATGGACACCTTTTCTGCAAAGGGGAGAAGCACGATGTTTCGTCCTGCCAATGAAATTTCCGCAGTCAGTCGCGATCCCTTGGTGGAGATGGGCTCCTTGACAATCTGGGCGATGATCATCTGTCCCGGGCGGAGGAACTCTTCGATGCGGCCTTCCTTGGGAAGGGGCTGGCCGATCTTGATGCGGGAATACAAGTCCTTGAGCTTGGTATTCCCGTTGGATTCCCGCACGAACTGGTCGAAAGCGGGGAAATAGAGTCCCAGGTCCAGGTAATGGATGAAGGCTTCCTTCTTGTCGCCGATGTCCACAAAGGCAGCATTGAGGTTCGGGAGGATCTTTTTCACCTTTCCCAGGTGAACGTCTCCCACGGTGAACTTGTTCCCAGTGCTGGACTCCGTGTTGTACTCGATCAGCCTGTGGTTTTCCAACAGGGCGATGTGTACCTCCGACGCCGAAACGTCGACAATCAGATCCTTGTCCGGTTTAACAGACTCCATTTGGAAATTTTATGGTTTGGATAGAAGGAAGGGCCCGCGAATCCCTCCGCAAGGCCCTTTTAGTCGGAAGAATTACTTCTTCTTGTGGCGGTTCTTGCGCAAGCGCTTTTTACGCTTGTGCGTCGCCATTTTATGTCTCTTTCTCTTTTTACCGCTAGGCATAGCTCTTAAGTTTGTTAAAGGGTTTTATTTCTCTTTGACAGCGTTAACGAAGGACTTGGCGGGCTTGAAAGCGGGAATATTGTGGGCCGGGATAACCAGGGTGGTCTTGCGGGTAATATTGCGGGCGGCCTTCTGGGCGCGATGCTTGATGATAAAGCTGCCGAAGCCACGCAGATACACGGGCTCTCCTGCAATGATGGATCCCTTTACCACGGAGGTAAATTCTTCTACAACGGCCAACACCTGTGCTTTCTCGATTCCGGTGGTCTTGGCTACTTCGTTTACAATTTCTGCCTTAGTCATAATAACAATATGGTTTATTAGTTAGTTTTCGCAAAAAGCGGCACAAAATTAGACCTTTTTTTTTACAAATCAAAAATAAATCAAAAGATTATACTGAAAATGTGACAATGGAGGAACTTGGCACAGAGATTGACCATATACCCCTCCGGCGTATTGTGCCCCTTTTGTATGACAAATTGTCAGTTTTTATGAAATTATCCCCCGATTTTTCCGCCCCCCAGGGCGTTGAAGTGAATATTATGCCTGTCATCGGCGAAGCGAATTCGATGAAAGTGGATCTTTCGCAGCTTCCTCCCGTGCTGCCCGTACTCCCCCTGAGGAACGCCGTCATCTTCCCCGGAACGGTCTTTCCCGTCACCGTGGGCCGCGAAAAGTCCATCAAGCTGGTGAGCGACGTGGAGGACGGCAGCGGCTGGCTGGCCGCCATTCCGCAAATAGACGTGAGCGTAGAGGAGCCTTCGGAGGCCGATCTGTGCCACTTCGGCACCGTGTGCAAGCTCATCAAGACGCTGGAGATGCCGGACGGCACCGTCACGGCCATCCTCCAGGGCGCCGCGCTCGCCGAACTGCAGAGCATATCGGCCTATGAGCCCTATATCACCGCCCGCGTGAACACCCTCGAGGAGAAAGAGCCCGAGGGCGCGGACGAGCGTGAGCTGCAGGTACTCTCCGATTCCCTCAAGGAAAAGGCCGCCCTCATCGTCAAATCCTCCTCCTTCGCCCCGAAAGAAGCCATCGGCGCCCTCAAGAGCATCGACAACTTCCATTTCCTGGTGAATTTCATCGCCACCACCATCGAGGTGGAGAACTTCCAGGAGCGGACGGCGCTGCTGGGCATTGCCGATATCCACGAACGCGGCCTGGCCCTGCTGAAGGTGCTGGACACCCAGACGCAGCTCATCCAGATCAAGCAGGAAATCAACCAGAAGGTGAAGACGGACATCGACCAGCAGCAGCGGGAGTACTACCTGAACAACCAGCTGCGCACCATCCAGGAAGAACTGGGGATGGACGAAGGCGAGCAGTTCGAGAAGATGCGCCGCCGGGCCGATGAAAAGAAGTGGTCCAAGGAAGTGAGGGCCATCTTCGACAAGGAAATGGCCCGTCTGGAGAAGTTCAACCCCACCTCGCCGGACTACAGCATCCAGTTGGGATACCTGCAGTTTATGCTGGACCTCCCCTGGGGCGAGATGTCGGACGACAACCTGGACCTCAAAAACGCCCAGCACGTGCTGGACTACGACCACTTCGGCCTGGAGAGCGTGAAGGACCGCATCATCGAATACCTGGCCGTCCTCAAGCTGAAGGGCAATATGCGCTCCCCCATCCTGTGCCTGTGGGGCCCTCCCGGCGTGGGAAAGACTTCGCTGGGGAAGAGCATCGCGCGGGCGCTCGGGCGTAAATATATGAGGATATCCCTGGGCGGTATGCACGACGAAGCCGAGATCCGCGGCCACCGCAAAACCTATGTGGGCGCGCTCCCGGGCCGGATCCTGAGCGGCATCCAGCGGGCCGGTACCTCCAATCCGGTCATCGTCCTGGACGAAATCGACAAGCTGGCCAGCGACTTCAAGGGAGACCCTTCATCGGCCCTCCTGGAAGCTCTGGACCCGGAGCAGAACAGCACCTTCCACGACAACTACCTGGACATCGACTACGACCTGTCGAACGTCCTTTTCATCACCACGGCCAACGGCACCGGCTCCATCCAGCCCGCGCTGAAGGACCGTATGGAGATGATCAACGTGAGCGGTTATCTGGCCGAAGAAAAACTCCAGATCGCCCTGATTTATCTGGTCCCCAAGCAGCTCGCGGAACACGGGCTCAAACCGACGGAACTCAACTTCACCCCGGAGGCCATCCAGCAGATCATCGATCAGTACACGCACGAATCGGGCGTCCGCGGCCTCGAGAAGCAAATTGCGAAGGTGGCCCGCGTCACCGCCAAGAAGATCGCCCTGGGAGAGGACTATCCCCATACCATCGGCCCGGAACACCTGCGGGAGTATCTGGGCATCCCCACCGCCTTCCACGACGACGTGGCGGGCAACGAGGGTGCGGGCGTGGTGACCGGCCTCGCCTGGACGGAAATGGGCGGCGAGATTCTCTTCGTGGAGAGCCAGGTTTCCGAAGGAAAGGGCAACCTTTCCATGACCGGCAACCTGGGTGACGTGATGAAAGAAAGCGCCCAGATCGCCTGGCAGTACCTGAAAGCCCATCCGGAACTCGCGGGAATGGACACCAAGACCTTTATGAAGAAGGACATCCACGTCCACGTGCCGGAAGGCGCCGTCCCGAAAGACGGGCCGTCGGCCGGCATCACGCTAGTGTCCTCAATGGTCTCGGCCCTCCGCGGACAGGCGCCCAAGAAGGGCGTCGCGATGACGGGCGAAATGACCCTCCGCGGCCGCGTACTGCCCGTAGGCGGCATCAAGGAAAAGATTCTCGCGGCCAAACGCGCGGGCGTGAATACCATTGTCATTTCGGAGGAAAACCGAAAAGATGTGGAAGATATCAAGGATATTTACATAAAAGGTCTTATCTTTGTCTATGTAAAGACCATCACCGATGTCATTGATTATTTGTTTTAACGTCCTTGACACAGCCGCCCTGCAGGGCGGCCGGCCGGAGGCCGCGGGGGATGGTAGGGGGCAGAGCCCCCTCAGATATTGATTGCGGGGAGGAAGAGCGATGGACGTTAAGATAGAACAAACTTGGAAAGACGCACTGGCGCCGGAGTTCGGGAAACCGTACTTTGAGCAGCTGGTGCGCTTTCTTCATCAGGAGAAGGACGCCGGACAGGTGATCTACCCGCCCGGCGGAGCCATTTTCCGCGCGTTCGACCTTACGCCCGTGAATCAGGTGAAGGTGGTCATCCTGGGCCAGGACCCCTACCACGGCCCCGGTCAGGCGATGGGCCTGTCCTTCTCCGTTCCGGACGGGGTTCCCGCTCCCCCTTCGCTGAAAAACATCTTCAAGGAAATCGAAGACGACCTGGGCGTAAAGATGAGCGGCCGGCCGAACCTGGAGAAGTGGGCCCGGCAGGGCGTGCTTCTTCTCAACGCCGTCCTTACCGTACGGGCGGGGCAGCCCACCTCGCACGGAGCCATCGGCTGGCAACAGTTCACCGATGCCGTCATCTCCTATTTATCGGCCAACAGGGAAGGCATCGTTTTCCTGCTCTGGGGCCGGTTCGCGCAGGAAAAGGCCACCCTCATCGACTCCTCCCGGCACCACGTTTTACTGGCCGCGCATCCCTCTCCCCTGGCCCGGGGCGCCTTTTTCGGATGCCGGCATTTTTCCAAGACCAACCAAATCCTCCTGAGCGAGGGTAAAACCCCTATAGACTGGCAGTTATGAAACGCATCGCGCTCTTTCCCGGCTCCTTCGACCCGTTTACGGCCGGGCATCTGAACATCCTCAAACGCGCCCTCACTATGTTCGACGAAGTAGTGGTGGCGGCCGGCGTGAACCAGGACAAACGCGGCCTGTTCGATATGGACAAGCGCCTGGACATCATCCGCCAGGCCACGGCGGGGATGGAAGGCGTGCGCGTGATTCAGTACAGCAACCTCACCATCGACATCTGCCGGGAACTGGGAATCAAGCACATCGTGCGCGGCGTCCGCAATATGATCGACTTCGAGACGGAGCGTTCGATTGCCGATGCGAACCGCCGCCTGGCCCCGGAGATCGAGACCATCATCATCCCCACCGCCCAGGAGTTCGCGCACATCTCCTCCTCGGCCGTGCGGGACATCCTCCGCCACGGGGGCGACTATTCGGCATTCATTCCGGAGGGGGTCAAGCTATGAAAAAGTATCTGCTCGCGGCGCTGCTCTGCGTTTTTTCGCTGGGACTGAAGGCCCAGCAGCCCTATCCTGAACTGGGCGCCAAGCTGGAGGAATACTTCACCGCCCTCGCCGGGGAAAATCCCTCTGTGCAGAGCGCGGAATGCGACTTCCTCATCGAGTCCTGCCGGGATTCCCTGGTGCGGCAGTACGTCACCCTCAAGATCTACGACCACTACCTCAAGTCGCACATTATGGGCGACGACGCCGTAGCGGTGCACGTGGCCGACAAATGGCTGCTCTCCGGCAAGGTGCCTATGCCCAACGACGAAGACCTGGTGAACGTGAAGGTCTTTGCCGATTTCAACCGCTCGTCGCTCATCGGCGCCGCGGCTCCGAAGGCCACCCTCACCGCCCCCGACGGCTCGGAGGTGACCCTTCCCGACCCCGGCCGCAACAGCGTCCTTTATTTCTACGACACCGGGTGCAGCAGCTGCAAGCTGGAATCGGCCCGCCTGACGGAGCTCATCGCCGACGGGCAGTATGACCTGCAGCTCTTCGCCGTCTATGTGGGGGCCGATGCCTCCGCCTGGGAGCAGTACCGCGCCTCGCTGCCGGAAGGGACCGTCCATCTGTGGGACCCCGAAATGAAGGGCGACTGGCAGCAGAAGTACGGCGTGCTCAAGACCCCGGCGATGTTCCTCGTGAGCCCGGACGGCAAGATCCTGGGCCGCGGGCTGGATACGCCGGCCCTCAGGATCCTGCTGAGCCAGGCCTATTCGGCCGACTCCAAGGTCTATGGCGAAAGCGGCCAGCTGGCCCGCTACGGGCAGCTTTTCAGCGCCTACGGAGACACGCTTTCCGTAAAGCACATCCTCCAGGTGGCCGATTATCTGGCGGAACGAACCTTCGGCGAAGGCGACGTGGATTCCTTCAAGCAGGTGACCGGAGATCTGCTCTATTACCTCTCCAACCAGCGGGAGGAAGTCTATCACGACGCCGTGGTGCCCTTCGTCCAGAAGTATATCAACGGCCTCCCGGACGTCTGGACGGGGGCCGATGACAAGGCGCAGGTGGTGTCCCTGGGCGAAATGATGTCGGAGCTGACCTCCCGGACGCCCGTGGGCTCCGTAGTACCGGATATGGAAGTACCGGGAACGCTGCGGCGGAAGGGTTGTCTGTTCAGGAAACCCACCAAAGAAGGCACTTTTGTACTTCCCAAGCTGAAAGGCCGGCCCGGCTACATCGTATTCTACACCCGCGGATGTTCCCTGTGCGAGGAAACGCTCGCGTCCGTGGACGAACGGATAGCGAAAAACCGCCGCGTGAAAGTGCTTCTGTTTGATATGGACCAGATTCTGATCGACCATCCCGAACTGGGAAAACAGCTGCTGGACACCTTCGACCTCTCCGGGATGCCTTTCGTGCTGGAAGTGGATAAAAAGGGTGTGATTCAGCACCGCTACGTAGTGTTATGAGAAAGAACCGCATTCCCGGCGTAGATCCCGCCTACCTGGAAAAGCAGCGCGCGATGCTCCTTCGCAAGAACCGCCACGTACTGTATTTCAACGACAGCGAGATGGCCGCCATCGACGAGTATTGTTCCCGCTTCAAGGTACACGCCAAGAGCGTCCTCTTCCGCGAAGCCATTATGAACAAAATCCTCACGGAACTGGAAGAGAATCACCCCACGCTGTTTTAATCGGATTTTTTTGTATCTTTGCAACCCGGCATTGAACTGTGGTGTAATGGTAGCACTAGGGATTTTGGTTCCCTCAGTCAGCGTTCGAATCGCTGCAGTTCAACCAAATTTTTAACACTATGGCTGAAACCGAATTCAGGGTAGAGAGCGACCTCCTGGGAGAACTTCAGGTACCCGCCGGCGCCTACTACGGCGTCCAGACGCAGCGCGCCATCAACAATTACAAGATTTCCACCACGCATATGTACGACTATCCGGAGTACATCAAGGCCATCGCCTATGTGAAAATGGCGGCGGCTCAGGCCAACGGCGAGCTGGGCGTGCTGGACAAAAAGATTGCCGACGCCATCGTGGCGGCCTGCAAGGAGATCGTGGACGGCGCCCTGTGGGACCAGTTCCCGGTGGATATGATGCAGGGCGGCGCCGGCACGTCGGTGAATATGAACGCCAACGAGGTCATCGCCAACCGCGCCCTGGAACTGATGGGCCACAAGAAGGGCGAATACCAGTACTGCTCGCCCAACGACCACGTGAACTGCGCCCAGAGCACCAACGACGCCTACCCTACGGCTTTCCGCTATACGTTCGTGCGGATGAACCGCCATCTGGAAGAAGCCCTGAAGCAGCTCATCGCCGCTTTCCGGGCCAAGGGTGAAGAATTCAAGGACATCATCAAGATGGGCCGCACCCAGCTGCAGGATGCCGTCCCGATGACTTCCGGCCAGGAGTTCAACGCCTTCGCCAACAACCTGGAGGAGGAAATCGCGAACCTTCAGCGGAACGTCGTGCTGCTCAAGGAAATCAATATGGGCGGAACGGCCATCGGCACGGGCCTGAACGCCGTTCCCGGCTTTGCGGAGCTCTGCACCAAACGCCTGAGCGAATTCACCGGGGACAGCTTTGAAAAGGCCCCGGACCTGGTGGAAGCCACGCCCGACACCGGCGCCTACGTAAGCTATTCGGCCGCCCTCAAACGCCTGGCCGTGAAACTCTCCAAGATCTGCAACGACCTGCGCCTGATGGCTTCCGGTCCCCGCTGCGGCCTGCACGAGATCAACCTGCCCCCGATGGCGCCCGGCTCCTCCATTATGCCCGGCAAGGTGAACCCCGTCATCCCAGAGGTGACCAACCAGGTGTGCTTCAAGGTCATCGGCAACGATACCTGCGTGGCTTTCGCCGCCGAGGCCGGCCAGCTGCAGCTGAACGTGATGGAACCCGTCATCGCCCAGAGCATCCTGGAAAGCCAGACCTGGCTCACGAACGTGATGCACACCCTCCGCGAGAAGTGCATCGAGGGCATCACCGTGAACGCCGACCACTGCTACGAGATGGTCAAGCACTCGATTGGCATCGTCACCGCCCTGAACCCTTACATCGGCTACAAAGCCTCCACCAAGGTGGCCAAAGAGGCCCTGGAGACCGGCCGCAGCGTCTACGACCTGGTGCTGGAGAAAGGCCTGATGACCAAGGACAAACTGGACGAAGCCCTGGACCCGAGGGCGATGACTTCCAGCCACGAACTGTTGAAATAAAGGATGAAGGGACAGGCCGATCAATACCGGAAGATGTCCGACGGCGAACTCACCGCGGCCGTACGCGATGGGGACGACCGCGCCTTCAACGCCCTCTTCCTGCGCTGGTATCCCCAGGTGGCCAAATTCCTTACCCTGCTGGTGAAAAACCCGGAGCAGGCGGAGGACCTGGCCCAGGGCGTGTTTATGAAAGTGTGGCTGTACCGCGACCGGCTGGACCCTTCCAAGTCCCTCAAGAACTACCTCTTTGTCCTGGCCCGGAACGCCGCCCTGGACGTCTTTAAATCCAAGCGGCACCTGGTGATGGCGGATACCGCCACCGCCCCGGAGCGTCCCTCACAGGAAATGGCCGAATTCAAGGCCGAGTACTCGGAAGCCAACTCTCTTATCCGGAAACTGGTCAACGATATGCCGCCCCAGCGCCGCCAGATTTTCCAGATGAGCCGTTTCCAGCAGCTATCCCACGAGGAAATCGCCCGGGAACTGAATCTTTCCGTCCGCACCGTGGAGAAGCACATCCAGCTGGCCCTGCAGGATATCCGGAAACATTTGAATTAATTCATTACGCAGTAATGCTTCTTCAATCGTTCTTTATGGGTAGAACCCGTAAAGAATGAACACGAACTTACAACTCATTCAAGATTATCTGAGCGGAAAACTCGGAGAGGAGCAGGCCCTGGAAGTGCAACTCTACCTCGCGGAGCATATGGATGATCCGGAGGTCGCGGCCCTGCTGGAACTGCGCTTCGAGAGCTGCCGCTCGGAAGCCGACAACCGCACCGAACAGTCGCTTGGCACCACACGGCGGCGTCTGAACCTGAACCATCATCCCTATCGTCGCGCCGTCCTTTGGGCGGCCGCCGCAACCCTCGCCTTCCTGATCGCGATCCCCGTCGCCTTCCAGGCCGGCTGGCAGCGGCATCAGGAGCCCGCCCCCATCGTATGGCAGGAATGCGTCGTCCCCGTGGCGCAGACCCGCAGCATCACCCTCCCGGACGGCACGCAGCTTGCCCTCAACGCCGGTTCACGCGTAACGTGGCCGGACCGCTTCACGGGCCCCACCCGGGAAATCTTCCTGGACGGTGAAGTGCTGGCCGTGGTCGCCAAGGATAGCGAGCATCCCTTTATCATCCATTCCGGGCAGGCCGATATCCGCGTCTACGGGACCACCTTCGACCTTAAAGCCTACAGAAACGCCCAGATGCTGGAAGTGATGCTGCGCGAAGGCTCCGTCGGCCTGGACATCCCCGCCGAAAAAGGAAAGCGCGAAGTGCGGCTCACGCCCGGAGACCTCGCGCAGTACGACAAAAAAGCCGGAGAACTTTCCGTGGGGAAGATTCCCCCGGAGAGTTACCGGAATTTCTCCGACGAAGGATCCTTCAGTTTCATAAACACTCCCCTGCTGGACATCGCGGCAGACCTGGAGCGCTCCTTCGGCAAAAGAATCGTAGTAGCCGATGACCGTGTGGCCACCCAGCGTTTCCTGGCTTTCTTCACCAACGGCGAAAACCTGGACGAAATCCTTCAACTCCTTTCGCGCAACGGCGGCCTCCGGACCGTCCGCCGCGGAGACACAACCTATATATACAAGAAGTAATCATCATTAAACTCTTAACCAATATGAGAAAAGTACTGTCTATCTCCCTGGCACTGTTGCTCTCTCTGGGGGCGCTTGCCCAGAACGTGACGCTGGATCTTCGCGGCGTCACGGTGCAGGAAGCGGTCACCCAGCTTCAGTCGCAGGGAAACTACACCATCGTCATCAACTCGGACGAGGTAAACCTGCAGAAGCGCATCTCGGTCTCGGCCAAGGACGCTCCGCTTTCGGAAGTGCTCGCCCAGATCTTCGCCGGGCAGAATTTGGATTTTTCCATTGACGGGAATTCCGTTTCCGTGACCAAGCACAAGGTCCAGGCTCAGCAGCCCTCGGCGAAACAGGCCTTCAGAGGCATCGTAACCGACCAGAACGGAGAGCCCCTCATAGGCGCCTCCCTCATTGAAAAAGCCAGCGGAAAATACGCCATCACCGATGACGGCGGCGCCTTCTCCCTGAACGGCCTCAGCTACCCCGCCACCCTCACGGTTTCCTACCTGGGATACAACGATACGGAGGTCCAGCTGAGCGGCCGTGAAAGCCAGCCCTACCGGATTGTCCTCTCGGACGACAACAACGTCCTGGAAGAGCTTGTGGTAGTGGGTTACGGCACCCAGAAAAGGGTGAACCTCACCGGCGCCGTATCCGTGATTGACGGCAAGGAACTCAACGCCCGTCCCGTCGCCAACACCGCCATGGCCATCCAGGGCGCAGATCCTTCCCTGGTTCTCACCACTTCCAGCGGATCCATCGACGGCAGCCAGTACAGCGTGAACATCCGCGGCAAGGTTTCCCTCAATTCCGGATCTCCCTTCGTCCTGGTGGACGGCGTGGAAGGTTCCCTCACCCAGGTGAACCCCAATGACATCGAGAGCATCTCCGTGCTCAAGGATGCATCGGCCTGCGCCATCTACGGTGCAAAGGCCAGTGCGGGCGTCATCCTCATCACCACCAAGAGCGGTATGGAAGGGGACGCCAAGATTAACTATAACGGCCGGTTCTCCCTCTCCACCAATACCACCAGCACGGACTTCATCACCACAGGCTACGACTATGTCACCCTCACCAACGAATTCTACAAGACGGCCAAAGGCCTTCCGGCCTGGACCTACTCCGACGAACAGATCCAGATGCTCAAGGACCGCCGCTACGACGTAACGGAGAATCCGGAACGTCCGTGGGTGATTCCGGACCAGACAGGCACCTACACCTATGTCTATCTGGGCAACTTCGACTGGTACAGCTACCTGTTCAATAAGGTGCGCCCGGAAACCGAGCATAACATAACCGTTCGCGGCGGCACCAGCAAAGCCAAGTACTATGCATCGGCCCGCTACCTGCACCGCAACGGCCTCTTCGCCGGAAATGCCCAGGACACCTTTAACAGTATCTCCCTGCGCGGAAAGGTGGATGCCAGGCTGCGCCCCTGGCTCAGCTATTCTTCCAACATGAGCCTGGAGCGCACGGACTATCAGTGGGGCGGTTTCTGGGAAATGGACGGCAGCACCGGCTATGTTTCCCAGGGCATCATGTGGAACATCACCCAGAATGTGGGTCCCAACTATGTCCCCTTCAACCCGGACGGCACCATCGCCATGGTTCCCGGCTTCATGACCGGAGCCACTTCCCCCATCATGAGCGGGCGTGGCGGCGTGTTCATGGACGGCAAAAACCACAATATGAACCTGAGCAACTACTGGAGCTGGACCAACCGCTTCACGATAGACATCACCAAGGGCCTCAAGTTTATCGCCGACTACACCTACCGCCGCCACGACATCCGGCGGAATTTCCGCAGCCTGCCCACAGCCAACAGCTACGACAACGTGAACAAGCGCATGTACCAGGGCAACGGCCTCACCGGCGGTCTCTTCTCGAACGGTTCGGTGTATGATTTCACCCGTGAATACCGCTACCTGCGGGATGCCAACACCGTCAACGCCTATTTCGCCTATGACAACACCTTCGGCGACCACCATGTGTCGGCTACCTTGGGCGGCAACTTCGACGACTACTATTCCACCTCCCTCACCGTCCAGCAAAAAGGATCCCTGAGCGACGCCCTGTCCTTTATCAACATGGCCAACGGTGAAATCGAGAAAGCATCCCAGTCCAACTCGTCCTACCGCACGCTGGGCTTCTTCGGACGCGTGAACTATGACTGGAAGGGCCGCTACCTCCTGGAGATCTCCGGCCGCGCGGACGGGTCGTCCCGCTTCCCGGTGAATCGCCGCTGGGGGTTCTTCCCCAGCGCATCGGCCGGCTGGCGCATCTCGGAGGAAAGCTTCTGGGCCCCCATCAAGCCCGTTGTGTCCAGCGCCAAGCTGCGCGTCAGTTACGGCACCCTGGGCAACCAGCAGGTGGACAACTATATCTACTGGGAATCCATCGTGAGCGGGCAGCTGAGCGGTTACACCTTCGACGCGGAAAACCTTGCCGGCTATGCCAAATTGGACGACGGTACCGATGACTCGCCCAAGTCGCCCACCAAATCCCCGGACCTGACCTGGGAAACGGTGGTTTCCAAGAACCTGGGTATAGACCTGGGCTTCCTGCGGGACCGCCTCATCCTGAACGCCGACTTCTTCATCCGCGACACAAAGAACATGCTCACCAAGGGCATGTCCCTCCCGTATGTCTATGGCGCGCTTGCCCCGGAAGAGAACGCAGCGGACCTGCGCACCAAGGGCTTCGAACTGTCCCTCAGCTGGAAAGACCATGTTTCCATGGGCGGAAAGCCCCTCTACTACGGTGTAACCGCTACGCTGGGCGACTTTGTCACGCATATCACCCGCTTCAACAATCCGGAGAATTTGCTCAGCGACAATTTCGTAGGGAAACGCCTGGGCGACATTTGGGGCTACCGCACGGCCGGCCTCTTTGCCAGCGATGACGAGGCGGCAGCCTGGGAAGCGGAGTATGACTCCTTCAACACCGTCAACAAGGGCATCAAGGGCCAGGCTGCGGGCCACCAACACCTGCGGGAAGGCGACATCATCTACCTGGACCTCAACGGAGACAAAAAAATCAATACGGGCGCCAATACGCTGGACAGTCCCGGAGACCGGGAGGTCATCGGCAATTCCCGTCCCCGCTTCAACTATGCCCTCAAGGGCGACTTCTCCTGGAACGGCTTCGACCTGAGCATCTTCTTCCAGGGCGTGGGCAAGATGGACTGGATGCCCAACGGGAACTGCAGTTATTTCTGGGGTCCCTACGCCTATCAGCGTCCCACCTTCATCCCCACGGACTTTGCCCAGAAATGCTGGACTGAAGGCGCAGACAACAGTCATGCCATCTACCCGCGCCAGAGAGGCCTCATCTCCAACAAGACCAACCTGGTCACGTCGGACTACTACCTGCAGAGCGCAGCCTACCTGAGACTGAAGAACCTCACCGTCGGCTACACGCTGCCCCTGAAAGGCAAGGTCATCGAAAAAGCCCGCATCTATTTCACCGGAGAGAACCTCTTCTACCTTTCCCCGCTGAAGAAGGCCACCAGGTACATCGACCCGGAAGTGGCCACCACCTCCGTCTCCGACGACATCACCTATCCCTATTCCAAGACCTTCTCCCTGGGTGTTGACATTACATTCTAGCCGCCATGAAAAAGATTATCATACCATTTGCGATACTGACAGCCGCCCTTTCGCTGTCTTCCTGCCGGGATTTCCTCACCAAAAGCCCGGAGACTTCGTTCTCTCCCGCCACCTTCCTCTCCACGAAGGCAGAACTGGACCTGTGGGCCAACAAGTTCTATAATGACCTCATCCCCGGAGCTGCGGATCTGGCAGAGCAGAACGCAGACGACAACTGTTCCGGGAGCTCACTCAGCGCCATCCAGCGCGGCACGCGGAACGCCACTTCCAAGAGCTGGGACGTGAACACCTGGAAACCGCTCCGGCATATCAACTACCTGCTGGAGAACAACAAGTGCCAGGATCCCAAGGTAAAAGAGGAGTACGACGGCGTGGCCTATTTCTTCCGCGCCCTGTTCTACTATTATAAGGTACGTCAGTACGGGGACATTCCCTGGTACGACCACACCATCGGCTCCACCGACAAGGAGGACCTGAATAAACCCCGTGACCCCCGCGGTTATGTGATGCTGATGGTTCTGAGGGACCTGGACAAAGCCTATGAACTGCTTCCGGCAAAATGGGCGTCAGATCCTGTCTATCATGTGTCCAAGGACGCCGCCCTGGCCCTGAAATCCCGCGTGGCCCTGTTTGAGGGAACCTTCCGCAAATACCACGCAGGGACGGACTACGTCCCCCAGGACGAGCAAACCTTCACCGTGGACGGAGAGTCAGTTACCGTTTCCTCCACCTGGTTCCTGCAGCAGGCCCGCGATGCCGCCGCCCAGATTGTTGGTACGCGCGAACTCTACACGGGGAACGAGCTGAAACTCGCCACCAAGGATACCGACGCCTCTTACCGGGAGTATTTCATCCTGGAAAATGCGGAATCCAACGAGACCATCCTCTCCCGCCGCTACAACGTGGACCTGAAGGTGCGTCACGGCATCCAGTTCGACTATAAGAACCAAAAGCGCAGCGCCTCCATCCGTTTTGTCAACCATTATCTTCAGAAAGACGGAAAACCCATCCAGGAAAGGACAGGCTGGGAAACCCTCGGCTATTATGAGTCCTTCCGCAACCGGGATCCCCGCATGGCCCAGACGCTGCACGGTCCCTCTTTCGTGATGGCCGATGTCGATGCCGCCAATGCCCACCCCAAGGAACAGCTTTCCTGGGAGCGCAACTTCAACGGCTACCGCGTCATCAAGTACATTTCCACCACGGACCACGAGACTGCTACCACTTCCACCTCCGACTTCCCGGTTATCCGTTATGCAGAAGTGCTGTTGAACTACGCGGAAGCCCGGGCGGAACTGGGAGAACTTACCGCCGATGACCTGAAGAATACCATCAATGTCATCCGCAAACGCGTGGGCATGAACGGACTGGACGCCGTTCCCACCACGCCGGACGTCCTCATGGCTCAGTACTATCCGCATGCCCAGGGCAGCCAGAAGGCCGCCATCCTGGAAGTGCGCCGTGAGCGCACCGTAGAACTCTTCTGCGAAGGTTTCCGCCAGTGGGACCTGCTCCGCTGGGGTGAAGGGGATCTGCTCACGCCCAAGGCAACGGGCGGATTCCAGGGCATCTACCTGACCGCCGCGGAAATCGGCACGGACATCGACCTGGACAAGGACGGGAAAGCGGACCTGTATGTTTACAGCGGGACAAAGGGAACTACAACAGCCCCCGCATCCAACCAGATTCAGCTGGGCAGCAACTTCACCCTTTCTGAGGGCACCTACGGGCACCTCACCTACTGGGCGGCCGAAGAATACAGCTGGAATCCGGGGCGCGACTATCTCTGGCCCATCCCGGCCGACCAGCGTACCGCCACCGGCTATGCCCTTACCCAGAATCCCGGGTGGGATGACGGACTGGACCAGTAAAACGCTTGATTCATGAAACGGATCGGCATATTGTTGACCGCCTGCGTGCTGGCGCTTGTCGGCGCCTGCGGCGGCAAGACAGAGACTCCCGGCGGGGATCAAACCCCGCTGTCGGTCTCACCGCGTTCGCTGGAGTTCGTAGCGCTGGGGGAACAGAAAAACCTCAACGTAACCTCCTCGACGGACTGGCTGGTGCGCAGTTCCGCCTCCTGGCTCAAGGTGCTCACGCCCAAAGGACTTCCGTCAGAAACGCAAATCCGGGTTTCAGCCGAGGAAAACAAAACGGAAAGCGTCCGGACAGCCACTTTGACGGTCTCCAACCTGGGAGGCGAATCCATTCAGGTTACCGTCTCGCAGCAAGCCAGCGGCGGAGAGGTCATTGACCGCGGAATTTCATCCGCGGAGGACCTTGTGGGACTCTCCAAGGCCGTCCGGGGCGAAGGTTCCATCGCCCCGTATCTGGTGGACGGCGTCATCAAGTTCAACAAGGACATCGACGCCTCCTCCATTACGGACTGGATTCCCATCGGAAGCGTGGACAATCCCCTCACCTACAGCATCGACGGCAACAACCGCAAGATTTACAACGTAAACTGGAAGGTGAACGCCACTTCCTATACCAACGTAGGGCTGGTGGGTGTCGGACAGGGCATTACCATCAGTAAGCTCACCTTCGGGAACGCCGGAGACCAGGTGGAATTCACCGTCAGCGGCGCCGGGAAAGTCCGGGCCGGCGGCATCATCGGCCGGGCCCTGGGCGTCACCGTCCAGAAAGTGACCAACAACGCAACCCTTTCCGTAAAGGGAACGGCCGCTACGGGCAATGACCTCATCATCGGCGGCATCGCCGGTTATTCGGACGGGTCTTCCCTGATTGGCGGAGAAGTGGAAACCACCCATGGCTGCAAGAGTCTGGGGAGCATTTCCGTCACGGTGCCGGCACAGGCCGGCGGCCTTGTGGGTCACAATTCGGGGGCCATCCGCAGATGCACCTTCCGGGCCGACGTTTCCTGTCCGTTCCAGGACAGTTACGGCCCCGGCTGGATTTGTTCCTACGGACTGCCCTCGGCCAAGAGCAAAGTCCTGGACAATTACGGCGCCGGCACCGTGAACGGAGTCGCCTGCGCCATGAACAACGCCATGAAGAATGTCCAGGAAAGCTACGACCCTGAGGCCAACTCCGTGGACTGGAGCCAGGACGCCTATTATGACTGGACGGAGGTGGAGACCAAGCAGCTGCACAGCGGCGCCGTCTATCACCACTATTCCTGCATCAACGTCCCCCGGGAGATTTATGTTGTGGAAGTGGACCTGACGGATCCCGGCATCGAGATTGCCGCCGCCTATGCCGGTGAGATGATTCCCAATCCAAACGGCAACGCTAACAACAACAACGGCAAGAATCTCCGCGAACTGCTTTCCGAACTGTGCGTGCGCAGGCGGGCCGAAGGACAGAAGATCCTGGCCGGCTTCAATGCGGGCTTCTTCGATTCCAACGACGGCATCACCCGCGGCTTCCACGTGGAAGACCGCCAGCCGGGTTACATCAACAACCCCGCGGTGGTGAACGCCCTTGGAAACCACAAATGGGGCTTCACCGTTTTCACCGACGGAACGGCCTCCTGCGGCATCAAGAAGTTCAGCGGAAAGATGCGTCTCGCCGGGGAGGAGTATAATTACTACTCCCTGAACGACACCATCCTCCGGCACGTTTCCGCGGACTATCAGGCCAACCTCTATACATCCCGCTATGTCAGGCAGCCATACTCTTCCAAGCCGGCAATCCTCAACAACCTGGCATCCAACGCCCTGTATGTCATATGCGAGTATTCCGGCACCCCTATGGAGGTAAACGCAGGATACGCGGCAGCCCGGGTGGTTGATATTCGGGACGGACGGACCGGTTCCATTACCCTTCCCTACCTCACCGCCAAGAACCAGGTGGGTATCGCCCTCTCCGGAGAGATGGCATCGGCCTGGAAGGCAAAGGTAAAGGTGGGAGACACAGTGGAATTCCGCTGCGACATAAGCGTGGACGGCGTTTCAAAACCTATCCTCACCCAAGTGTCCACCATGTATCAGCTGATGACCGACGGACAGGACGCCTCCAACACGCCCGGTTCATCGGCCAGTCTGTACACCAAATATGACCCTAAAACCTTCCCCATCGTTAGTCAGGACCTGAAAAAAGTCTGGTTGGTTGAAATCGACGGCCGTCAGCTCTGGTATTCCCTTGGCGTCAAAGGTTACGAGATGTACCGCATCGCCAAGAAACTGGGCGGATGGTGGACCACGGGGCTGGACGGCGGCGGATCGTCGGCCATCTGGCTCTGGGACGCATCCAAAGGGAAAGGCGGCCTGGTGAACAAACCCTGCGACAGCAAGGGGGAACGCAGCTGCATGAATTACCTCCTTATCCGAGAAAAATAAACAATAACACAATATGAAAACACTTTTGAGAATAACCACTTTCGCAGCCCTGGCGGCCCTGTTGCTCTCCGGCTGCCAGAACAAGAAGATTCCCGGCCTGGACGAAACCGTCTATCCCCTCTCCGTGGACCGGGAAGTTATCCGCGACGTAGCGGCCAACAATCCCGGCGACGAAGTAGTGGTCATCACCACCGATGCGCCCTATTGGATTGTCACCACTTCGGTGGACTGGATTACCCCGGACATGACCCAGGGCGTGGGCGGCGGAAAGAGCACCATCCTCACCCTCCAGATCGCTTCGAACTACAAGGGTGAGTCCAAAACCACCAACCCCCGTTCCGGTGAGGTAAAAATCTCCGGCGGTCATAATTCCGTCACCGTTACCGTGAGCCAGCTGGGTCACGAGGCTGTCATCGACCCTTCGGCCAGCATCGGCGGTATTCCGGACATGGATGAATTCAAGGACTTTATCAATGCTGTCAACGACGGCGAAGGCCTCACCCGCTGGACCAATGAAGCCGGAGAAATCGAACTCCTGACGGACCTGGATTTGGCCGACTTTGACGACTGGGTGCCCATCGGCGATGCTGCCACCACCGGCAACGGGACCAACGCCTCCACCCCCACCGGCGAATACTTCACCGGCATCTTCAATGGCGGCAACCACACCATTAGCAATTTCAAGGCGGTCCAGACCATGGAAAAGAACAAGACCTGGGGTCTGTTCGGCTATGTGCTGGACGGCACCGTCAAGAACCTCAAGCTCACCGGCGTGGACATTACGCTGAACGCCTCCGACGTAGCCGATGCAGGCATCGTAGTGGGTACGCTGAAGAACAGCACCATCGAGAATGTTACCGTGAGCGGGAAACTGGCCCTCAAGGGCGGTAGTGCCGCCACCCGCTTCGCCGTGGGCGGCGTTGCCGGCTTCCTCGTGAGCGAAAAGAAGGAAGACCAGTCCGAAGCTACGGTGAATACGCTGGTGAAGGGCTGCACCGTAACTCTTACGGTCACCGGAGACAGAAACGGAAATACCGGGAACGGCGCCACCGGCTGCCACTTTGGCGGCATTGCAGGTTTCTCCACCAATGTAAACAAGGACATCTCGCTCGTCAAGATTGAATCCTGCACGGCTGGCGGCAACATCACCTCCAACTTTGGCAGGAGCTCCGGCATTGTAGCTGCCGCCAACTACGCCACCCTCATCGAGGGCTGCACCAACAACATGGACCAGCTGAACACCTTCTCCGGCGGAAGCGGCGGCCGTATCGCCAACATCACCTGCATCCTGGGCGGGAACGGCGGCATAACCGACTGCGTGAACAACGGCTCCATCACCACTACGGAGAGCAACTGCCAGAGCGGCGGCTTTGTGGCCCTGCTGAACGACGACGGCTGCTTCATTAAGGGCGGCGCCAACAACGGCGACATCATCAGCGCTTTCGTCACCGACGGCAGCGGACGTGATTTCCGTGGCCTTCTGGTCGCGAACTTCTCCAAGTTCGCAGAAGTCTCCGGCGTAACCGTCAGCGGCCGTGTGGGCAAATACGTGGCCGGCGGTACTCCGCAGTGGCTGGACGTGAACGCCGACAACTTTATCGAGGGCAAATATATCGGCTACTGGAAAGACGATGCCGCCAAGGCCAAAATCAAGAATCTCACCTACGTAGCTCCTACTACTGCACCTTAGGTATGAGAAAAGTCTTCTTTATTGTTTCTTTGCTTCTTTCCCTTTTCTGCACCATTGCGTGCGGAAAAGGGAAAGAGGTAAAAATCCTTTACTGGAACATCCAGAACGGGATGTGGCACGACCAGGGGAACAACTATGACAACTTCGTAGCCTTTGTGCAGGAACAGGCCCCGGACATCTGTATCTGGTGTGAAGCCGAATCGCGCTATCTCACGGACACGGCCGTCAAGATGAAGATGCCGGAAGAGCAGTACCTCCCCTGGAACTGGGACCTGCTGGCCCGGCGTTACGGCCACCAGTACGTACTCGTCTGCGGGAAGAGGGACACCTTCCCGCAGGTAATCACGTCGAAGTATCCCATCCGCATTGAAAAACGCCTGACGGGAGACGGTGAAGACATCATCGTGGTACACGGAGCCGGATGGGCCAAAATAGATTTAGGAAGAGGCCGGGAACTGAATGTGGTCACCCTGCACACCTGGCCTTTCGCCTACGGCTATAAAGCCGACAATCAGAAAGAGAGCGCCCAGAATCACGACGGAGACCGCTTCCGCGCTACGGAAATTCGCTATATCTGCGAGCAGACCATTGGAACGGTTCCCGGCGCGGACAAACAGCTATGGCTGATGACCGGGGATTTCAACGCCATCTCCTCCGTAGACAACTTCCACTACGGAAAGCCCCTGGACAGCCCGGAATTCCTGGTGCACGACTATGTACTTGGGAACACCCCTTATCTGGACCTGGTCCACGAACGCTTTCCGGGTGAATTCAAGAAGAGCACCCTGTCCGGACGCCGCATAGACCTGATGTATGTGACACCGGCTTTAAACGAGAAAATTACCCACGTGCAACCGCTCTACGACGGTTTTGCCGCCTCCGAGCGGGATTCGCGGGAAAAGGAGATCCACAATTTCTGCCACCCGTCGGATCACTACCCCATTACGCTTACGATAAAACTTTAACCATATGAAAAAAACACTTCTTTTATTGTTAGCCGCTACGGCTTTTGTATTGGCAGGATGTAAGGGGGAACCGAATCCGCCTGCACCGGACCCGGGGCCCGGCCCCGTGGATCCCGAACCTGAGCCGGATGCTCCCGGTATCTACACGGTGGAAGATTTCCTGGCTTTTGCCGCAGCCGTGAACGCCGGAGAATCCACCGAAGCATGGGAGAACGAAGAAGGCTGGGTGAACCTGAGGGCCGACCTTGACTTCACAGGGGTGGAAACCTGGACGCCCGTGGGCAACGCCGTCGCTCCCTGGGGCAGCAGCTACAATCCCGTCGTCACTGAGGGCCATGCCTTCACGGGCAAGTTCGAGGGCAACGCGCACCACATCAAGAACCTGGTCCTGGTGGACAACGGTACCGTCGAAGGGAAGCATTTCGGCATCTTCGGCTATTTAGGTAAAGGCGCCATCGTGCAGAACTTTGTCATCGATGACAATTGTTCCCTCACGGTAAGCTCCTCCGCCTCCCACAGCGCCGGTGTCATTGCGGGTCTGGTCTGCGATGCTTCCGTCCGTGACATCACCAGCAGTGCGCCCATGACCTATAACGGCGGCGCCAGCGGCCTGATGCATATTGCCCTCATCGGCGGCATCTATGCGGGTGAAGAGGACTGCACCGTGGACAGCGTGCACAACAACGGCAAGATGACGGCCACCAATACCGCCAACCTGAACGCCGGTGCCACCGGTATCCACGTGGCAGGCATCGTTGGTTTCTGCAACGCCAAGATCGACGGGGAAAAGACCATCACCGTCTCCTCCTGCAACAACTACGGAGATATGGAATCCCAGGCCGGCCGTACCGCCGGCATCGTGGGCGCGGCGAACGCCAAGACCCTCATTACGCTCTGCGAGAACCGGGGCAACCAGCTGAATACCATGCCCAAGGACGACGGAGGACGGCTGGGCAATATCGTTTGCTTCACCAACAACGGGTCCACCATCACCTCCTGCAAGAACTACGGAAACCTGATTTCCACCCGCAGCGGACGCGTGGGAGGCATTGTCTCCCTGGCCAATCCCGGCATCTACAGCAATAACGAGAACTACGGGGAAATCATCTCCGACAGCCAGTTCCGCGGCGTGTTCTTCGGTTATATCAACACCGCCACCACCTGGACCGGCGGCAAAGCCTCCGGCAAGGTAGGAAAATATAACGGCGGAACCTATATCTATGACCTCTACGAAGATGCTCAGAAAGAGAAGTATCTGGGCCCTGTGGGCGGCAGCGGCGCCATCAACGCCTCCGATATTGTGTATGACATCGCAACCGGCGAAACGCCCGTCAACCCGGATCCGGAGCTGGATATCGAAGCCGGCCTGCGTATCTTCTTCATCGGCAACAGCTTCACCAAGGACGCCGTTGAGCTGCTGCCCAACCTGCTGCACGAAAAGGGCATCACGGACGTCCAGCTGGTGCATATGTATTATGGCGGACGCACCGTCCCGGAATACGTGAGCGGATGGAGCAGCGCCACCGACTATCACTGCTATGTCTGCAATCCCGGCCAGACCGGCTGGACCGACTTGAGCGGAAAGAGCCTCGCCACCGTGGCCGCTACGGGCAAATGGGACTTTGTCACCATCCAGGAGCACACCGGCAGGGAAATCGCCTGGGGTAAAACAGATGGCGACAAAGCAGCGGAAGTCCAGGCCGTGAAGGACCTGGTTGATAAAGTGAAAGCCGCCCAGACGGCTAACGGCGCCGCACCGAAACTCTATTACATCCTCTCCCAGGCCTACCATAACCTGTCCAAGGCCCAGAGCGTGGATAAGAACTTCACCAACACGGACGAAATGTGGACGGTCATCAGCGCAGTGGGAAAGGCCATCGTGGAAGGCGCAGGCTTCGACGGAGTCATCTCCACCGGCGCCATGCTGCAGAACCTGCGTACCAGTGGCCTGAACAACGCCAACGGCCTCACCCGCGACGGTTATCACATGGACTACGGCATTGCCCGCTTCGGGGCCGCCTGCACGGTTTACGAAACGCTGCTGGCCGCGGCCAAAGGCGCCTTGCCGGACGACATTGTCTGCGGTCCTTCCGTGGATTCCTTCAGCGGAGACAGCTGGACCACCGCCGTCACGGCAAAACGTGCTCCGGTAGCCCTGCACGCCGCCCGCCTGGCCATCGCCAAGCCCTATGAGGTCACCGATATGGAAGGCGAAGGCAAGGAAGAGCCCGTGGATCCCGGCGACATTGAGAACATCTCCATCGGCACCGCCGCCGAACTGGTGGCCTTCGCCACCCGCGTGAATTCCGGCGACGAAGCCGCCCAGAAGGCCAACGTCAGCCTCACGGCGGATATCGACCTGTCCTCCGTGAGTGACTGGACGCCTATCGGCAACGTCACTTCTACCGGCAACACCCTTACAGCCTCCACCCCGTCCGGTCCCGTCTTCACGGGTACCTTCGACGGCGCGAACCATACCCTCAGCGGGTTCAAGGCCAACAAGGTCGTCCAGGCCAATCAAACCTGGGGCCTCTTCGGCTATGTGCTGGACGCGACCATCAAGGATCTGAAATTGACGGGCGTGGACATTACGCTCCAAGCCTCCGGTCTGGCCGATGCCGGCATTGTGGCAGGCACCCTGAAGAACGCCACCGTGGACAATGTCTCCGTGAGCGGAAAGCTTGACATCAAAGGCTCCACCGACAGCGGCTCCCGTTTCACCGTGGGCGGCATCGCGGGCTTCGTCATCAGCCAGTTGGCCAATGATCAGACGGAAGCCACCATCAAGAACTGCGAGGTCACGCTCACCGTCACGGCCGACGGCGGGTCCAACACCCTCAACAACGCCAACAGCTGCCATTATGGCGGTATCGCAGGCCTGACCACCAATGTGAGCAAGGATGCGTCCCACGTCCATCTGGAGGACTGCACCAACAGCGGCAGCATCACGGCCAATATCGGCCGCAGCTCCGGCATCGTTGCCGCCGCCAACTATGGTACCCTCATCGTCCGCTGCACCAATAATGCCGACCAGATTAGCACCATGAATAACGGCCGCATCGGCAACATCACCTGTATCCTGGGCGGGAACGGCGGCATCACCGACTGCACGAACAACGGTGACGTCACCACCACGAAGACCAACTGCACCAGTGCCGGATTTGTCGCGCTCCTGAATGATGACACCACCTTCATCAAGGGCGGCGCCAACAACGGCAGCATCCTCAGCGCCTATGCGACCGACAGCCAGGGCCGTACTTTCCGCGGCCTGCTGGTAGCAAACTTCTCCAAGTTCAGCGAAGTGAGCGGAGTCGCCGTGAGCGGCAACGTGGGCAAGTACGATGCCGACGGCAACCATACGTGGTATGAGGTCACCTCCGAGAACTTCATCGACGACAGGTACATCGGCCACTATACCGATGCTAACAAGAGCAAAATCAAGAACCTCACCTATACGGCACCCCAAAATTAGAACCTATGAATCAGCAATATATATCCCCCGCCGTCACCGCCGTGGATTACGCCTTTGAGGGCGTAATCCTCTATTTCGGGACATCGGACAGCAACAAAGTTGCCCTCACGGCAGAGAACTACTTCCAGTTCGCCGGCCAGCGTGGTGCCAACTGCGGCCGCTACCTGCAATACGACAAACATCACATTTGCTGAATAAAAAGCTATGAAAAAACTATATGAGTCGCCCACTGCCACGGCAGTGAAATACGCCCTCGAGGGTGTAGTGTTATACTCCGGTGTACAAAATATGGAAGACCACCAGGTCTTCGAGGAGACGCTGGATTTTGATTTTGTTTCAATTCTTTAAACAGGAGATAGCAATGAAAACGATTAAATACATTTGTTTTGCCACGGCCGCTGTTTTGGTCATTTCCTGCGCAAAGGAAAAAGAGGGTTATCTGACTCCCGCACAACAGGCCGGTGAACGGGTCACCATCAAGGTATCTACATCCGAAGAAATGCTCGGGAAGGTCTCTATGAGCGAGGCCTCCGACAGGAAGGCGATGAACCTCGCCTGGGAGAGCACCGACAAACTTTCCGTCAACGGCGAGGAATTCTCCGTGACCAACATCATCTCGGCCCACGAAGCCGAATTCGACGGCACGGCTCCCGGCAGCAGCCCTTATTCCATCATCTATCCCGGGAAGTATACCGATGCCGCGGCCTTCAATGCCCGCAGTTATACCGGGCAGGCACAGACCGGCAACTCCTCCACGGCCCACCTGGAGTACAACGCAATGCTTTCGGGCGTCACCGCTTACCTGGAACCCAAGTTCGACCCGGACTGGGCTGCAGACAACGGCGGCACCCTGGTGCAGAACGGCGTCATCCAGTTGCGCGTGCAGCTGCCCGATGCCGTCACGGCGGTGAATTCCATCACCCTCATTGCATCCCGCGCCGTGTTCCCCACCACGAACGAAGGCACGGAAAAGGTCAAGGAGCAGACGCTCACCTTGAGCAGCGTCTCGCCCACCAGCCACATCGTGGAGGCCTATATGATGTTCTCGGCCGCCGGCGTCGTCTGGCAGGCCGGAGACAAACTCACCGTGGCCGTGAACACGCCCGATGCAATGTATGTCCGTGAACTGCCCGCTATGACGGCCCAGACCTGGGAGGGCGGCGGCCAGTACACCATCCAGTGTAAGGCTCTTACGGAGAATAGCTTCGAGATTAACAACGCCACCGACCTGGAAGAATTCCGCGACGGGGTGAACAGCGGCGATTTCCTGTGGCAGTACTGTCACGTGAGCGTGAAGGCCGATATCGACTGCTCCGGCATCTCCAGCTGGACGCCTATCGGCAATGGGACGTTCAACACGTCGGACTATAGCGTGAGCGGAAACGTCTTCCACGGCAGCTTCGACGGCGAAAACCACGTACTGAAGAACTTCCAGATGAATGGTACGCCCGCGGAGAACGCGCCTTACGGACTCTTCGGCATCCTGGAGGGTGCTACCGTCAAGAATCTGGTCTTCGGCGCCTCTTCCGGCGACACGGGCTTCTTCAAGGTAACGCCTACAGCCTCTATGGAGGCGGGCATCTTGGCCGGCGTCTGCCGCGGTTCCAAGATTCAGAATGTGTTTAACTACAGTCCTATGAGCATCCTCACCAACACCTCCACGGCGCCCGCATTCTTCGGGATGGTGGGATATGTCGTCGGAACAAGCGCTGGTGACTCATACCTATATACCCTAAAGAATTATGGTGAAATCAACGCCCACGGCGGGAGCAACACCAACAACGGCGGTTCAGGATTCAATGTGGGAGGCATTGTTGGCTTCAGCCATACCAATAAATCAGGAGTCAGAAACGGCATCGAGAATTGCTGGAATTACGGTAATATTACCAGTAATACGGGTCGCGTCGCCGGTATCCTGGCAGCCGCCAACACACGTACCTGGATGTCGAGTTGCACCAATTACGGTAATATTGAGAACGATTTCTCCAATTCCCGAGTTGGGGGCATCTGCGTCATTATGGCAACGAACTGTGATATGACCGGATGTGCCAACTATGGACGAATCGTCGTCAAACAAAGCAATTCGCAACTTGGCGGCCTGGTCTGCCTTTTGAATGCGGCCGATGTCAATGTTACTGCCTGCGGCAACCACGGTCTTATTGTCGGGGACATAACCTCCTATAGGGGAACGCTGATTGCGAACTTCAGCAACTTCAACGCAGTAGACGGCCTTACGGCCGGCGGCGCTGTAGCCAGCTACAACGGCGGGGATTATCAATTCCCGGCTGTTCTTACCAGCGAGAATTATATGAATTACATTGGTAAGATTAAATCCGGATTTGAGTCCAAGGTTACCAACATTACCTTCGAGGCTTGGGATGGTTATCCCGCAGCTAACGAGACCAAGATCTACAACGCCACGCAGCTTCTTGCCTTCGTGACTGCTGTAAATGACGGAACCTTCACCTCCACCGACAAGGCTTTGCTGATGAACGATATTGACTGCTCCGGCATTACCAGTTGGACACCGATTGGAAACTGCACTCTGACCACTTGGACATACAAAAACCTTGATTTTTCCGGGAACCCCTTTGTCGGGACTTTTGACGGACAAAACCACACCATCAAGAATCTTAATTTGAATTTCACTTCGACCGACAGCTTTTGTACATATGGGTTCTTTGGGATGATAGGCGATGGCGCCACTGTAAAAGATCTCGTCTTTGACAGCACCTGTTCTATGGCTATTACCGCTTCATATGGTTCTCCTTTTGGCATCCTGGCAGGTATCGTAATGGGCGCTACTGTAAGCAACGTGGAAAACCACGCATCTATTACAGGTGGTGGAACCGCCTCCCTTCCCAACGGAGCAAACGGATGGCTGACTATTGGAGGTCTTATTGGAGACGTCCATATGGATTCCACGCCAGCCACATTATCCGGACTTAAAAACTACGGGAACATCGGTACGGACATCGCTGATTTCTCTCGGGGTAATAATTCCGGAAGCGGTGGAACGGGCGTGCACGTTGGTGGTGTCGCCGGGTTTAGTACGAATAACTATGAAACCAATACCAGCAATTCGACAAGGGCCACATTTACTTCTTGCGAAAACTATGGCGATATCTTTACAAATGCTGGCCGGTCTTCCGGTATTGTTGCTGCGTTAACCCGCCCTACCACTTTAAAGGATTGCGTCAATTACGGGAATATGGTTTCTTCCTACAACGGAACGGCGCGCCTGGGACTTATTTCCTGTTATTCTAACGCAAACTCCGTCCTTGATGGTTGCATCAATTACGGCGACCTTACCGCATTGGATTGTGTTTCTGTCGCGGGCGTTATTTGTGGCTTTGGCGGAGTAATCACTGTCACGGACTGTGCCAGCCTCGGCGCGACCATATTGGGGAAGAGCGTTAACCTTAGCGGAAACCAAACATATAATGGCGTTTTGTTCGGTTATTGTAACAACGCCAGCACCTTCAGAGGATGCCGTGTAAGTGGTTATTTCGGGACATCGGACAGCAACAAGGTGGCCCTCACAGCGGAGAACTATTTCCAATATGTTGGGCAATTCACTAATAAATGCACCACTTGCACCACCACCAACATCACCTTTGCGCCGTAATAGAGTAAATGAAGCGATTTCTATCCATCCTTGTACTGCTCCTAAGCACCCTGGCGCTCAGCGCGCAGGGTGCCCGGGAGCTGATTCAGGAGGATGTCCTCAAGGCCGGCGGGGTGTACTATATGTATCCTTTCAAGGAGCATAAGGTCACCCCGGCGCCCAGGGGATACACCCCGGTTTACCTGAGCCATTACGGACGGCACGGGGCCCGGTATCTCCTGAACGATATCCAGTATGAACGCAGCCTGGGAGTCCTCAGGGCCGCCCACGAGGCGGGAGCCCTCACCCCGGAGGGCGAGCGGTTGTGGGAGGAGGCATCGGCCTACTTTACCGAGACCTGCCAGTACCGCTCCGGCAACCTTACGCCCCTTGGCTGGGAGCAGCACTACCGCATTGCGCAGGACATCTACAAGGACAACAGGAAACTCTTCAAGAAGCGCCCGGTCATCACCGCCGGCGCCACGCAGGTTCCCCGTTGCATCGTGTCGATGACGGCTTTCTGCCAGGGCCTGCTGAAGGCGAATCCCAAGCTGGACATCTATGCGGCGGCCTCCACGGCAGAACTGGACGAGTTGAACCCGCACGCCAAGGAGAACCCCTACCGCACGGTGGTAACGATGGAGGAAGGCCGATACAAACGCAAAGACCCCTGGGGCACGGACCTGAAAGGATTCATCGACAAGCGCATCGACCACCGGACCATCTGCGCGCGCCTTTTCAAGGATCCGGACTTCACCAAGCCCTACCGCGGTACGCGTTCCTTCGTGACGGACCTCTACGACCTGGTGTTCAATATGCAGTGCACGGGGACATCCCGCAGCCTCCTGTGGGTGTTCAAACCCGAAGAAATCTATCCGCTCTGGGAAATCAACAACTACATCCATTATATGGAAGCGGCCCCGCCGGCCACCACGCGTGACCTTCCGGCCCTGGAGCACCTCATCGCCGATGCCGATGCCGCCATCGCCTCCGGGAAGCCCACGGTGCGCCTCCGCTTCGGCCACGACACCGTATTCCTCTACCTGATATCGGCCCTGGGTGCCGACGGCTTCGGAGAGGTTCCTTCCAGCGCCGACGGCATCTCTGAACTCTGGTGGAACTTCCGCGCCCCGATGGCCGCCACCCTTTATCTGGTTTTCTGCCAGAACAAGAAGGGTGACGTCCTCGTCAAACTGGTCGTTAACGGCGATGAAGCGACACTCCCCCTCCCGGCCGTTTCCGGACCCTGGTACCGCTGGGCGGATCTCAAGAATTATTTGTAAATGCGAAGAGACCGGGAAAGTCCATGTGGAAATAAATCGCGATATTATGAAGTATAATTTGAAACATTTTTGTATTTTTGCAATGTATAGTTAATAATATCGCGACATGGACAAGAACCTGATCAAAACAATTATAGGCGAAAAACACCATGAGATTGCTCAGGTCGAGCTTGTGAAGCGGCCGGTATTGTATGAGGACCGCATGTCTTATGTGAATGTGGGTATCCGCAGGGCCGGCAAGTCTTGGCTGCTATATCAGGACATAAAGCAACGGATTACCGATGGAAAATCATCATTTGAAGACTGCTTGTATGTAAACTTTGAGGATGAACGTATCGCCGACATCACATCCAAAGAACTTGGACAACTCCTTGACTGTTACCAGGAGATGTTCGGCCTGAGAAAGCCGCTTGTATATCTGGACGAAGTTCAAAATATTGATGGCTGGGAAAAGTTTGTACGGCGGCTTGCCGAAGCCAAGTACCGGATTATGGTGACGGGCAGCAATGCCAAGATGCTAAGTAAAGAGATCGCGTCCTCGCTCGGAGGCAGTTTTGTCATCCGGGAAGTATTCCCATTTTCCTGGAAGGAGTATCTGTCATACCACGGGATCTTCCCGGGAAACAACTGGGAGTTTGAACCTCAGACAAGGCTTGCAGTGCGGACCCGCTTCGAAGATTACTTCTACAACGGCGGTTTTGCAGAGACCTTTCCCATTGTTGGCAAGCGTGAATGGCTCACCAGCCTGTTGCAGAAGATTCTGATGGGCGATATTATTTCCCGCTATAAGATCAGGAACGACCGACAGCTCCGGCTGCTGGTCAGGAAGGTGGCAGACAATGTGATGCAACCGACGGCCATTTCCCGTTTTGAGCACATCATCAAGTCTTCGGGAGAGAAAATCAGCACACCTACGGTAAAAGATTATCTGGAGTATCTGGAGGAATGCTACCTGATTTATTCCATCCCCAATTATGCATCGGCGAATTCCGAACAGGAAACTCTGCGAAAACGCTATTTTATGGATAACGGCCTGCTGAATCTTTATATGTATAAGGGTGAGACAAAGTTGTTGGAGAACCTTGTGGCACTGCAGCTTCGCAAGAAGTATTGGGATCCCGAGGAGCCGAAATTGTTCTTTTACAAGCGCGGAGGGGTGGATCTTGATTTCTACGTTCCCGGGGAGAATCTGGCAGTGCAGGCTTCCTACGATCTTCTTACCCGGGGCACGAGAGACCGCGAGGTAAATGCACTTGTTGACTTCAGTAAAGTATTCAAACTTGACCGGGCTTTGATTGTCACCTATGATGAAGAGGAGACCATCGAAAAAGACGGGCTTATCATTGAAGTAATACCGGTCTGGAAATGGCTGCTGAAGTGAGCAAAAGCCCGTTTCCAAAATGATGTAAAACACACGGATCACTTAGAAATAGTTCATATATTTGCAGCTATGAAAAAACTGTTACTCATCGGCCTCGCGGTCCTTGCCGCGGCCTGTTCCCAGCCCCAATACGCCAACAGGGCAGAGGCCATCGTGGCCCAGATTCACGATCCCCACTCCAAGTATGTGGTGGTAGCCTGCCACCGCGGGGACTGGCGTAACTTCCCGGAGAACTCCATCCCGGCCATCGAAAGCATCATCCGCATGGGGGCCGATATGATGGAGCTGGACCTCAAGATGACCAAGGATTCCGTCCTGGTGCTTTCCCACGACCACGACGTGAAGCGCTGCACCAACTTCAAGTCCGTTTTCAAGGACGATCCGGAGAAGAGCGCCAAGGTGAAAGACCTCACCTACGAAGAGATTCAGATGCTCTCGCTCAAGCGGGCGCACGGGGTAGCCATCGACACCCTGCATATGCCCACCCTGCGCGAAGCGCTCCTCTGCTGCAAGGACCGCATCTGCGTGAACGTGGACCAGGGTTACCAGTATTATGACCAGGTTCTGGCCATCAGCGAAGAGTTGGGCGTGACGGACCAGCTGCTCATCAAAGGGAAAAAGCCCATTGAAGTTGTGGCCGCCCACGAGGCGAAGTACGAGCACAATATGATGTATATGCCCATCGTGGATATCCAGAAGGAAAAAGGCAAGGCGCTCTTCAACAGCTACCTGGAGCAGGGCGTAGTGCCGCTGGCCTATGAAGTGTGCTGGAGCAGCAACGACGACGGCGCCTTCCTGGATGCCTGCAAGGCCATCATCAATCAGGGCTCGAAAGTGTGGGTGAATACCATCTGGGCCAGCCTCTGCGGCGGCGACGGCAACGACGACGACGCAGCCTTCCAGGCCGATGACCCCGGCGAGGTGTACCAGCAGTATCTGGACGCCGGCGTCTCGATGATGCAGACCGACCGTCCGGAGCTCCTGGTCAACTGGCTCAAGAAGAAGGGGCGCCACACGCTGAAATAAAGCGATGGAAACCCTGGACCGCTGCTGAGCTACAGCCCTATCGTCTTAAAGAAGTCATTTCCCTTGTCGTCCACCAGGATAAAGGCGGGGAAATCCTCCACGCATATCTTCCAGATGGCTTCCATCCCCAGTTCGGGATACTCCACGCATTCGATGCTCTTGATGCTGTCGGAGCTGAGCACCGCAGCAACGCCGCCGATGGTGCCCAGATAGAAGCCGCCGTGCTTGAGACAGGCGTCCGTGACGGCCTTGGACCGGTTGCCCTTGGCAATCATTACCAGGGAGGCGCCGTGGTCCTGGAATTCATCCACATACGGATCCATCCGGTTAGCAGTAGTGGGGCCCATCGAGCCGCAGGGGTAACCTGCGGGCGTTTTGGCCGGGCCGGCGTACAGGATGGGATGGTCCTTGAAGTACTGGGGAAGGTCTTCCCCTGCATCCAGGCGGGCCTTCAGCTTGGCGTGGGCGATGTCGCGGGCCACGATGATGGTTCCCTTCAGCGTCACGCGGGTGCCCACGGGATATTTGGTGAGCTCTGCACGCACGGCATCGATGCCCTTGTCCAGGTCGATTTCAATGCCTTTTGCCCCTTCGCCGGGACGACGGAATTCTTCCGGAATGAGCTCTGAAGGATTGGTATCCATCTTCTCGATCCACACGCCGTCCGCGTTGATCTTGGACTTGATATTGCGGTCTGCGCTGCAGCTTACCCCCATTCCGATGGGGCAGCTGGCCCCGTGGCGGGGAAGACGGATGACGCGGATGTCGTGGGCCATATATTTGCCGCCGAACTGGGCGCCCAGGCCGATTTTCTGCGCCTCTTTCAGGAGTTTTTCCTCCAGGTCAATGTCGCGGAAAGCGCGGCCGGTTTCGTCTCCGGTGGTGGGAAGCGAATCGTAGTACTTGATGCTGGCGAGTTTCACGGTAAGGAGGTTTTTCTCGGCCGATGTTCCGCCAATGACAAATGCGATATGGTAGGGCGGGCAGGCTGCCGTACCCAGCGAACGCATCTTCTCCACCAGGAAGGGAATGAGGGTGCCTTCGTTCTGGATGGTGGCCTTGGTCATGGGGTAGAAATAGGTCTTGTTGGCGCTGCCGCCGCCCTTCGCCACCATAATGAAGCGGTATTCATCGCCCTGGGTGGCCTCTATGTCAATCTGTGCCGGGAGGTTGCACTTGGTATTCACCTCATTGTACATATCCAGGGGGGCGTTCTGGCTGTAGCGCAGGTTCTCCTGCGTATAGGTGTTGAAGACACCCCGGCTAAGGGCTTCCTCATCCTCGAAGTCCGTCCATACGCGCTGTCCCTTCTCCCCGTGGATGATGGCCGTTCCGGTATCCTGGCAGAAAGGGAGCACGCCCTTTACGGCCGTTTCCGCATTGCGGAGGAACTGCAGTGCCACATACTTGTCGTTGTCCGAGGCCTCGGGATCCCGGAGGATGGCCGCCACCTGCTCATTGTGGGCGCGGCGCAGCATAAACTGGCAGTCGTGGAAAGACTGCTGAGCGACCAGCGTGAGGGCTTCCGGCGACACCTCCAGAATCGTTTTTCCGCCGCAGCCGCAATGGCCGCCGAACTTGGAAGTCTTCACCAGTTTCTCCGAACCGGGAATCTTGTAATACTCGGTGGTATCCTCACCGAGCTGAAACATAGGTGCGTATTTAAACTCTTGTGCCATTATGGTGATGTGTTTTTATTCTGTAACGGGACGGATAGAGCGGCCGACTTTGCGGTAGTCGGAGCCCCTGGTTATATTGCCGGTGGAGCGGAAGACGAGGCCAAGCGCGCCATACGGGGAGTTCTTATCGAGGGTGGCAGACCAGTAGAGGCCATAGGCACCCTTATTACCAAGGCTCGTTTGGTCCAGGTTGCCCGCGGCGGGAAGGAAGATGCTGTTGCCGTTGGGGCCGGTTACCAGACGGCCATCGATTCCATTCCGGCTGGTCCATTCCGAGGTGCACTGGGTACGGAGTGCCTCCAACTCGGCGTCGGTGGGCATCCTCCATTTGCCGCCCAGCTTGGCGCGAGCGGCGTCATCCTTCGTCTCGCCGGTTTTTTCGCCGCGCTGAAGTTCCGTGATATTATCTTCCGTACCGTATCCACTGCTTGTGCAATACTTGGTCATCGACATATAGTTATCGCCGCTCCACTTGTAGGTGTACCAGTTGTAGCCGGTCTTGC
>JAEEGL010328881.1_pt1 | contig 74975 bp, 78 predicted proteins | sample 9134231 | NCBI WGS metagenome assembly JAEEGL01 (sample SAMN16246548, study PRJNA631951) | gut metagenome | biome: gut microbiome; feature: rumen; material: fiber-attached | host: Bos | place: Iran: Karaj | collected 2018-10 | reverse complement strand
TTGAGGGAGATGATAATTTTGTGTGTTGGACTTCAGAACCCATCTCCGGCTCTGACAATTGGGTGGTGGATCATGGCTATCTCATTGTCAACAACGCCGCATTCTTCTCTTGGCTGGGCGATGAGGCACGGCTGATTTCCCTCACGTTGGATCTTACCGCCGTCACCGATCCCTACCTCTTCTTCAAGCGCAAGCAGTCGCAGGGCTATACCGATGTGGACGAGCTGTCGGTATGGTACCGCACCTCCGCCACCGACGAGTGGCATTCCATTGCCCAATACCTTTTCCCAACCGATGGATACGAGCAAGTGGCAGTAGCCCTTCCACAGCCGTCGGCAACGTACCAGATTGCTTTCCAGGCGAAGTCGAACAATGCCGAGGGCGTATATGTGGACGACGTGATGGTGGGCGATTTTAGCGTTGGAATTTCCGACAACCAGCCGGTTGAGGTGGCCGTTTATCCCAACCCGACCACCGGCTACGTCAACATCGTCCTTTCCAACGAAGTTGCCAACGCCAACGTTCAGGTTTGCGACATCTACGGCCGTCTGTTGGCCATCGAGAAGGTGGAGGGCCCCCAGTTTGAGCTCAACCTCAGCGGCCTCGCCCCGGGCGTCTATATGCTCCGCTTCGTCGAAGCCGACGCCATCCTCAACACCATCAAGGTAGTGAAGGAGTAGCGAACGTTCCTGACCTTCGGCAAAAGCCCGCGTTGGAATCCAGCGCGGGCTTTTTAGGTTACAGGAGATAGGTTTGGAGGGAAGGGGATAAAAAAGGAACTGCACCGAAGTGATCACTTTGGTGCAGTTCCTACATTAAAACCCTATAAAACAAGAAAAACTCTGTTTTCTACTTGTTTTCAATGATTAGCCGTTGAAGACCTGGTCGAGGCCGATGCCGCGGACTTGGGCGACGGTATAGGGGTCGCGCAGTTGGGCGAGGGCGGCGAAGGTGGCTTTCACAACGCTGTGGGGGTTGGAGGAGCCTTTCGACTTGGCCAACACGTTGTGGACGCCGACGCTTTCGAGGACGGCACGCATGGCGCCGCCGGCGATAACACCGGTACCGGGAGCAGCGGGCTTCATGAAGACGAGCGAGCCGCTGTATTTGCCTTCTTGGGCATGAGGAATCGTGCCGTTGAGGACGGGCACTTTGATGAGGTTCTTCTTCGCGTCGTCAATGCCTTTGGCGATGGCAGCGGAGACTTCGTTGGCTTTGCCGAGGCCGTAGCCGACGATGCCGTTCTCGTTGCCGACGACGACGATGGCGGAAAAGCTGAATGTTCTACCACCCTTGGTGACCTTGGTCACTCTGTTGACTGCAACCAATCTGTCTTTGAATTCAATATCGGTTGACTTTACTCTTTTTACATTTACACTTGACATAGACTGTTGCGTTTTAGAAAGTTAAACCACCTTCTCTGGCTGCGTCGGCCAAAGATTTGACTCTACCGTGATACAGGTAGCCGTTGCGGTCGAAGACCACCTGGTTGATACCGGCTTCCTTGGCCATTTCGGCGACTGCCTTGCCCACCATGGCGGCTTTCTCGCACTTGGTTCCCTTTTGCTCGCGGATGGCGGCAACGGCGGAAGAGGTGGAGACCAGCGTTTGGCCGGCGAGGTCGTCGATCAGTTGTACATAAATGTCACGGTTGCTTCTGAAAACCGACATTCTGGGACGTTCAGGAGTGCCGCTGATAGACTTACGGACTCTCTGTTTGATCCTGTTTCTTCTGTATATTTTCTTATTAGCCATTGTTCAATGATTTTAAGATTATTTATCGGCGGACTTACCGGCTTTCTTTCTGATCTCTTCGCCCACGAAGCGGATACCTTTGCCCTTGTAGGGTTCGGGTTTACGATAGGAGCGGATCTTATTGCAGACCTGGCCGAGAAGTTGCTTGTCGTTGCACTTGAGGGTGACGAGCGGGTCCTTACCTTTTTCGGTGACTGCGGTGACTTCGATCTCCTTGGGGAATTCGAAGACGATATTGTGGGAGTAACCGAGGGACATGGTGAGGAGTTGGCCTTGGGCTTCCGCCTTGTAGGCCACGCCGACGAGTTGCAGTTTGGCCTCGAAGCCTTCGGAGACGCCTTTCACCATGTTGGCGAGCAGGGCGCGGTAAAGGCCGTGGAGAGCGCGGTGGCGACGCTGGTCAGTGGGACGTTCGACGATGAGGTGGCCGTCTTCGACCTTGGCTTTGATGTCGGGGTCGAGTTTCTGGCACATTTCACCGCGGGCACCTTTGACGGTGACGACGTTCGATTTTTCATCGACTTTGATTTCTACGCCTTTCGGGAGGGCGATGGGTAATTTTCCTATTCTTGACATGTTTCTTTCCTCCTATTAGCTAATGTAACACAATACCTCGCCGCCGACGTGTTGGGCGCGGGCTTCTTTGTCGGTCATCATGCCGCGGGAGGTGGAGACGATGGCGATGCCAAGACCGTTCATGACGGACGGCAGTTCGTCGGCGCCCACATACTGGCGAAGGCCGGGACGGCTCACGCGCTTGAGGGTGGCAATGGCTGACTGTTTGGTGGCCGGGTGATACTTGAGGGCGATCTTGATGAGGCCCGGATGCACGTCGTCCACGAATTTATAGTTCAGGATATAACCTTTTTCGAACAAAATCTTGGTGATCTCGCGCTTCGTCTTGGAAGTGGGGATTTCCACGATCTTGTGATTGGCCATGATGGCATTTCTCAATCTGGTCAAATAATCGGAAATCGGATCTGTATTCATAACTCTACTGTTCTTTTAATGTTACCAACTGGCTTTCTTGACGCCGGGGATGAGGCCGGCCAGGGCCATTTCTCTGAAATTGATGCGGGACAGCCCAAACTGGCGCATGTATCCTTTCGGACGGCCGGTCAGTTTGCAGCGGTTGTGCATTCTGATGGGATTGGAATTAGGCGGAAGTTGTTGGAGGGCCTTGACGGCGGCCTCTTTCTCTTCAGTATATTCACTACCGTTGTTGATGATTCTCTTCAGCTCGGCACGTTTGGCGGCGTATTTGGCAGCCATTCTCGCTCTTTTGAGTTCTTTTGCCTTTAATGATTCTTTTGCCATAATCCTGATCCTTTATTTTTGGTTCTTAAACGGTAATCCGAATTCCTTCAGCAGGGCGAGGCACTCCTTGTCGTTCTTGGCGGTGGTGACGAAGGTGATGTCCATGCCGTTGATCTTGGCGACCTTGTCGAGGTCGATTTCCGGGAAGATGATCTGTTCCGGGATGCCGAGGGTGTAGTTGCCACGGCCGTCGAAGCCCTTGTCGCTGATGCCGCGGAAGTCGCGGATGCGGGGGATAGAGACGGAGATGAGGCGGTCGAGGAACTCGTACATGCGCTCGCCGCGGAGGGTGACTCTCACGCCGATGGGCATGCCTTTTCTCAACTTGAAGTTGGAGATGTCCTTCTTAGACTTAGTGGCGACGGCTTTCTGGCCGGCGATGAGGGTCATCTCCTGGACACCCATGTCAATTAATTTCTTGTCGGCGATGCCGAACTTGCCGAGTCCCTGGTTGAGGCAGATCTTCTGCAGTTTAGGGACGCGCATGATGGATTTGAAGCCGAATTGCTCCTTGAGGGCGGGGACGACTTCCTTATCGTATTTTTCTTTATATCTCGGTACGTACATTATTGAATCTCCTCCCCTGATTTTTTAGAATATCTGACTAATTTACCTTTTTCGCCCATTCTGCGGCCGATGCGGGTGGCGTTACCCTTGCCGTCCACAACCATGAGGTTGGAGATATGGATGGGAGCTTCTTTCTTGACGATACCGCCCTGAGGGTTCTTGGCGTTGGGCTTCGAGTGTTTCGAAACCATGTTCACCCCCTCGACGATGGCGCGGTACTTCTCCGTGTCCACCATCAAGACCTTGCCCTGCGAGCCCTTGGCGTCGCCGGCGATGACCTTGACGATGTCGCCTTTCTTAATGTGAATCTTGATCATTGTTGTTGTGTTTTTAATTATCAATTGGTCTTTGTCAATTGGTTTCTGTCTTAAAGCACTTCGGGTGCGAGAGAGACGATCTTGAGGTATTGTTTCTCACGGAGTTCGCGAGCCACGGGTCCGAAGATACGGGTACCGCGGAGTTCGTCGGCGCCGGTGAGGAGCACTACGGCGTTGTCGTCGAAGCGGATGTAGGAGCCGTCCTGTCTGCGCACGTGTTTCTTGGTTCTCACGACCACGGCCTTGGAGACGGTGCCTTTCTTCACGTTACCGGAAGGGATGGCGCTCTTGATGGCTACCACGATCTTGTCGCCCACGCTGGCGTATCTTTTCTTGGTTCCGCCGAGGACGCGGATGCACAATACTTCTTTCGCACCGCTATTGTCTGCAACAGCTAATCTTGTTTCTTGTTGTACCATAACTATTTTGCTCTTTCAATGATTTCTACTAAGCGCCAGCATTTGTTCTTGCTGAGCGGACGGGTTTCCATGACGCGCACGCGGTCGCCGATGTTGCACTCGTTCTTTTCGTCGTGGGCCATCAGCTTGGTGGTTCTCTTGAGGAACTTGCCGTACTTCGGGTGTTTCAACTTACGCTCGACGCTGACGACGATGGACTTTTCCATCTTGTTGCTCGTGACGAGGCCTTCTCTAACTTTTCTTCTATTTCTTTCTTCCATGATGACAATTATTTTGCTTCTAATTCGCGTCTGCGAAGTTCGGTTTTCAAACGGGCGATGAGGCGGCGCTGCTCCTTGATGGTCTGGGGATTTTCCAGGGGGGAGACGGCGTGGGCCAGTTTCATCTTGGTCAGGTGTTCCTGCTCATCCTTGAGTCTCTCGATCATGTCGGGAGTTGAGAGGTCGGTTATAACTTGATGTTTCATTGCTATTAAATTTCTTCTGAATAATCTCTTCTGACGACGAACTTGGTGGCGACGGGAAGTTTCTGGGCGCCGAGGCGGAGGGCCTCCTTCGCGACCTCGAACGGCACGCCGTCGGCTTCGAACATGATGCGGCCGGGGCTGACGCGGGCGGCAAAGTACTCGGGGGTACCTTTACCTTTACCCATACGGACACCCAATCCCTTGATGGTGATGGGCTTGTCGGGGAAGATGCGGATCCAGAGCTGACCTTCACGCTTCATGTAACGGGTGATGGCCTGACGGGCGGCCTCGATCTGACGACCCGTGATCCAGTGTTGCTCCAATGACTTGATGGCGAAGGAACCGAAGGCGATTTCCGCCCCACGCTTGGTGATGTCCTTCATTCTGCCTTTTTGTGGCCTTCTATATTTGGTTTTCTTGGGCTGTAACATGACTCAAAGTATTATATATGGTTACTAATTTCTTCTCTCGGCTCTTCTCGGACGGGCGGGTCTGTCGCCGCGCTCGCCACGCTCGCTGCGTCTCGGGCCTTTGGAATCCTTGCCTTCGACGGGCATCTGGAACAGGTCCTTCTTGCCATAGACGACGCCGTTGCAGATCCAAACCTTCACGCCGATGCCGCCGTAGGTCGTATGGGCCTCCGCCAGGGCATAGTCGATGTCGGCACGCAGGGTGTGCAGCGGGGTTCTGCCCTCCTTGAAGTGCTCGGTACGGGCGATTTCAGCACCGCCGAGACGACCGGAGACGGAAACCTTGATGCCTTCCGCGTTGGAACGCATCGTGTTGCCGATGGCAGTCTTCACAGCTTTTCTGTATGAAACACGTCCCTCGATCTGACGGGCGATGTTCTGGGCCACCAGTTCCGCATTCAAGTCGGGGCGCTTCACCTCGGCGATGTTGATCTGGATGTCCTTGCTGGTGATCTTCTTCAGCTCTTCCTTCAGTTTCTCAACTTCAGTACCGCCTTTGCCAATGATCAGTCCCGGACGGGCGGTGAACAACGTGACCGTGACCAACTTCAAAGTTCTCTCAATGTAAATTTTCGCAATGCCGGCCTTGAACAAACGGGCGTTCAAGTACTTTCTAATTTTGTCGTCTTCGACTATCTTACTGGCGAATTGCTTGCCGCCATACCAATTAGAATCCCATCCTCTGATTATACCTAATCTAAGACCTACCGGACTAACTTTTTGACCCATACTTACTCTGCGTTTTGTGTTTCTGTATTATTGTTAACTAAATTCTTGTCATCGATGATGATGGTGACATGGTTGGAACGCTTGCGCACACGGTGAGCCATACCACGGGGGGCTGTGCGGATTCTCTTCAACATGCGACCACCGTCAACCACCACCGATTTAACGTATAACTGACTGTCTTCCAAACGAACACCTTCGTTCTTCACCTGCCAGTTGGCAACGGCGGACTTTAACAGCTTCAGAAGCTTTCCTGCGGCTTCTCTCTTGCTGTATTTCAACACGGCCAGCGCATAATCAACGTCCTTGCCTCTGATGACGTCAGCCATGATTCTCATTTTACGCGGAGAAGTCGGATTGTCCTGCAATCGGGCAACATATAAGTTTTTGTTCGCTTCCTTGCGCGCTTCTGCTGCTAATCTTTTTCTCTTACCCATTGTTTTTTACGTTTCTTTTGTGGGTTAATTGCTTGATATTCAACATAATATATCCATCAAAGCACTTCACCCTGATTTATTACTGAAATTGGGCGCAAAAATACATCTTTTTTTTGATAAAAAATAGATGTATGAAAAATTTTTTTTATTTCCTCTGTTACTGAATGATAACCTTCTCGCTTCGGGAAGTTTTCACACCCTCGATGTTCAAAACATAAACGCCCGCCGGCAACGTGTTCACATCGATTTTCGTCACCCCCTGACTCACCGCCGCCGTGCGCACCAGCCGGCCGTTCAGATCATACAACCGCGCCTTCGCACCCTGACTATTGGGGGTGGAGATGTAGATGCACTCGGAGGTGGGATTCGGAAAGATCGTGTAGATGTCGGCGTCGCTTTGGAACGACTGCGTCCCCACATGGTAGAGGGCGCGCAACACGGCCTGGTATGCGTTCACCTTGCCATGGCCGAAGCGCACCATGCCGCCGGCCTCCGTGAACTCGTCGTGCGTAGCCGAAAAGATCAATGACTCCTTCACCTGCTGCGGTGTCAGCGTCGGGTTGGCCTGCAACAATAACGCCACCACGCCCGTAGTGAACGGCGACGACATGGAAGTGCCCGACAGACGGGCGAAGCCATAGTCGCGGTCATTGTAGTTGATGGTCTGCACGTAAGTCAGATGTTCGTCGGCATAACTGGAGACGGCGGAGCAGACCTGGTAGCCGGGGGCGGAAATGTCGGGTTTGTCGCGTCCGTCGATGGTGGGGCCTAAACTGGAGAAGGCGCAGATGTCGCCGGGCTGCCACACGCTATCGACCCAGTTGCCGGACTGGTGGGCGGCCACGGTGATGGCGCAATCGACGTTGGCGGGCGTGCCAGTGCCGTACTGCGTGTCGCCGTACTTCCAACCCAACACGTTCACTCCCATCCAGTTGCCACCCCAGTTACCCACTCCGGTAGTAAGTTCGGCGACATTCCAGGCATGGAAGTCACCACCCTCGGCAGCCACCGCGATGCCCATACGCCAGTTGTTGTTGGTGATGTTGCGTTTAACCCGCAGGCGTGCGTCGGGGCGACCGCTCGCATCGCTCTGTACCAACTGTATATTATAAAATATAGTATCGGTGCCGCTGACGAGGAAACCCTCCTCGTAGTGGTCGCCGTCGGCCGTGTTGAAAAACGGCGTGGCCTGGATGGTCTCGTAATGGTTGTCGCACCAGTTGAAACAGACCGAGAAGGGCTGCCCAGGCGAGTTGGTCATCGAGATCGAAGTACCCCAGTAGTCGGCACTGCCGTTATCCACTGGAAACATGAACCGACTGCGCAGGGTATCATTGTTGAAAGTATGACCGAGGTGGAACTTCGCATCGCCGTTGTTGCCGCCACTGGTGACAAAGACAACGCCGAGGTCACTCAACTCTCTCATTTTCTGACCGATGACACCAGTGCCTTCGAAATTGTCCATCCAATAGATGCCCCAACTCATGTTGACGACCAAACGTTTCTGTTCCTGCTGGGCCACTTCGTACATCCACTGGAAGGCGTCGACGACGGCCTGTTCCTCAGCGCGGAAGGCGACGAAGATGAATTCGGCGTCGGGGGCGACCCCGCGGTAGGCGGTGCCTGCGCCGCTACCGCCCGCGATGGAGGCAACGTGCGTGCCGTGATAGTGGTGGCCGTAGATGTTGGAGGTATCACAGGCCGCCGCCAGCAACTGCTCCTGCCCCACCAACTCGGTGCCGTAGTCGAAGCCCGCCGGCGCCGGACCGCCCGTGCGGAACTGGTCCCACGCCCGCAGAATGCGGTAACGGGTCATCGTGCTGTCGTAAAAGACCGGATGCGTGAAGTCGAAACCCCAGTCGGTGACGCCGATGATGACGCCCTCTCCGGTGTATGCCTCCGGCAGGTCAATGCCCATATATACGCTATCGACGTGGCCGTCGGCACGGGCACGATACAAGTCCTGCGCCGAAACAGACACGGCTATTAACACGATGAAGAGGGCAAAAATCAATCTTTTCATGATTACAATATATTATATATGTATAGAAAAAATAATCAGATTAGCGAATACTACTCTAAATATATATCAATCAATCCATTAGGAGCATTAACATGCAAAATGCGGCTATCGCGATCCACCTCCTCGAAGACGTCATCAACGGCGGGCAGCAGGATTTCCCGCCCGCTAGGATGATCGACCGCCATGATGCTCTGGCCGCCAGCGTCGAGGAACTCGCGGCAGGTGCCGATGTCACCCTTCTCCCGATCGACCACGCGGAAGCCGACGACCTCGTGGAAGTAAAACTTGTTGCCGGTGAGCGGCGGCAGTTCGCTGAGCGGGAGGTACATCTCCATCTTCACTAGCGACTTGGCGTCGTCACCCTCCACATCCTCGAACTTGATGACCGCGGTGTTGCCGCCACGCAGTTCCAACTTCTCGATCATGTAGGGCATGTACTCGTCGCCCTCCTTGAGGAAGACAGCGCGCAGCCCGGCATACTTCTCCGGTTCGTCAGTGTCAAGATAAGCGTACAGTTCACCCTTGAAACCAAAGGGCTTGGTGATGAGGCCGAGGTAGAAGTAGGACATGACAGTGGTATTTGGGGGTTATTGCTGTTTGAGCAGCAGTTTCACGAGTTCGGTGTTGGGGAAATGTCCCGGGCGGGAGGCACGGACATGACCCTTCATCGGATGCCCAAGCAGGTAGAGGTCGCCGACGACATCGAGCAGTTTGTGGCGTGCCGGCTCGTTGTCGTGCCGCAGTTCCACATTGTTGAGGATGCCGTTCTCGGTGACGCGCAGGTCGGACTTGTGGAAGAACTCCGCCAGTTGCTGCAGCACTTCCGGCGGCGGCACCTGCGACACGAAGACAATGGCGTTATCGACATCGCCGCCGTGGGCCAAGTTGTGCTGCACCAAGAAGAGCAGCTCGTGCAGGAAGACGAAGGTGCGGCAGTCGTAAAACTCGGGCACGAACTCGCGCAGGTCGTTGAGAACGGCGTGTTGGGCGGCGAGCACCTGTGTGCCGTAATCGACATCGACTTCAATGCGAAAGTCGTCGGCAGGCTCCACGGTGATCTCGATCTGCTTTTCGGGGATGGAAAAAGTGGTCTTCTCCTTCACGGTGAAGTATTTGCGTTCGGCGGGCAGTTCGACGATGTCGGTCTTTTGCAGGGCCTCCACGTAGAGTCGGGAACTGCCGTCGAGGATGGGCGTTTCAGGGCCGTCGATGTCGATGAGCACGTTATCGACCTGCATGCCGGCGAGGGCGGCCATAAGGTGCTCGATGGTGCGCACCTCGGCGCCGTTCTCCTGGATGGAGGTGCCGCGGGAGGTGTCGAAGACGTGCTGCCCGAGGGCGTGTACGAGCGTCTGTTCGGGCAGGTCGATGCGGCGGAAGACGACGCCATGGTCGGCGGGAGCGGGACGGAAGGTAACGGCGACCTGCTTACCGGTGTGCAGGCCCTTGCCCGACAGGGAGACGGGCTGGGTGATGGTAGTCTGTTTACTCATTTTCGGATAGTTTTTTCTCAATAGCATCAACGCGGGCGTAGAGCTCGGGTAATTTCTTGCGGTAAATGATGAGACGTTTCTCCTCGCCGACGGAGATGGCGGGGGAGCCGAGGACGGTCTTTCCGCCGGGGATGGAGTGGGTGACAGCGGACTGTCCGCCGACCAACACGCCGTCGCCGACAGTGATGTGACCGGCCACCGCACCCTGTCCCGCGATGATGCAGTGGGCACCGATCTTGGCGGAACCGGCGACGCCGACTTGGGCGGCGAAAGCCGAGCCCTCGCCGATCTCCACATTGTGTGCGATCTGGATCAGGTTGTCGAGTTTCACGTTCTTGTGGATGAGGGTGGAACCCATGGTGGAACGGTCGATGCAGGTGTTGGCGCCGATCTCGACGTTGTCCTCGATGCGGACGTTGCCGATCTGGGGCACCTTGATGAAGTCGCCGTTCTGGGGGGCGAAGCCAAAGCCGTCGGCGCCGATGACCGCGCCGGCGTGGATGATGCAGTGGTTGCCGATGACGCACTCGGCATAGACCTTGACGCCGGCGTTGAGCACGGTGTCGCTGCCAACCTTCACATCGTCGCCGAGGCAGACGTGCGGGAAGATCTGGCAATTGTCGCCGATGACGACGTTCTCGCCGATGCTGGCGAACTCGCCGATATAGACGTTCTCGCCAATCTTGGCGCTTTCGGCGACGCAGGCGTGGGGCGACACGCCGGGGCGCTTGCGCTTCGACTGGTTATAGACGTCGAGCAGGCGCGCGAAGGCCACGTAGGAGTCATCAACCTTGATGAGCGTGCAGGGCACGGGCCGCTCGGGCTGGAAGGTCTTGTTGACGATGGCCGCGGTGGCGCGGGTCTCGTAGATGTAATGCGTGTATTTGGGATTGGCCAAGAAAGTGAGGCCGCCGGGCACGCCCTCTTCGATTTTGCAGACGGTAGTGATGACGCCGTTGGGGTCTCCAACAACCTCTGCCTGAAGGATTCCGGCGATTTGTGCAACTTTGAATTCCATAGGACGAAATTTTTTGCAAAAATACACGATTCTGCCGAATTGACGGCGTCAAAAACAGGAAAAATATCCGTTTTCCAACAAGACCATGAGAAAAGCAACTCCAAGCATTCTACACCAATCAAGAAAAGGCGACAACTTTTCCCATTTCCCTTAAAGCCCCACCGCCATCCGACGCATTTCTATCTTGAACTCAGCAACAAAACCGTGCCACCGTCCTCTCCGCGTCGCCTTGATGGCGCGGACAATTACATCGTTCCCATAAAATTTTCAAAAAATGAAAATCCCGCCACGTCAATCCGAAAAAATGTTGTACTTTTGCCGGCTGAAAAATAAGACGATAAGAAATTAACCAAAAGAGAGTAAAAAGTTATGTATCTGACACCTGAAGTAAAGAAAGACATCTTCAAAGAAAACGGAAAGAACGAGTTCGACTCCGGTTCCCCGGAGAGCCAGGTGGCCCTGTTCACGTACAGGATCAAACATCTGACCGAACACATGAAGGAAAACCACAAAGACCTCGGTACCAAGCGCGCACTGATGCAGCTCGTCGGCAAGAGAAAGAAAATGCTGTCCTACCTGAAAGAACAGGACATCGAGCGCTACAGAGCCATCGTCAAGAAACTTGGTTTGAGAAAATAATCACGGCTTCAGAAAAAGGCAATTCACGAAATTGCCTTTTTTTGAATATTGCCCCATCCATCCTTTATCCACACCAATCCACCGGCACGGGACGTGCGGTGCCTTTGGTTCAATTTATTTAATCCATCCCTAAAAAAGAAAATTCATGAGTGAATCTAATAAACCTATTGGAGCAAGACAGACCTTTGCTCTTCCCGATGGCCGTGAAGTGACCATCGAAACCGGAATCCTGGCCAAGCAGGCCGACGGTTCCGCCGTGGTGAGAATGGGCGACACCATGTTGCTCGCCACCGTCTGCTGCAAGAAAGACGCGGTGGAGAACACCGACTTCATGCCCTTGCAGGTGGAATATCAGGAGAAATACGGCGCCGTGGGACGCTTCCCTGGCGGTTTCTTCAAACGTGAAGGCCGTCCCAGCGAGTACGAGATCCTCATCGCCCGTCTAGTTGACCGCGCCCTCCGCCCGCTCTTCCCCGACAACTTCCACGCCGAGACGCAGGTGCTCGTCACCCTCATCTCGGGCGACCGCAACAACCTGCCCGACGCCTTGGCCGGCCTCGCCGCCTCCACCGCCCTCTCCGTCTCCAACATCCCGTGGGAAGGCCCCATCTCCGAAGTCCGCGTCGGCCGCGTTGATGGCCAAATGGTCATCAACCCCACCGTCGAACAGATGGAGAACTCCGACATCGACATGATCGTCGCCGCCACCATCGACAACATCATGATGGTGGAAGGCGAGATGAAGGAGATCTCCGAAGCCGACATGGTAGAGGCCCTCAACGCCGCCCATGCCGCCATCAAGGTGCAGTGCCAAGCCCAACTCGACCTCGCCGCCCAAGTGGAGAAGGCCAACCCCAAACGCGAATACTGCCACGAGACCAACGACGAGGAGTTGCGCGAGCGCGTCAACAAGGAGACCTACGACAAGGTCTATGCCATCGCCAAGTCGTTCATGGGCAAGCACGAGCGCAACGACGCCTTCGACCAGATCCTCGAGGAGTTCATGGAGACCATTCCCGAAGAGGAGCGCGAAGAGAAGAAATACATGGTGGCCCGCTACTACCACGACGTGCAGTACCACGCCATGCGCAACATGATTCTCAACGAGCGCGTCCGCCTCGACGGCCGCAAACTCGACGAGATCCGTCCCATTTGGATTGAAACCGGCTACCTGCCCTCCGCCCATGGTTCCGCCATCTTCACCCGCGGCGAGACCCAGTCGCTGATGTCCTGCACCCTCGGCACCAAACTTGACGAGCAGACCATCGACGGCGCCATCATCGAAGGCAGTTCCAGATTCATCCTGCACTACAACTTCCCGCCCTTCTCCGTGGGCGAAGTGAAGCCCATCCGCAGCACCGGCCGTCGCGAGATCGGTCACGGCAACCTGGCGCACCGCGCCCTCAAGCCGATGATTCCTTTCGACGATCCCGAGTTCCCCTACACCGTCCGTCTGGTCTCCGACATCCTCGAGTCCAACGGCAGTTCCTCCATGGCCACCGTCTGCGCCGGCACCCTCGCCCTGTTCGACTGCGGCGTGAAGATGCGCAAGCCCGTCTCCGGCATCGCCATGGGACTCATCACCGATGAGAAGAGCGGCAACTACGCCATCCTCTCCGACATCCTCGGCGACGAAGACCACCTCGGCGACATGGACTTCAAGGTCTGCGGCACCGCCGACGGCATCACCGCCTGCCAAATGGATATCAAGGTCAACGGTCTGTCGTCCGAGACGATGGCTGAGGCCTTGGAGCAAGCCCGCAAGGGACGCATGTTCATCTTGGAGAAGATGCACGAGGCCATTCCGGAGCCGCGCGCCGAGTACCGTCCCTTCGTCCCGCGCATCGTCCAGATGCAGATTCCGCGCGAGTTCATCGGCGCGGTCATCGGCCCTGGCGGCAAGGTCATCCAAGAGATGCAGCGCGAGACCAACACCACCATCAACATCGAAGAGGTGGGCGAGTTCGGCATCATCGACATCGCCGCCGCCAACGTGGATGACATCAACGCCGCCATGGAGCGCATCAAGGCGATCACCCGCGTGCCCGAGGTCGGCGAGATCTACGACGGCGTGGTCAAGACCATCCAGCCCTTCGGCGCCTTCGTGGAGATCCTGCCCGGTCAAGACGGACTGCTCCACATCTCCGAGATCTCCTGGAAACGATTGGAGACGATGGAGGAATCCGGCATCAACGTGGGCGACCACGTGCGCGTGAAACTCATTGAGTTCGAGAACGGCGGCAAGTTGCGCCTCTCGATGCGCGTACTGGAGCCGAAGCCGGAAGGATACAAGGAGCCCGAGCAGCGTCCGCGCGGCCCGCGTAGAGATGGCGGTCCCCGCAGAGACGGCGGTCCCCGTAAGGATGGCGGCCCCCGCAGGGAAGGTGGCCACGGCCCGCGCCGCTAACCGAGATTGAAATCGAGATTTCGTATGTACCCCCCGGCAAGATTTGTCGGGGGGTGTGTTTTTGCCCATTTCCATGATGTGCCGAAAAACGGAAATACGGGACGGAATACAACGTTTTACGTTACGAGGTTGCCACATGCGTCCGATTCCCGATAGGGATTCAAGCTCGTTAGCAATTTGCGACCGCGCAACAATGCCATGCCGTTAAGTGTGGCACCTTTTTCTGTACGTGTCGAACTTTTTAATTTTTGCAAAAAAGCTGTATCTGGCTTTCCGTCACTTTCCAGCTTGCGAAATGACTATTAAGCCCCAAATATACAAATACAAGAATAAAGAAAAAAGTTATGACCAAATTTGTAATACGGTTCATTTCGTTTTTGTAAAAAAAATGTGTACCTTTGCTTGCTGAATTAAATTTCTGGTTTTTACTATAATAAATTGAAAATCAATTAATTAAAAAACAAATAAAAATGCCAAGAATTTCAACTAAAGGGCAGAACATGCCCTCCTCCCCCATCCGGAAACTCGTCCCCTTCTCTGATGAAGCGAAGAAACGGGGCGTCCACGTCTATCACCTCAACATCGGTCAGCCCGACATCGAGACCCCCGAGTGCGCCCGCAAGGCCGTCAAGGAGTTCGACCAGAAGGTGATCGCCTACAGCCACTCCGCAGGTATCCTTTCCTGCCGCGAGAAGCTGGTGGAGTACTACAAGACCGTCAACATCGACCTCACCCCCGATGAGATCATCATGACCACCGGCGGCTCCGAGGCCATCCTGTTCGCTTTCAACAGCTGCCTCGACCCGGGCGACGAGGTCATCATCCCCGAGCCGTTCTACGCCAACTACAATGGTTTCGCCATCACCTGCGGCGTGACCGTGAAACCCATCATGTCCACCATCGACAACGGCTTCGCCCTCCCCTCCATCGAGGAGTTCGAGAAGATCATCACCCCGAAGACGAAGGCCATCATGATCTGCAACCCCAACAACCCGACCGGCTACCTCTACTCGAAAGAGGAGATCCTGAAACTGGCCGAAATCGTGAAGAAATATGACCTGTTCCTGTTCGCAGACGAGGTTTACAGAGAGTTCTGCTACGACGGCGTGAAGCACTTCTCCGTGATGGAAGTTCCGGAGATCGCTCAGAACGTAGTACTGCTCGACTCTGTTTCAAAACGTTACAGCGCATGTGGTGTCCGTATCGGTGCCTTCATCACCCACAACAAGGAGGTGTATGCCACCGCCATGAAGTTCGCCCAGGCCCGTCTCAGCCCGCCGACCTACGGCCAGGTGCTCACCGAAGCCGCCGTTGATACCCCGCAGGAGTACTTCGACGCCGTCATCAACGACTATGTGGCACGCCGCAACACCGTCGTCGATGCCATCAACGCCATGCCGGGCTGCTTCTGTCCCAAGCCGAAGGGCGCCTTCTACGCCGTGGCCAAACTGCCCATCGACAACTCCGACAAGTTCTGCCGCTGGCTGCTCGAGGAGTTCAACCTCAATGGCGAGACCGTGATGCTGGCCCCCGCCACCGGGTTCTATTCCACGCAGGGCAAAGGCACCAACGAGGTGCGCATCAGCTACTGTCTCAAAGTCGCCGACCTGCAGAAGGCCATGGCCTGCCTCGCCGCCGCCCTCAAGGTCTATCCCGGAAAGACCTGCTAAACAAATCATTATCCACCCACACCCATCAACCCACCAACACCTGAACGCATGATCAAACGCTTCTTGGAAACCGTCGGCGAATACTTCATCTTCCTCGGGAAGGTGTTCTCGAAGCCGGCCAAAAGATCGGAATTCTTTAGGCGTCTCATCGACGAGATGAACTCGATGGGTGTGGGTTCCCTCTTGATTGTCTGCATCGTGGCGATCTGCATGGGCAGCGTCATCACCACCCAGACCGCCCTGCAGATCGAGAGTCCGTGGATACCGAAGTGGACCCTCGGCTTCACCGTGCGCACCTCCGTGGTGATGGAGTTGTGCCCCACCATCATCACACTGCTGCTGGTGGGCAACCTCGGCTCGCGCATCACCTCCGAAATCGGTAGTATGCGGGTCACCGAACAGATCGATGCCTTGGAAGTCATGGGCATCAACCCCGCGTCGTTCTTGGTGCTGCCGAAGATCGTGGCCGCCCTCATCACCATCCCCATCCTCATCATCATCGCCATCTTCTTTGCCCTCGTCGGCGGTTACATCACGGTCATCGTCACCCACGTGTCATCGCCGTACGAATTTTACGACGGGCTCACCTCCTTCTTCCGCATGTACGACTTGGTGTATGTGCTCACCAAGACCACCATCTTCGCCTTCGTACTGTCGTCGGTGTCGTCGTTCTACGGCTACCGCATCAAAGGCGGCGCACTCGAACTCGGTAAAGCCAACGTCAACGGCATCGTGGTCTCCTCCTTCATCATCCTCGTGCTCAACCTTGTCATCACATCCATAATGCTGTAACAGAATATGATAGAGCTCCACAACGTATCGAAGTATTTTGGCGAACGACAGGTGCTGAAGAGCATCAACACGCAGTTCGAAGAGGGCAAGGTCAACTTGATCATCGGGCGTTCCGGCTCCGGGAAGACTGTGATGATGAAGAGTCTCATCGGCCTGTTGGTGCCAGAAGAGGGCGAAATCCTTTACAGCGGGCGCAACTTCAACCAATTCACCGCCAAGGAGAAACAGGACCTACGCACCGAGATGGGCATGGTCTATCAGGGTTCCGCCCTGTTCGACTCGATGACTATCCAAGAGAACGTAATGTTCCCGCTCACCATGCTCACCGACCAGAAGTACGATGAGAAACTGGAGCGGGTGAACTTCTGCCTGAAGCGCGTCGATCTGGAAGGCACCAACAGTCTCTTTCCCGATGAGCTGAGCGGCGGCATGAAGAAGCGTGCCGCCATCGCACGGGCCATCGCATGCAATCCGAAGTACCTCTTCTGCGACGAGCCCAACTCCGGCCTCGACCCGAAGACATCCCTGCTCATCGACGAACTGATCTTCGAGATCACGCACGAATTCGGCATCACCACGGTCGTCAACACCCACGACATCAACTCGGTGATCACCATCGGGGAGACGATCTCCTTCGTCTATCAGGGCACGCTGGCGTGGCGCGGCGACAAAGACCACGTGCTCACGAGCGACTGCGAAACGCTCAACGACTTCATCTTCGCGCAGCCGCTGACGCAGCGCATCCGCGACCTCAGTTAGCGCGGGCGGAAAAAGCGGAAAGAAAACTACAGGGTTTGCAAGAAATTGATCATCTTGCGCATGGCACGGCCACGGTGGCTGATGGCATTCTTGTCGTATTCGCTCATCTCGGCGAAGGTGACGTTGAAGCCGTCGGGCATGAAGACGGGGTCGTAGCCGAATCCCTCCGTCCCATGTTGCTCGGGAAGGATGATGCCATCCACACGCCCCTCGAACTCGTAGTGTTGTCCGTTGAGAATCAGATGGATGACGGTTTTGAAACAGGCCTTGCGGTTGGTGGCGCCATCGAGTTCGACGAGCAGTTTGCGGATGTTGTCCTGGAAACTGCAGTGCTCGCCGGCATAGCGGGCGGAATAGACTCCCGGTCGGCCGCCGAGGGCTTCCACCTCAAGACCGGTGTCGTCGGCAAAACAGTTGACCTGGTATTTTTGGAAAACGTATTCGGCCTTGATACGGGCGTTGGCTTGGAGGGTTTCCCCCGTCTCCTCAATCTCTTCGGAGCAGCCGACGTGGTCAAGGCCGAATACAACGCAAGAAGCACCCGCAATGGCGGCTGCCTCTTGTAACTTGTGCCTGTTGTGCGTGGCGAATATCAGTTCCATCGCTCAATGGAGCCGGAGGGGATTACGCCTCGGCACCTTTGATTTCGATAGCCTGCTTGTCTCTGTAATAACCGCACTCAGGGCAAACTCTGTGGGTCAGGATGACGGCACCGCAGTGGCTGCAAGTCGTCAACTGGGGAGCGGTGATGAAATCGTGCGCTCTTCTCTTGTCTCTTCTCATTGCTGAGTGTCTTCTTTTCGGATGTGGCATAATTTGTTGATTTAATGTTTTTTACTTTCTTTTATATGTTTCAGGGCCTCCCAACGCGGATCAACATCATCGTCGTTCTTGGCGGGTTGGGACAACTCTTCCAACTTTTTCAGAATATCGGGATTGCAGGTAGGATTTCCGTTCTCGTCGTCGGGATGGACCACGCGGGTGGGCAGTGCCAGGGTGATGGCCTCATAGACGAAGTGGAACACGTCAAGTTCGTACTCGTTCTCGTTCACGATCCAAATGCCGTCCTCCTCTTGGATGCCCTCTTGCCAAGGCATCAACTTCACCACCAGATGCTCCTCAAAGTCGAGGGGCACGCGCACGGGGTCGAGGCAGCGGTCGCAGGGAATCGTCACGAAACCCTTGAAATGGAAGTCCAAGTTGATGATTTTCTCCAAAACTTCCATGTCAATCCGCAAAGCCACATTTCCCTCCTGCACATCGGGAATCTCTGCAAGCTCAAAGAACCGTTTGTCGCAATCTATTGAAAATGAATGATTTCCAAGTTCAACTCCGGAGATTCGGAGCTTAAATTCCTCTTTTTTCGGATCACTTTTCACCTTCTCAAAATTGGGCTGCAAATATACAGCTTTTTTTCAGTCGCTTCACACCCTTTTATTTTTTTTCACAAAAAAGCGTTTAAAAGGTGCTTCACGCCAGAATTTGCAAGGCGGCAGTGGATGTTCCGTTGCCGACCAAAAGGGGAAAATAAATGGTGCGCGAGCAAGATGCAGCTTCTTACCCAAGTCTTTAAGGTATTATTTCAGTTCTCTTACCTGCTCTTCGCTCAAACCGGTAGCTTTGACGATGTCAGAAAATGAAACTCCCAATTCTAATAACTTGCGAGCGGTACTGAGCAGTGCTTCTTCCCTGCCCTCAGCACGGGCACACGACATGGCATCCTGCACGTCCTCGTACTCCAATACGCTCTTTTCGTAATTTGCTTTTTCCATGGTATCCAATTTTGATATTCTGCATTCGTCCATCAGCTCTTGGAAGAACTCCGGCTGCCCGGCATAGTCGCTTTCATCCATATACGGCATCTCCTTCAGCAACTTGAGCCATGTCCGCATCTCTTCCGTCATCTCCGTCTGTTGCGCCGCAAAATTACGCAAATTAATGTAAAATATCGCCACTTTGTCCGTTAAAATGCGATTTTTTGATCTACCCAGGCGTATGACCTGATAACATTCAATAGTTCTGGAAGTTTTTTAGGTTAATAATACTCCACAAAGTTACTATAAAATCCGATGCAAATCGCTCTGCAACTTTTTGGCATAGAGAGAGTTATTATCTTGGAAATTTCATTCTCAAAATTTGCATTTTTTGATGGAAAGAGGGCAAGAAACGAGATTTTCCCTCTGTTGAAAACCTGTTAGTAAGTTGTTGATAAGTTTTTTCACTGCGAATGGACGCGAATTACGCGAAAATGATGAGTAGCGTGCTTTCAGCACGCTGGTCTCCCGTGCGGTTCCCCACCCCAGACTGCGGCCTCAAGAGGCCTTGTCTGAGGTTACTGGGAGTGCGTCCTTTCAGGACGCGGGCGGGATGGATGATGATACTTGCTGGTGGGGCGGTGGAGGTTCCGTTGCCTCCTATCGTCGGCAACGGAATGGCGGACAACCTAGTCATTAACAAGGGGGTGAGGGACGGCAAAGCCGCCCCTCACCCCAAACTTTTACCTTGGGTCCGTCACCATTCCGCCGGCCGCAGGCTGGCGGAATCCACCATCGCGCCCTGAAAGGGCACCAGAACACAGCCGCAGGCAAGGCCGTAAGGCCGCCGCCTGCGGGAACGGATGCCCTCCCCATGGCAGAATGGATTATGCCGACACCGCCCCGAGGTCCCGTCGCGGCAGGGATAGAAGCGAGCACGAGCGAAGCGAAGTAAAGCGTATAGCCCGACGGCGACCGCAGGGAGCCGGGCCGCCCAAATAAAAAAAAGCTACATTAATAATATAGTACCGCTTAGTACTCCTCTTCGAAGAAAAGCTGGTAATAGTTCAGGCCCGTCTCGGGGTCCACACCCTTCTTGATGCGCTTGGTGTCGCCATGCACGTAAACGTGAAAGTTTTTATCTAACTTAATGACACTCTTGAAGTTGCGCGACTGCTTCTTGATGGCGCTGTCGGAAATGCCGAAGCTGTCGGGCACCACCATGTCGTTGGCCTGCTGGAACTCCTCCTTGTAGGTGTCGAAACTTTCGATGAGCTCCTCGTTGCCGATAACCTCCTGTTTGAAATCCTCCATCTCGAAGGTCTTGTTCTCCTTGAAAAAGTTGACCGAACGGTTGAGGATTTCGGCTTGGTCGGCTTTGGAAACCTCCTCGAATTGTTCTGGCATATAATCAGTTACGAACTCCTTGCAGAGGGTAAGCATGCTCTGGGTGTTGTAGTATTCATCCTTGCGCTGGCGGCAGTGCAGGAAGTCGTCCATCCAGTACTGCGCCTCGCCCCCGCGGTTGGTGTTATCGACCACCGACAGCACGTAGCCGCGCTCCTTCTCGGTGTTGAGAATCAGACAGCCCTTGTCGAGCTTATTGAGACCGAAGCCGAAGTCGCTCTCTACCACAAACTTATCGTCCTCCTGATGAATCTTCAGGAACGAGTCTTTGGTCTCGGCTTTGAAAAGTCCGACGGCATCCACCTGCTCATCATCCAAAACGCAGTCCTTGAAATAGACCACATAGAACTCGCCGTCCTTGATTTTCGGGTGGTTGCACTGGTTGTAGAGGTGCTGGGCCATGTAGAGCGACTGCTCAAGCAAGCTGTCGGGGTCCTCGAAAATGGCCGTGGCCGCCTTGTAAATGTCGTTCATCTCCACCCCGTCCTCATGGAACAGCTGGAAATACTCCTCCGACTTGAAGGGGAAGAGAAAGTACGTCTTGAGCAGATTCTTCACCTCGTCGCTCACATTGAGCAGTTCGTGCGACAGGGTGAGCGGCTCGTCTAACTGTTTGTTGCCGACAGCGTGTACGGCGATGTGTTGGATGGTGGTATCTGCAAGGTGCATGGGGGAGTTGAAAGTTAAAAGTTAAAAGTTAAAAGTTAAAAGTTGAAAGTTGAAAGTTAAAAGTTTTTATTGTAGAGACGTGGCATGCCGCGTCTCAAAATAGCAAATTTCTAATGTCATGCTGAGTCTAGAAAAACAGGGATTATCCGACGGAATTTTTCAACGATATGGAGAGCAGTTCTTGGGCTTCGGCGGCAAATTCGAGGGGCAGTTTCTCCAGCACGCCCTTGGCGTAGCCGTTGACAATGAGACTGACGGCTTTTTCGACGCTGATGCCGCGCTGTTGGCAGTAGAAGAGCTGTTCTTCGGAGATTTTGCCGGTGGAGGCCTCATGTTCGAGCACGGAGCTGTTGTTGTGGCAGTCGGCGTAGGGCCAGGTGTGGGCGCCGCACTTGTCGCCGAGCAGCAGCGAGTCGCACTGCGAGAAGTTGCGCGAGTTGACGGCGTTCTTGTTGATTTTCACTAATCCGCGGTAACTGTTCTGGCTGTATCCGGCGGAGATGCCCTTGCTGATGATGGTGCTGCGGGTGCGCTTGCCGATGTGGATCATCTTGGTGCCGGTGTCGGCCTGCTGGTAGTTGTTGGTGACGGCCACGGAGTAGAACTCGCCGACGGAGTCGTCGCCCTGGAGCACGCAACTCGGGTATTTCCAGGTGACTGCGGAGCCGGTCTCCACCTGGGTCCAAGAGATCTTCGAGCGGGCGCCCTTGCAAAGCCCGCGTTTGGTGACGAAGTTGTATATGCCGCCGTTGCCGTCCTTGTCGCCCGGGAACCAGTTCTGCACGGTGGAGTATTTCACCTCGGCATCCTCGAGCGCAACGATCTCGACGATAGCCGCATGTAGTTGGTTCTCATCTCGTTGCGGAGCAGTACATCCCTCAAGGTAACTCACGTATGCGCCTTCGTCGGCGATGAGCAGGGTGCGCTCGAACTGACCGGAGTTCTTGGCGTTGATGCGAAAATAGGTGCTCAAGTCAATGGGGCAGCGCACACCCTTGGGAATATAGCAGAAAGAGCCCTCGCTGAAGACGGCGGAGTTGAGAGCCGCGAAGAAGTTGTCGCCAGCGGGCACCACCGTGCCGAGATACTTGCGCACGATGTCGGGGTAGCGCTTCACGGCCTCGCCGAAGGAGCAGAACAGGATGCCCTCCTGCTCCAGCATGTCGGAGTACATGGTCTTCACCGAAACGGAGTCCATGACCGCATCGACGGCGACCATCGACTCGGCGGGGCGGGTCTCCTCGCTCTTGAGTTGGTTGAAGGCATTGGCGTCCTCATCCAGGGAGATGCCAAGTTTGTCGAAGGTCTTGACCACCTCGTTCAACTCCTTGCTTTTCGGTATGGATAAGTAGATAATATCCTGATAGTCAGGTTTTTTATAATGAAGATGCGCCCAATCGGGCTCCTTCATCGTCTGCCATTTGCGGAAGGCATTGAGCCGGAATTCGAGCAGCCACTCCGGTTCCTCCTTCCTTTGGGAGATCCTCCTGATGATCTCTTCACTCAGACCGCGCGGGAACTCCTCAACCTCGATGCTTGACACGAACCCGTGCTTGTATTCTTCTGATTCTATGTTTTTTATGATGTCTTCTTCCATAATATTCCCAATATAATTTGGAGCGGCAAAGTTACGATTTTTTTCGCTCACTTTTTATGGTTCTCCATTCAAGAATTTAATGTAAATTTGCATTTTGAATAAAAATGTTCTTGTTTCTTTATAACTATTTATAAATCAAATGATTATAAAGAAGCAAGATTGCTAATTAACCCGCTGAAACATGAAGAAGGTAGCCATCATCGGAGCCGGTCCCGCAGGCATTGAAGCCGCATCCGTGCTCGCCGCCAACGACTGCGAGGTCGTGTTGTTCGAGAAATCGACCGCTCCCCTGCCCAACATCCTCGACAAGGCATTCCTGTTTCCCGACTTCTCGTCGTCGCAGGAATTAGCCGACAAACTGAGTGCCAAGTTGCTGAACGACAACATCAAGGTGCTTTGTGAGAAGGAGATCGTGAATATCGTGAAAAACGAAGGCGAGTTCAAGTTGACCGACAAGGAAGGAAAGGCATATTTTGCTGAGAAAGTGTTGATTACAACGGGATACACGCTCTTCGACGCGCACCGCAAGGAGGAGTTGGGCTACGGCATCTACAAAGGCGTCATCACCTCGCTGGATTTGGAGCGGATGATCCACCACAAACAGATCACCAACTCGATGGGCGAAGAGCCGGGCAAGATCGTGTTCCTGCAGTGCGTTGGCTCCCGCGACGAGAAGTCGGGCAACAACTACTGTTCGAAAGTGTGTTGCGTGACGGCGGTGAAGCAGGCCATCGAGGTGCGCAAGTTGCTCCCTGAAGCCGAAATCTACCTGTATTACATGGATTTGCGCATGTGGGGCAAGGGCTTCGAGGAGATGTACCGCGAGGCGCAGGAGAAGTACGACATCCGTTTCATCCGCGGGCGCATTTCGGAAGCCTCAGCCACTTTCGACAACAAGGTGCAGATCAAGTCGGAGGACACGCTCATCGGGCAGCCGTTGAAGATGACCACCGACCTGCTGGTGCTGATGTGCGGCATGGAGCCGTCGGCGGGCACCCGCAACCTCGGCGCGGCCTGCGGCATCGAGGGCGACTACCACTTCATCGCCACGCAGGGCCCGCACTTGGGCGACAACCTCACTGCCGTCGATGGTCTGTTCGTCGCCGGCACCGCCAAACAGCCGCTCAGCATCCGCGACACCCTCACCGATGCCACCGCCGCCGCATTCGCCATCCTCAAAAAATAATTCCTTTTACATAACATCATCATTACATGGACAAACACACCATCATCGGCCTGCTGATCATCTTCGCCATGTTCATGGGCTTCAGTTTCTACTCCTCCCACAAAGCGAAGGAGGCCCGCGAACAGCAGATGAAAGAACAGGAGGCCCAAGCCCAGCAGAAAGCCAAGAGCGACACCACCAAATACGTGCAATTAGCCGCCGACTCCGCAGAAAACGTCGCCGCCGCAGAGTCTCCCGCAGAGGGCGAGCCCACTGCCACCGCCGAACCGGCCGTCCAAGCCAGCAACGCCATCCTCGGCTATGCCGACGACGCCCGCACCAACGACTTCGTGGTGCGCACCAACAAGGCGGAATACCACTTCGCCCGCTACGGCGGATACATCAAGTACATCCGGCTCAAGGACATTTACAAATACGCCCCCAAGGGCGAGAAGAAGGACGAACTGGTGCTTTACAACGACAACACCACCTCCATGTCCATCCCGCTGCGCGTTCGCGATGACCAGCAGTCGCTCGTCTCCACCGCCGACTGCTACTTCACAGCCGACAAGGACACCGTTGACATCACCTCCGGTACCGGGCACCTCCGCCTCTACCTCCACCCCTACAAACTCGCCGACAGCACCATTGAAGCCCGCAGCCAACTCGACTCCAACGCCTACCTCATGTTCGACTACACCTTCAACGCCGACGAATACATGCTCGACTACAGCGTGCAACTCAAGAACATGTCGAAATACCTCCACCGGAAGAGTTTCGACATGGAATGGCAGGCGTCCCTCTATTCTGTCGAAAAGAACGTGAAGGCCGAACGAGACCTCTCCACACTATATTATATGGACAACCGCGACGAAGTGGAGAACCTCAACGAGCGCGGCTCCGAGGAGAAAGAGATGCCCACCGAAATGAAGTGGGTCTCCTTCAAACAACAGTTCTTCACCTCCATTCTCATCGCCAAGGACAAGGAGTTCAAGAAGGGCAAGATGGAGGTCAAGGTGCCGGAAGTCAAGGACAACGACCCGCTGCTGAAAAATATGCGCGCCCGCACCGACTTCGACATTGCCGACTACGACAACGGCAAGTTCAACATGCAGATGTACTTCGGCCCCAACCAATACAAGGTGCTGAAAGAGTACGACTTGAACCTTGAGAAGTTGGTCCCGCTGGGCTGGGGATTCTTCCTGCTGCACTGGATCAACCGCTTCATCGTCATCCCGATCTTCAACTGGTTGGAGGCATACGGCATCAGCTACGGTATCATCATCCTGATACTCAGTATCTTCATCAAAGTTCTCATTCTGCCGCTCGCCTACAAAACCTACCTCTCCTCGGCCAAGATGCGTGTGCTGAAACCGCAGATCGAAGAACTGAACGCCAAGTACCCGAAACAGGAAGATGCCATGAAGAAGCAGCAGGCGACCATGACCCTGTACAAGAAGGCGGGCATCAGTCCGATGGGCGGCTGCGTGCCGATGCTCATCCAGATGCCGATCCTCATCGCCATGTACCGCTTTTTCCCTGCCTCCTACGAACTCCGTCAGCAGAGTTTCCTCTGGGCTGAAGACCTCTCCTCTTATGACTCCATCCTCGACCTCAGTTTCAACATTCCCTTCTACGGCGACCACGTCAGTTTGTTCACCCTGCTGATGACCATCGCCACCCTCGTCTATACCTGGCTGAACAACAAGCTGATGTCGGCCGGCAACAACGACCAGATGAAGGTGATGAAATGGATGATGTACCTCATGCCCATCCTCTTCCTCGGCATGTTCAACAGTTTCTCCTCCGCCCTCACCTACTACTATCTGCTCATCAACCTCATCACCTTCCTGCAGATGTGGATTTTCCGCATGGCCATCAACGAAGAGAAACTTCTGAAAAAGATGGAGACCAACATGGTGAAGCCCGTCAAGAAGAGCCGTTGGCAGGCCCGCATGGAGGAGATGCTGAAACAACAACAGCAACTTCAACAACAGAAAAAGAGATAGACAATGCTCGTCAAGGACGCCATCAAGAAGGTCAACGGTCTTCCGTATGTATTTGAGCACGTGCAGGTTTGTTCCTCGTGGGGCAAGTCGCTGCTGCTCAACCAGCCCTTCATGACCGACGCCGCCGCCATCGAGCGGAACCTTGACGACCTGCAACGCCACATCGCCTTCCTCGAACGGCACCCGCAACCCGCGCACCAACTGGTCGTGCTGCTGCATGAAATCAACGACATCACCAAGACCTTGCAGAATCTCAAGCAGTTGCAGGTGCTGGACGACATCGAGCTCTTCGAGATCAAGAAGTTCTCGCTCGCCTCGCAGAAGATTGCGGAGTTGCTGCGCGAGACGCAATACGAGTGCATGGAACTCGACGACCTGTCGAAAGTGGTCGAACTACTCGACCCCGAAGGCAGCCGCATCGCCCACTTCTACGTATATTCCTGCTACCACCCGGAGCTGGAGGAGGCGCGGAAGAAGATACTGCAATCGGAGGAGGAGAGCGAGCGTGAGAAACTGACGTGGGAAGTGTCGCAGATGGAGGATTCCGTGCGCCAGAAACTCACCGAGATGTTGCAGCCCTATCGCGAGGCGCTGCTGCGCAACCTGCACCGCCTCGGCGACCTCGACGTGCTGAACGCCAAGGCGCAGATGGCCGCGGAATGGCACCTCACCCGCCCCGCCACCGCCACAGAACGCACCACCTACACCGCCATCTTCCACCCGCAGATCGCAGCAACACTCGCCGAACGCGGCGGCCACTTCCAGGCCGTTGACATCGCGCTCGAGCAGGGACCGTGCCTCATCACCGGCGCCAACATGTCGGGCAAGACCGTGCTGCTCAAGTCGTTGGCGTTGGCGCAGCACATGTTCCAGTTCGGTTTCTACGTGCCTGCGGAGCGCGCCGAGATCGTACCCGTGGAAGAGGTCATCTGCCTCATCGACGACCAGCAGACCGAACAGCACGGACTCTCGTCGTTCGCCGCCGAGATGCTGTCGGTCAATGAGATCCTGTTGCAGGCGAAACGCGGGGTGAAACTGCTGGCGTTGGTCGATGAGTTGGCACGCACCACCAACCCCGACGAAGGCCGCCGCATAGTGAACGCCTTCGTGCGGATGATGCAGAAGTACCATGTCATGTCGATAGTGACCACCCACTACAGCGGGATCCCCGCCCCATGCCGCCGTCTGCGCGTGAAGGGGCTGACCACCGACAAGATCTCCGGCGAGGTGACGCCGCACAGTCTCAACCGTTACATGGACTACCGTCTCACCGAGACCACCTCCGACGAGGTGCCTGCCGAGGCACTCACCATCGCCCGCATCTTCCATGTTGATGACGAATTTCTGGCGTTAGCCAAAGAAGAATAGAGCCGCGCCATGTTTTTCAACTCCCTTGAATTTGCGATTTTCCTACCGCTGGTGTTTTTCACCTACTGGTTCGTAGTCAACCGCAACCTGCGGCTGCAGAACCTCTTCATCGTCGCGGTGTCCTACCTTTTTTACGGCTGGTGGGACTGGCGTTTCCTCTTCCTGATCGCCTTCACATCGCTGTGCAGTTGGGGAAGCGGCCTGCTCATAGAACGGTACCGCGGGGGGACAGCGGCCAAGGCCGTACATATCGGCAACATCGTGCTCAACCTTGCCATCCTCGGCGTCTTCAAATACTACGACTTCTTCGCCACCTCATTCGCCAACCTCTTCTTAGGCGGCCACACCGACGGACTGCTGTTGAAGATCGTGCTGCCCGTGGGCATCAGTTTCTACACCTTCCAGGCGCTCAGTTACAGCATCGACGTATATCGCGGAAAGCTGGAGCCGACGCGCGACATTATCCAGTTCTTCGCCTTCGTGAGTTTCTTCCCGCAACTGGTGGCCGGTCCCATCGAGCGGGCGACGAACCTGCTGCCGCAGTTCGCCCAGCCGCGCACCTTCGACCACGACCAGGCCATCGACGGAATGCGCCAGATCCTGTGGGGGCTTTTCAAGAAGATCGCCGTCGCCGACGGTTGCGCCGTCTTCGTCAACGAAGTGTTCGGCCACTACCAAGGGGCGAGCAGTTGGAACCTGGCACTGGCGGCTGTCTTCTTCGCCATCCAGATCTACGGCGACTTCTCCGGCTACTCCGACATCGCCATCGGCACCGCCAAACTCTTCGGCATCCGGCTGATGCGCAACTTCAACAACCCATACTTCAGTCGCGACATCGCCGAGTTCTGGCGGCGGTGGCACATCTCGCTCACCACCTGGTTCCGCGACTACGTCTATATCCCGCTCGGCGGCAGCCGCGTGTCGAAGGCCAAGATCGTGCGCAACACCTTCGTCATCTTCCTGCTCAGCGGCTTCTGGCACGGCGCCAACTGGACCTTCCTGGCATGGGGCGCCTTCCATGCACTGCTCTTCCTGCCGCTAATTCTGCTGGGCAAGAACCGCAAATACACCAACGGCGTGGCGGAAGGCCGTCGCCTGCCCACGCTGAAGGAGCTGGGACAGATGCTGCTGACGTTCGCCTTGGCCGTCATCGGCTGGATCCTCTTCCGTGCCGAGAGCATCGCCGTCGCCGGCGACTACTTCGTACAGATGTTCACCAGCGGCGGATCGCTCAGGGCCAGCGGCATCGGCATCACCCTCCTCTGCATCCTGCTGATGACCGCGGTAGAGTGGGTGCAACGCGCCCAACCGCACGCCCTCGACCTCTGCGGCATCCACTCACATGCCCTGAAGTTCTCCATCTATTACGCCCTGATTTTCCTCATGTTCATCTCCTACCAAGGAGCCGAAACCTTCATCTATTTCCAATTTTAGCCATGAAAAAATTCCTCCAGAAACTGCTGCTGTTTTCGGGCATCCTCTACCTGCTGGCCTTGGGGGTGGATATGGCCATGACGTACAAAATACAGCATTTAGAGACCGCACCCTACGCCAACTGGAACGACATCTATTGCTCTGACAACTTGCAACATGACATGCTCATCATGGGCTCTTCACGGGCGTTCGTGCAGTTCAATCCCAAGATTCTGGACAGCATCCTGCAGGTTGACAGTTACAACCTGGGCTGCAATGGACAAGGGATGGACAGCGAATTGCTGAAGTACGACCTATACCGACGCCACGCCACCGCCAAGCCCAAGTACATCCTGTATGAAGTGTCCCCCGGGACGATGTACTGTGGCGGCAGGTACGAAGAGTTCCAATACGATCCTTACGTTTACGACAAATACCTGTGGGAGCAGGTGCGGAAACGCCGGAATCTCTCCTGGGCCGACCGCTTCGTCCCCTGCTGGCGCTACATCAAGAACATGAAGATTTATCGGGATATCATGGTCAACAAATCCTACTACACCAACCATGATAATATATTGTATAAGGGCTTCATCGACCACGACAAGAAATGGGACGGATCGAGGTATGAGCAGGTCAAGGAGATCAACTACGACAAAAGTCCCAAGGCGATTCGCGCGTTCGAGGATTTCTTGAACAGCTGCCAGCGGGAGGGCATCCAGGTGGTGATGGTCTATGCGCCGTACTACATCGGGGCGACCGCGAAGGTGAAAGACGTGGAGGGGATGCACCGCATGTTCGACGGGATTGCGGAAAAGCACAACTGCAAGACGTTGGACTATACGCATCATCCCGTCTGCAACGACACCTGCTATTTTTACAACGCCATCCATTTGAACCGGAAGGGGGCGACGCTGTTCAGCACGCAGTTGGCGCACGACCTCGACTCGCTGGGGATTGTTCAGCCGTAAAAAAAATCACGAACACTCCCCCGTGGATTTATGTTTTTTTTCGTGTGAAAAAATATTATTTCCCAATGTGTTAGCGTAAAGAAAATTTTTGTATTTTTGCCGCCCGAAAATCCGGTTATTATCAACTAGTCAAAGAAATTACGAACAGGGACTTATGGGTGAAGATAAGCCCCAAAAACAAAACACTGAGAATGAACACATTAAGTTACAGAACAATTCCTGCGAGCGAGAAGATCGTCAAGAAGGAATGGGTGGTCATCGATGCTGAAAACGCAGTCGTCGGACGCTTGGCGGCCATCGTCGCACGCATTTTGCGCGGCAAAACGAAGACCTATTACAGCCCTCATTTCGATTGTGGGGACAATGTCATCGTGATCAACGCCGAAAAGATCCGCTTCACCGGCAAGAAGATGACCGACAAGGTTTACACGCACCACACCGGATATCCGGGCGGCCAGCGCTTCCAGACTCCCCGTGAGGTCTTGAAGAAGAACCCCATTGGCGTGGTCGAGCACGCTGTGCGCGGCATGCTGCCGAAGAACAGACTGGGTGACCAGATCTACCGTCACCTTTATGTGTATGAAGGCCCCAACCACCCGCACGAAGGCCAGCAACCCAAAACGATCAACATTAACGAAATCAGATAATTAAAATGGAAGTCACAAATACCATTGGCAGAAGAAAAACCGCTGTGGCCAGAATCTATATGAAGAAAGGCAGCGGCCAGATCACCATCAACAAGCGTGATTATAAAGAGTATTTCTCGCTGGGCACCCTTCAGTATGTCGTCACCCAGCCCCTTCAGATCGCCGAGATGCAAGACCAATTCGACATCAAGGCCAACCTCGACGGCGGCGGCATGTCCGGACAGGCGGAAGCCCTGCGTCTGGCCATCTCCCGCGCCCTCGTGGAACTCTATCCCGACCTTCGCCCGGCCCTCAAGTCCAAAGGTCTTCTCAAGCGCGACCCCCGTATGGTGGAGCGTAAGAAACCCGGCCAGCCGAAAGCCCGTAAGAGATTCCAGTTCAGCAAGCGTTAATCGTTGGCACACAATTTATTCAATTTATAACCAGTTTAGTATCGAAACAGTTGGGACTTCCCGCTGGAACTACCCATCTGTTGACTTAAAGAACGTAAACAAATCAAAAAAATGGCACAAGTTACCTTTGAACAATTATTGGATGCCGGTTGTCACTTCGGGCACCTGAGAAGAAAATGGAACCCCCAGATGGCACCGTACATCTTCATGGAGAAGAACGGTATCCACATCATCGACCTCCACAAGACCGCCGACAAGTTGGAAGAGGCCTGCGCCGCCGCCAAGCAGATCGCGAAGTCCGGCCGCAAGATCCTTTTCGTCGCCACCAAGAAGCAGGCGAAAGACACCGTCGCCGAACTGGTCAAGGAGACCGGCATGCCCTACGTCACCGAACGTTGGCCTGGCGGCATGCTCACCAACTTCTTCACCATCCGTAAGGCCATCAAGAAAATGAGCGACATCGACCGCCTCATGTCCGGCCCCCTGTTCGACAAGATCTCCAAGAGAGAGAAATTGCAGATCCAGCGCGAAAGAGCGAAACTCGACAAGAACCTCGGCTCCATCGCCGACCTTTCGAGACTGCCCGCCGCCGTGTTCATCGTCGATATCCTGAAGGAACACATCGCCGTGGCTGAGGCCCACCGCCTCAACATCCCCACTCTCGCCATCGTCGACACCAACTCCAACCCCAACCTCGTCGACTTCCCCATCCCCGCCAACGACGACGCCTCCAAGTCCATCGCCCTCATCGTCAAGGCCGTCTGCGACGCCATCAACGAAGGCCTCGCCGAGCGCAAACTCGACAAGGACAACAACGTTGACGAAGAGATGAACGAAGAGGGTGCCGAATACGAGGACACCCAGATCGACGAAGAGGAGACCCGCGAGAGCAGAACCCGCGAAGGCGTACGCAAAGTGAAGGACGTCGCCGAAGAGGGCGAAGATGGCCAGCGCAAGAAACGCCCCACCATCAAGAGAGGCCCCACCAGAGTCACCTCCACCAAGAAATAATTTCGTATCACCCTTTAATTTCATAAACACATGGAAATCAAAGCAGCACAAGTTAACGAGCTGAGAAAAATGACCGGCGTCGGCATGATGGATTGCAAGAATGCCCTCGTGGAAGCCGAAGGCGACTTCGACAAAGCCGTCGATATTCTCCGCAAGAAAGGCCAGAAAGTCGCCGCCAAACGCGCCGACCGCACCGCCGACCAGGGCCGCGTCATCGCCAAAGTCAACGCCAACAACACCAAGGGTTACATCCTTGTGCTCAGTTGCGAAACCGACTTTGTGGGCAAGAACGCCGAGTTCGTCGCCGCCAGCGAGCAGTTCATCAACCTCGCCGTCAAGGCCGATGCCAAGACCCGCGACGAAGTCCTCGCCCTCGACGTGGACGGCCGCACCATCGCCGACCATATCCAGGACCTCATGGGCAAGACCGGTGAGAAGATCGAACTTCCCGCCTACAACGTCATCGAAGCCCCCTACGTCACCGCTTACAACCACATGGGCAACCGCCTCGCCACCATCGCCGGCTTCAACATGACCGGCGTCGATGAGACCGCCCACGAAGTGGCCCTCCAGATCGCCTCGATGAACCCGATGGCCCTCAGCGCCGACAGCATCTCCGATGAAGTCAAGGCCCGCGAACTCGCCGTCTATATCGAGAAGACCAAGGCCGAAGAGATCGAGAAGTACGTGGAAAACGCCATCCGCAAGGCCGGCATCAACCCCGCACACGTCGATTCCGAAGACCATATCGAGAGCAACACCGCCAAGGGTTGGATCACCCCCGAGCAGGCACAACAAGCCCGCGAGATCAAGGCGGCCGCCACGGCTGAAGCCACGACCAACCTCGAGAAACAAGCCAAGAAGATCGAGATGATCTCCCAAGGCCGTCTCAACAAGTTCTTCAAAGAGAACACCCTCCTCGCCCAGGATTACTACGGCGAAGGCAAGATGTCCGTCGAAGAATTCATGAAGAAGACCAACAAGGACCTCACCTGCACCGGCTTCTTCCGCTTCCAGTTGGGATAATCCTTCCAACTGTCACACAAAAAAACGCCACCCGAAAAGGTGGCGTTTTTTTTGTTCAACGCGCTGCCTCCTACAACTTGTCCTCCGTCACCTGGCTCACGTCGCGGTGCTCGGGGTAGTCGAGCGAATAGTGCAGCCCGCGGCTCTCCTTCCGCGCCATTGCGTTGCGGATGATAAGGTAGCCGACATTGATGACATTACGAAGTTCGCAGATCTCCGGGATCAGAATCGACCGTTTGTACAACTCCTCCGTCTCCCGATAAAGGATCTCCAAACGGTCGAAGGCACGCTGCAACCGCAGGTTCGACCGCACAATGCCGACGTAGCTCGCCATGATCGTCTGCACCTCCTTCATCGACTGCGTGATGAGCACCATCTCCTCGTTGGGGACCGTACCCTCGATGTTCCAGTCGGGCACGGCGTCGCAGAAGCCGATGCTGTCGATGGCCTGCACGGCATTCAGACAGGCACGGTGGGAAAAGACGAGGGCTTCAAGCAACGAGTTGGATGCCAAACGGTTGGCGCCGTGCAGCCCGGTGGATGCGCATTCGCCAGAGGCATACAGATGGTCGATGGTGGAACGGCCCCACTCGTCCACCTGGATGCCGCCGCAGGAGTAGTGGGCGGCGGGCACCACGGGAATCATCTCCTTCGTGGGGTCAATACCGATGCTGAGGCACTTGGCGTAGATGTTGGGGAAGTGCTCGAACATCTCCTCGCGCTTGATGAGGGTGGTGTCGAGATAGACATGATCGACGCCGGCGAGTTTCATCTCGGTGTCGATGGCACGGGCCACGATGTCGCGCGGCGCCAGCGAGCCGCGGCTGTCGTACTTGCGCATGAACTCCTCGCCGTCCTTAGTCTTGAGTACGGCGCCGGCGCCGCGCATCGCCTCGGTGATCAGAAACGACGGACGCTCGCTGGGGTTGTAGAGCGAAGTGGGGTGAAACTGCACGAACTCCATGCCGCGCACCGCACCCTTGGCTCGATAGACCATCGCCACGCCGTCGCCGGTGGCCACCGTCGGGTTGGTGGTGTTGCCATATACCGTGCCGATACCGCCCGTAGCCATCATCGTCACCTTCGACAGGATGGTGTCAACCTCCTTGGTCTTGGGATTATAGACATAGGCACCGTAACAGGTGATGCCGTCGGTGTGGCGGTTCACCTCGATACCGAGATGGTGCTGGGTGATGATCTCCACGGCAAGGTGGTTGTCAAGGATCTCGATGTCGGGGTTCTTGTGGGCAGCCATGATCAACTTCTCCTCGATCTCGTAGCCGGTGATGTCCTTGTGGTGCAGCACTCGGAACTCCGAGTGACCGCCCTCCTTGGCGAGGGCGAACTTGCCCGACTGCGTCTTGTCGAAATCGACGCCCCACTCCACCAACTCCATCACGCGCTCGGTCGATTCGCGGATTGTGATCTCCACGATGTGGCGGTCCGACAGTTCATCGCCCGCAACCATGGTATCCTGGATGTGCTTCTCGTAAGTGTCGGGACTGTACATCACCGCGGCGATGCCGCCCTGCGCATATTTGGTGGAAGTATCGTCGATTTTCGCCTTCGTAACCATGCAGACCTTGCCGTAGTTGGCGGCCTTAAGGGCGAAACAAAGCCCCGCGATGCCGGAGCCGATGACCAAGAAATCTACTTTTTTTCTCATCTCAAAAAATGATTTTCCACGGTTCTGAAAGCATTTCCGCCGCCGTGTGTTTCAAACTGCAAAATTACAATGTTTTTTTAATCTGCTGATATTTAGCATAAATGAAAAATTTCAGAAAGGACGATTTTCGTATTGAAAAAAATTGTATTTTTGCACGCTTTTTTGAACGATAAAAAAACACCGTTATGGCATTGGAAATCAACAGCAGCAACTTCGAAGAGGTCATCAAGAGTGACAAACTCGTCATCATTGACTTCTGGGCAACGTGGTGTGGCCCCTGCCGCGCCCTCGCTCCGATCATGGAAGAGCTCTCCGAGGAGTACAAAGACCAGGTGGTCATCGGCAAATGCGACACCGACGAGAATAACGAAATCGCTATGCAGTTCGGCGTCCGCAACATCCCGATGCTGGTTTTCTTGAAAAACGGTGAAGTCGTTGAGACCTTGGTCGGCCTGCAGCGCAAGAACGACCTGGTGAAACTGATCGACTCGCTCAAATAGCACTTTGCCCGGGTGGCGGAATGGTAGACGCGCTCGTTTCAGGTGCGAGTGTCGAGAGACGTGCAAGTTCGACTCTTGTCCCGGGCACACCCAACAACAAATTGGCCTTGAATCATCACGATTTGAGGCCTTTTTAATAAAATTCCACCATGTCGCGCTTCCTCATGAAAACGCTCCTCACCCTGCTGATCATCGCGGTCGTCATCGCCGCCGTCGTCGTCATCTTCACCAGCCAGACCAAATTCGGCCGACTGCCCGAAGGTGAACGTCAGCAACGGATTGAGAAGTCCGTGTTTTTCAAGGAGGGCATCCTCGAGAATGAGACGCCCACGAAAATCGGCGGCGACGAGAGCAAATTCTCCCTGATGTGGAAGTTCCTCACCGCGGAGAAATCCGACCGCCTCAAGCCGCAGGAGAACGAGATTGAACTCGTCATCTCCAACCTCAAGAAACTGCCCGAAAACCAGGACTGCTACGTCTGGTTCGGACACAGTTCCTTCCTGCTGCAACTTGACGGGAAGGTCATCCTCGTCGATCCCGTCTTTTACGACGCCTCGCCCGTCTCCTTCGTCAACAAGCCCTTCCCGGGCACCGACATCTACAAGCCCTCCATGATGCCCGACAGCATCGACTATCTGGTCATCTCCCACGACCATTGGGACCACCTCGATTACCAAACGGTTACCGAACTCCGCGACCGCATCGGCAAGGTGGTCTGTCCGTTAGGTGTGGGCGAGGACTTCGAGTGCTGGGGCTTTTCGGAAGACAAACTCATCGAGTTGGACTGCAACGAGTCGGCCAACGACGGAGACATGGTCTTCCGTTGTCTGCCCACGCGTCACTTCTCCGGCCGCGGACTGCGTTCCATGCGCACACAGCGTGCTTCATGGCTGGTGGAGGCGCCCACCCGCACCGTCTTCTACAGCGGAGACGGCGGCTACAGCGACCGCTTCTACCGCTTCGGCAAGCAATATCCCGACATCGACCTCGCTATCATGGAGAACGGCCAGTACAACGAGCAGTGGAACCAGATCCACACCATGCCGTACCAGTTGGGCGAAGAGGTGCGCGCGCTGAACCCCAAGCGATTCGTCACGGTACACCACTCGAAGTACGCCCTCGCACGCCACGCCTGGGACGAGCCGCGCCGCAACGAGCAGCAGGCCGCCCAAGAGAGCGGCATCCCGCTCATCGTCGCCAAGATCGGAGAAATCGTGAAACTGTAACCGACGGCTCAACAAGATTGCGAAATAGCTATCGCAAGCGCAGGTGAAGATGGGGCAGTATCACCGCCGACTCACCCGCGTCGTTCTCGCCTTTCCATGCCACAACAAACGCCACCTCCGCACGCTCCAACTCATACCTTTTTTCCTTCAACTCTTCCAATTTCTGTCTGCATCTTGAAGAAAAACGCACCATCGGAAGCACCCTGCCTTCCACTTTCGCGTTCAAACCGCCATCAACCACATACAACGGACTGCCGCTATGCAGTTTCAAAATGTCACTCTTTTTTCCTTTGAAAAAATCCAAATAGACATCCTTGTGGGTTAACTGCACCGCAATCTCCTCCAACTCCGGATAAACTCTCGTATCATGGAAATGAAGGGCTGCCGACAACCGCATATCTGAAAACAAATGGTTATCTGTATAAATAAACAAGGCACGTTTGGCACGTGTCATACCGACATAAAGTTTACGGCATTCCTCGTCCGTCATCGTATTTGCCTGATTGATCATCATATACACCGTATCAAACTCCCGTCCCTTTGCCTTATGGATGGTTGAGATATAGACCATGTCATCCTCATCGTCATAAAAATCCTCATAGTTGGACTCCTTAATGAACTCAAATAGGTCTGATACGTACTTTTTCTTGTTAACTCCTTCAAAATCAGCAATAAAATTCAAAATATTATCCAAACACAAACTGTCTTTGTATTTGCGCTCGGTTTTTTCTTTTGCCTGTTGCCATAGTTCATCGCTGATAACAGGCGAAGTGACCCTATCCACAATTTGTTTCACGAAATAGCGGAGTTCAACCAGATTATGGAAGGCAAAACCCTCAACTGACTGAATGAGTTTGGAACGGATACCCATCTTCAGCAGCAAGCCATGCATTCTGAAGGCCTCTTCATTCTTGAGCGTCAAGACACAGCATTTGCCTCTTTGTCGATTGGCTTTCAAATGGTCCGCCACCGGAGTTTCCAGATTGGGACTGTCACAATCCATCCACAACACTTCCCCACCCTCTTGGATTGCATGTATCTCATTGGTTTTCATCCTATTTTTTATTTTGCGAACAAAAGTATTCGCAAAATCCACAATCCGTCGTTCACTGCGGTAGTTATCGACCATTTCATATAATGTGGCTTGATACTGTGTGACCAATGAGTGAAAATAGGATGAGTTGGAGCCGCGCCATTCGTAGATGTTCTGGTCGTCGTCGCCCACGGCGATGAGGCGCATCTCCTCATTCTGCTCCATTAGCGATTTCACCAACTCGAACTCGTCGCCGCTCATATCCTGGGCCTCGTCAATCACCAAAACCGTCTTGGCTATTTTTTCGGGTTCCACCGCACCCGAACGGATCATATCAGTGGCATGTTTCACCACATCCTTGGAATCATCCAGATTCCCGATTTTACCCATCAGGTCGAAACTGAAAGAGTGGAATGTCTTGATTTCCACAAAGTACGCCGCACCTCCAACGAGATCCACCAAACGTTTCTTAAACTCCGTTGCCGCAGCGCGCGAAAAAGTCAACATGAGCAACTGTTCATGCTTCACATCCTCCATCAGCAGCAAAGAAGCCAACTTGTGCACCAACAGTCTCGTCTTTCCGCTCCCGGGACCAGCCGCCACCACAATGTATTTTGACGTCTTGTCGTTGATTACTTGAAGTTGCACCTGCGACAACGCTCCAAAAACCTGCTGATATTTCGTTGGCGAGATGTTATGTTCTATCTCATTGCGTCTTTCCCCTTTGAAATACTTGGAAATAAACTTCTTGAAGTCAATAGAGAAATAGTCATGAACGAACTGCAGTGCGGCAGAATAGTCGCTTACCATCAGTTTGGCATACTCTCCAACGATATGAATCTGCTGCATCTTCTGTTTATAGAACTCATTCAACAACCGGTAGTCATCAACCTTGTATTGCCTGCTGTCTGAGATCCGTTTGATCTGCATGGCATTATACAACACCATGAAACCTCCCTCCAAATTCAAAGTACCGATTTTGGATAAATACAGCAGGGCCTCCTCAACATCTTGTTGGGTAACTTGTTGGGTGACTTGATCCGTATATAGTTGTGTTTGAATGTGTTTTTGGTATGCCTGCATCAATCCCAACAGAGAAAACGTAATCGGCCTGTCTTTTTCTGTCGAAAAATGTTCCAAGTAGGTTTGGTATAGTTGATCTATAATAAAACGGCAGAGTTCTATCCTTTTGACAGATCTATCGCGGAGCTTGGACATCTCATAACAGGGCGAGAGTCGCATGGTATCCGACGCAATTCCACCCTCTTTGCGAAAATAGCCCTTGAGTTTGAGAAAATAGATGATCGTTCTGAAATTTTTGACAGAAGAATTGCGAAGTTCGGCGGTTTGAGCTTTTTCATTCAACTCCTTCAATTGGACCTCAGCGCCACTCTCCGGTATTTGCGACAGCAAAAAGCGTTCAAGACGAGAGAATGTATCCAGTGATGACCGTAATTTTTCGCGGGTGTCTTTCGGCATAATGTAAGCTGAGATATCCTGCTCATCGCTAAGGATTCCCTCCAGTCGCATGGTGTTGACGGCACGAATCACATCCTCCTTTTCCAAACCCAGCATGTCAGCCAGATAATCCACGCGCGATTCCGCATCTTCACCTTGAGCCTGGGCGACACTCCGCGACGAGATGAGCGATTTGATGATGCGGACCGCATTCTGTCGCCCACGTTCATCAAGCAGATGCGAGTTCATCAGTCTCTTGTGGGCCTCGTCCATATTTTTCACTTGGATGCTGGTGGCATACACATGAGGCACATTGGTGCCGCGTTTCAGATAGCCGGCTGTCTCCAAAGCGGAGATGGCCGTTTTGACTCGCGTCTCAACATCGCCGACATTGCTGTCCCAGCCTGCCTGTCGCGCGATCTCCAATGCGGAGCAGGTGACTTCAGGACGGCGACGAGTAAGACTTTTGACCGCCTTCCACACCTGCTGTATCTCCGCCATGCTCAACTTGGTCTGGTTAAGCAAGATGAAATGCTTGTCCAGATCGCTTTCATTATAGAGAATATAACATTGCGCACTCGTATTGGGATCGCGGCCAGCACGTCCCGCCTCCTGCACGTAATTCTCCAACGAATCCGAAATGTCGTAGTGAATCACCAATCCCACATTAGACTTGTCAACTCCCATTCCGAAGGCATTCGTGGCCACGATGACCTGAATCTCATCTTGGATGAAACGGTTTTGGTTGTCAACCTTCTCTTTTGTGTCCATCTTGCCATGGAACGGCAGTGCCGAAATGCCGTCTCTTTGCAAATGTTCGGCTATTTCCACCGCCTTGCGAGTACGAGACACATATACGATGATCGGACAATCACGGCCAGAGATGAGATTGCGCAGCACATTGTACTTTTCCTCTTCTGTCTCAACATATTGTACCACATAACGCAAGTTCTTGCGGGTGGATGTGGTGGCGTATAATTGCAGCTCAAGATTGAGTTTTGACTTAAAATAGTCGCAAATGTCTGCGATCACCTTGGGCTTGGCTGTGGCCGTGAAACAAGAGACGGGAATGGGTGTCTTCAACTGTTTCTGTTCCTGCAATTTGCGGATAAAATCAGCAATGTATAGATAATCGACACGGAAATCCTGTCCCCAAGCAGAGAAACAGTGCGCCTCGTCAATGACGAAACGGGTGATGTGACGCGAGAGCAAAAGCCGTTCCAGCGTCTTCGAGCGCAACATCTCGGGCGCGATATAAAGCAACGACGCCGAGCCGTCGCGGACCCGGTTGAATCCATCGGCTCGAGTCACAGGATCCAACATTCCATTGATCGTGACAACATCCAAAATGCCCCGCTGATAAAGGCCATCCACCTGATCCTTCATCAACGACTGCAATGGAGAGATCACCACCGTCAGTCCGTGCTCGCTCTCTCCGGCCATCAGCGCCGGCAACTGAAATGTAAGCGACTTGCCCCCGCCCGTGGGAAAAACCGTCAACAACGACTGTCCATCCACCGCCGCCTGAACCGCACGTTCCTGTAAATTCTCTCCATCAAAAAGACGGAATCCATCATACCCAAAAAACCGCTTCAATCCAGCATGGATGTTGAAATGCCTTGAACAGTAGTCACACCCGTCAACACAAGGAGTTCCCACCAGCACTTTCATCACATACTCGATTTGAGGATAATTTCTTACCAACCAATAGGGTGTGATTGAGTGTGTGTCATCAGCAAAAACAAGAGCCAAAGTATATGCCAACTCAACCGCCGCGTTTCTAATCAACAACGACAAATCAGCATGTGCGCATATTTTCCCCGTAAAAAAAGAACCGATGAAACCCGTCAACTGACTCTCTCCCCTGATGACAGGCATCCAGTTGTGGGCATTCTTCATATAATGAAAGAAGCCCGAAAACTCTGCTTCTTTATTCAAAAGACCATAAAAAATGGACTGCAATTCAGCCGGAAGAGACAAAAATGCATTGACTTCATCGTAGAAAAGGTTGCGTGCCTTCTCGCTGTCGTTTACTGGATTGTTCAGTTCATCCACTTGCAACTTATCCTCCTTTAACAAGGAGTGATAGGGCCTTTTCGGAAACAGTAGCGGAGAAAGATAAAGTGTATCAATCACCTGAGGAAGATTGTCCAAATGGAGGAACCTCAGGTCATGGTGTACGACATTATGTCCACATAAATATTGGGCATTTGCAATGTATGATATAAATGCGATCTTGGATGACGAGTGGAAAGCAACATTTTCGGAACTGACTGCCCCAATATCCTTGACTTTTTTGTCCTTTAGCGTCACTTCCGTGTCAAAAAAAATGATTTTTGGACCGTATTGTTCCATTTTTTAACCACTTGTGCATGCAAAAAGCGCGACAAAATTACAAAAAAAATGCTTATCCCCAAAATAAAGTCCTTTTTCAAATTTTACGCAACTTTCCAACATCATCGTAAATACTCATCAACGACATCCTCGCTGAAAGCGCCACGATGACGGTTTGTAGGAGTGCGCAACAAGGTCTCCCACCACTCCCCGTATTTCAAAATAATCGTATCTTTGCACGCTCAAAATCATAAAAGTCAAGGGAGCGAACAAAGCGGTAATGGGACAACCCTCCCATGGGGACCGACGCGAACGGCATCGCCTTGATACCATTACGATTCGAGCATCGGAAAACTGAAATCCATCCACAAGCACCCTTGCACATCCTGCGAACCCTCCCAATATGAACCTCTTTGTCTCTGGCACTAATAACCGCATCTTCGGATTAGACCTGCTCCGGGCATTCGCCATCATCTGCGTGGTGCACGGACATGGCAAGCACTTCATTTACGGCACGTCGCTCGACTGGCTGGGCAACCTCCACCTGCCTCACGGCGTGGACCTTTTTTTCGTACTCAGCGGCTACCTTATCGGACGCTCCATCATGAAATACGCGGACCAAGGCACAGACACGCTGCTCAAAGCCACACCCCGCTTCTATCTCCGGACAGCCCTGCGCATCCTTCCCGACTACCTCCTCATGCTGGCCGTCTATATCCTGGTGGTCAGCACGGGCGTCATCCCCGGCAATATGGAATCAACACCGCTATGGCGTTTCGCCACCCTTACGCAAAACATCTCCACCCCCTTCATGGGCTTTTACTGGGAGTCGTGGTCCACTCCGGTGCAATGGTGGTTCTACCTCTGCTTTCCCCTGCTGATGCTCCTCCTGCATCGCACATTCGGTCCCAAAGCCGTCCCCGGACTGGTCGCCGCCGTCATCATCGGCTCTACACTATTCCGCATCTCGGTGTCCGAACACGTGAACAGCACATTCGACTGGGACATCTGGATCCGCAAGACGGTGTTCAGCCGCACGGACACGATCTACGTCGGAGTACTGGCCGCCTGGTTCGCCCGTTACCATTCCGACGGCTGGAAGCGACACCGGTGGGTGTCCCTCGCGGCCGGAGCCGCGGTGATGGCCGCCGTGCTCTTCATCCCCCACGAGGTGAGCGCCACCTACATCAACATCATATACCCCATCCTCACCGCGATCGCCATCGGACTGATGCTGCCCGCACTCACCTCGTGGGAGAGTGCACCGACCGCCATCAGTCGCCCCATCACCGCCTTGAGTCTGCTCTCCTACGCCATGTTTCTCACCAACCTGCTGGCCTGCCAGATCATCGACACCCACTTCGCCGACTTCTCCCATGCCCACGGAGTCACGACTTACCTCTGTTTCTGGCTCGCCACGATTCTTCTCACCTTGGTCCTGTACCTTGCCGTAGAACGATGGTTCATGCTGCTTCGGAACAAAGTGGCACGAAAATGACAAAAGGCGTGCGTTCTCAGCGCCAACCTATAACTTCTTGTAAAATCCCATCTCGTCGATGCACTCCGCCACCTTCGGATGCAGGAAGTACCGCACCGACCGCCCCGCGGCAATCGCCTCGCGGATCATCGTGGCCGAGATGCCGATCTGCGGCGCCGGCACCATCCTCACCTTCGGTGCATCCTTCCACTTCCCGCCGTCACTGCCCGGACGCGGATAGACATATATATTGTAATTGTCTAGGATATACTGGTAGTTCTTCCACTTCTCGATACTCTCCAGGTTGTCCTCCCCCATGATCAGCACGAACTCCTTCTGCGGGTACTTCTCCTGCAAGTGCACCAGCGTGTGGCAGGTGTAGGAGGGCAGCGGCAAGTGGAACTCGATGTCGGAAGAGCGGAAACGGGCGTCGTCCTCCACAGCTAAGTTCACCATGTAGAGCCGCTGCGCCGCACTCAACAGCGAACTCTTCTGCTTCAGCGGGTTGTTGGGGGAAACCACGAACCACACCTCCGCCAGGTCGGTGTTCTCCACGAAATATTCGGCCATGATGAGATGCCCGATATGGATGGGGTTGAAAGATCCGAAGAAAAGGCCTACTTTTGGCATAGGAACTGATGGATATGGTTCTCGGCCTCACGCTGCGCGGTCGGCAGGTCGTCGTTCACCACCACCACGTCGAACTGCGGTGCGAAGGAGAGTTCGTAGGCCGCCTTGTCGAGGCGCTTCTTGAGCGACTCGGGCGTCTCGGTGCCGCGGCCCCTCAGCCGCTCTCCCAGACTCTCCAGCGTCGGCGGCTGGATGAAGACCGACAGAGCGCGGTCGCCGTAGTACTTCTTGATGTTGAGCCCGCCCAGCACGTCCACATCAAAGATCACCACCTTGCCCTCGGCGCCCAAGCGGTCCACCTCCGACTTCAACGAGCCATAGTACTGGCCTGCATACACCTCCTGCCACTCTAAGAAAGCGCCGTTCTCAATGCGGCTCTGAAACTCCGGCACGCTGATGAAATAGTAGTCGTGGCCATCAACCTCCATGCCGCGTTTGGCACGGGTGGTGGCGGAAACGGAGAAAGAGAGTTCCGGAAACTTCTCAAGCAAGTGGCGGACAATGGACGTCTTGCCGGCGCCCGACGGGGCGGATACAACGATTAACTTGGTCTGCATAAGGCGGTTGCAATTTTCAATCTTACGACTGCAAAAATACGTATTTTTTTCTTTCATCAAAACAGCTGGCTTTTATGGAATTAAGTGATCATTTTTATGCTTGAAAAAATGGAATTAGTCATTTTGGGTATTAAAATCGCGGACTTTTATTGTTTTTTTCCATTCTCCGACCTCATTTTTTCTACTTGAAAAAAATTTTTTAGAAAAGGGTTGCGCGTATTGAAAATTTTCCTACTTTTGCACTCGCAAATTTGAACGGGGTGTGGCGCAGTTGGCTAGCGTACTTGCATGGGGTGCAAGGGGTCGGAAGTTCGAGTCTTCTCACCCCGACGTTCAAAAAAAAGGCGACCTTTCGGTCGCCTTTTTTATTATCACCCAATGGGTTACAAGGTGTGATAGGGTTTCAGCAAGCCCTTGCCGATCTCCACGGCCTCCTCGTTCTTGGGAATGAGGTGGTGGTGACGTTCGGGAAGCGACTTCTCCAGTCCCTTGTGCAACATTTCGGGGGTGACGAGCGGTTTCACTGCCAAAAATCCACCGAGAACGATCATGTTGAACAGTTTGGAGATGCCGAGTTCGTTGGCCTTGTCGGCGGCAGCCACCTGGTAGATGTTGATGTCCTTGCGGGTTGGGTGGTTGGTGATGCCGTTGGGGTCATAGATCAGCAAACCGCCAGGTTTCACCGACGATTCGAACTTGTCCATGGACTGCTGGTTGAGGATGATGGCGGTGTCGAACTGGTTCAGGTAGGGGGAGCAGATGCGCTCATCGCTGAGGATGACCGTGACATTGGAGGTGCCACCACGCATTTCCGGACCGTACGAGGGGAGCCAGCTCACCTCTTTGTCTTGCATGATGCCGGCGTAGGCCAAGATCGTAGCCATGGAGAGGACGCCTTGCCCGCCGAAGCCTGCGATAATTATTTCTTCTGTCATTGTTCTTGATTTTTTAATTAATTACTTGCTTCTCAAGGAGAAACGGGTTTCGTTGGGCTGGTCGAACGTGGCAACGCGCTCGATGAACTTGGGATCGAACTTGCCGTCAACTTTCATGTCGCCGAGCGGGAAGTACTTGAGCGTGTTCTCTTCCATCCACTTGTTGGCCTGCACGGGGGTCATCTTCCAGCCGGAGTTGCAGTTGGAGGTGACTTCCACGAAGGAGACGCCCTTGTTGAGCTTCTGGTTTTCGAAGGCCTGGCGGATGGCGCGTTTGCACTTGCGGGCCAAAGCCGGGGTATAGACCGCCTGACGGGTCACGTAGTAAGTGCCGGGCAGTTGAGCCAGGACCTCGGTGAGACGCATCGTATGACCCATGATCTCGGGATCACGGCCGTAGGGACTGGTCACGGTCTCCATACCCTCAAGGGTGGTGGGAGCCATCTGACCGCCGGTCATGCCGTAGATGCCGTTGTTGATGAAGATCATCGTGATGTTCTCGCCGCGGTTGCAAGCGTGCATCACCTCGGCGCAGCCGATGGAGGCCAGGTCGCCGTCGCCCTGGTACGAGAACACGAAGGTCTCGGGGCGCAGGCGCTTGATGGCGCTGGCGCACGCCGGAGCACGACCGTGGGCCGCCTCCACAAAGTCAACGTCGAAGTAGTTGTACGCCAACACGGAGCAACCTACCGGGGAGATGCCCACCACGTTGTCTTGGATGCCCATCTCTTCAATGACCTCGGCGATGATTCTGTGAACCACACCATGGCCGCAGCCAGGGCAGTAGTGCATGACGTTGTCGGTGAGGACCGGCGTGCGTCTGTACACTAAGTTTTCAGGTTTGATTATCTCTTCTCTTGTCATAATTTCAAAGCATTAAATTATTTAACCATTTTTTTCAAAGCATCCAGAATCTCGATCGGGGTCGGGATGACGCCGCCGTAACGGCCGTAATGCTCGACGGGCACCTTGCAGTTGACGGCGAGTTTGACGTCCTCCATCATCTGGCCGGCGTTCATCTCCACGCTCAGGATCTTCTTCACGCGGCCGCCGATTTCTGCCACGGCTTTCGTCGGGAAGGGCCACAGGGTAATCGGGCGGACCAGGCCGACCTTGATGCCTTCTGCGCGAGCCAACTCAATGGATTTCATACAGATACGGGCAGCGGAGCCGTAAGCCACGAACAGGTATTCGGCGTCGTCACACTGGATGGCCTCATAGCGGGCATCCTCCTCCTCGCACTTGCGGTACTTGGCCTGGATGCGCTCGTTGATGGCTTCCTGCTTGAGGGCTTCGAGTTCGAGGGAAGTGACAATTCTGTGCTTGCCGGTGGAACGATGGCCGGTGGCCGCCCACGGGCAGTTCTTCTCAATGTACTCGTTGGTCCAACGCGGCTTGTAGTCGTCCACCATCACCTTCTCCATCACCTGGCCGATGACACCGTCGGAGAGGATGGCGACCGGGTTGCGATACTTGAAGGCGAGGTCGAAGCCGAGTTCCACGAAGTCGTACATCTCCTGCACGGACGCAGGGGCGAGGGTGATCAGACGATAGTCGCCGTGACCGCCGCCCTTGGTGGTCTGGAAATAGTCGGACTGGGAGGGCTGGATGGTGCCGAGGCCTGGGCCGCCGCGGACGACGTTGACACACAATGCGGGCAGTTCAGCGCCGGCGATATAGGAAAGACCTTCCTGCATCAAAGAAAAGCCAGGGGAAGACGAAGACGTCATGACGCGCTTGCCGCAAGAAGCACCGGCATACACCATGTTGATGGAAGCCAGCTCACTCTCGGCCTGAAGAACGACCATGCCGGTGGTCAGATACGGCCGCTCGGCCATCAGGTGCTCGAGAACCTCACTCTGAGGAGTGATCGGATATCCGAAGTATCCGTCGCAGCCGCAGCGAATCGCCGCCTCCGCGATGGCCTGATTACCCTTCATTAATTTTAATTCTTTTGCCATTTCTAAATTGTTTAGTTGTTAATTGTTGTTTTTGTTTCTCACGGGAATAGGATTACTCCTTCGCACGATAGACCTCAATCACGCCGTCGGGACAGATCACCGCGCAACTGGCACAGCCAATGCACTTGTCCTCCTGGACCATCTCAAGGTAGTTGTAACCCTTCGCATTTACATGTTTGGAAAGCGCGATGCACTGGTTCGGGCACCCGGTGATGCAGACGCCACAACCCTTGCACTTTTCCGTGTCAATGACTAAAGCTCCTTTAAATGCCATAATGTTTAGAATTTAAGTTTTTTAATAGGTTGATTATCAATATTTTGATTTTTTACATATCACGGCCGCTAAAGTACGAATTTTTTTTGGAATAATATCACGAATTCGCAAAGATTTTGGGATTCTGCTCGCTGCGCTCGGATTTGGGATTCTGCTCACTTCGTTCGTATTCGAGCTCGCTGCGCGTGCATTTGCAGATTTGATTCTCTCTTCGTTCGCATTAATAATCTTTCAAATCTTCAAATCTCTCAAATCTCTCAATTATTTGATACTCACTTCGTTCGTATTTGAGCTCGCTGCACTCGCATTTGCAGATTTGATACTCTCTTCGTTCGCATTAATAATCTCTCAAATCTCTCAAATCTTTCAAATCTCTCAATTATTTGATACTCACTTCGTTCGCATTTGAGCTCGCTACGCTCGCATTTGCAGATTTGATTCTCTCTTCGTTCGCATTAATAATCTCTCAAATCTTCAAATCTTTCAATTATTTGATACTCACTTCGTTCGTATTCGAGCTCGCTGCGTTCGCATTTGCAGATTTGATACTCACTTCGTTCGCATTAATAATCTTTCAAATCTTCAAATCTTTCAAATCTCTCAAATCCCTCAATTATTTGATACTCTCTTCGTTCGCATTCGAGCTCGCTGCGCTCGCATTTGCAGATTTGATACTCACTTCGTTCGCATTAATAATCTTTCAAATCTTCAATCTTTCAAATCTCTCAAATCTCTCAAATCTCTCAAATCTTTCAAATCTCTCAAATCTCTCAAATCTTCAAATCTCTCAAACCTCTCAAATCTTTCAAATCTTCAAATCTCTCAAATCTTCCCAATCTCCCCAATCTCCAACCGTCCTCTATCGTGTACCCAAATTCTCGCGCAGCGAGCCCCCAGCAAATGTCAATATCTTCTCTTTTTTCCCTCTCAGGCAACATTTTTGTGGTTTTTCAGTTGTATAATATAGTGATGCGTAAAAAATTTTCAAAATTTTGTAACATTGGTCTATAACATGCGTAAGAGACAAGTGAACAACAAAAGGAGAGATCCTTTACGTATCATTAAAGGTTAATGGTTATCAACGGCGATGTGAATCGCCGTTGTTTTTTTATGTATTTTTGCAGGCATAAAAAATCAATAGAAAAATGGCAGAAGAAGACATCCGAAGCGAGATCTCGCAACTCGGTAAATATCGGCTCATCAGCCACTTGATGGGCCATGATGAGAAAAACAACCCACCCGCGCACGTCATCGACGACGCCATGGTGACCGACACCGGCGGCCAACTGACGGTGACCGCCCAGAAGTTGTTCGTCGAAAACGTCCACTTCGACCTCACCTATTTCCCGTTGAAGCACCTGGGCTTCAAGTGCGCCACCATCGTCTTCACCGACGTGCTGGCGATGAACGCCCTGCCGCGGGAGCTCTCGCTCTGTTTGGCCGTCTCCAACCGCTTCTCCATCGAAGCGCTCGACGAGTTCATGGCGGGCGTGCGCGCCTGCTGCCACTACAACGAAGTGGAACTCACCGGGCTGGACGTCACCAGTTCCGTCGCCGGGCTCACCGTCGGCATGACCGCCACCGGCGCCGTCGAACCCGACCGCCTCGTCCGCCGCAACGGCGCCCGCGAGAACGAACTCATCTGCGCCACCGGCGACTTCGGCGCCGCCTACGCCGGCCTGCTTCTCCTGCAACGCGAGAAACAGATCTTCGAGGCCACCCACAACAGCCATCCCGACTTCGACGGCTACGAGTACCTCCTCGAACGGCAACTCAAACCCGAACCCCGCCTCGACATCATCCGCAAACTGCGCGAACTCGACGTCGTGCCCACCGCCATGACCGCCGTCTCCGAAGGCCTCGCCACCTCCCTATTCCACCTCTGCGAACCCGACACCCTCGGCTGCACCATCTATGAAGGCAAGATCCCGCTCGCGCAACTCACCTTCGACACCCTCCGCCAACTCAAGATCGTCGCCACCACCGTCGCCCTCAACGGCGGCGAAGACTACGAACTACTCTTCACCATCCGCCAAGACGACTACGAAAAGGTGAAGACAGAGCACGAGATCGCCGTCATCGGCTACATCGGAGAGAAGAACGGCGGCCGCAACCTCATCTCCAACGACAACAAGCAGATCGAACTGAAGGCGCAAGGATTCATTGAACAAGAGAAATAGCCCATGGAAAAAATCATCGAAATCGACCCGCACGCAGCCGTCGGCCTCTACGGCAAAAACAACCGCAACATCGACCTGCTGCGCAATCTCTTCCCCACCCTCAAGCTCACCGCCCGCGGCAACGAGCTCAAGGTCGCCGGCACCGACGAGGAGGTCGCCACATTCGAGAGCCGCTTTGAACTCCTCGTCGCCTACTACGAACACTTCGAGAAACTCACCGAAACCGACATTCTCAACATCACCGCCAACGAAGACGAGCACTTCTTCCTCCTCGACAAGGAGCGCATGGGCGGCAGCGACGTCATCCTCCACGGCCGCGAGGGCAAGGTCATCAAAGCCCTCACCCCCAACCAGAAACGGCTCGTCGAAAGTCTCGAGCACAACGACATGGTCTTCGCCATCGGACCCGCCGGCACCGGCAAGACCTACACCTCCGTCGCCCTCGCCGTCCGCGCCCTCAAGAACAAGCAGATCAAACGCATCATCCTCACCCGCCCCGCCGTCGAAGCCGGCGAGAACCTCGGCTTCCTCCCCGGAGACCTGCGCGACAAACTCGATCCCTACCTCCAACCCCTCTACGACGCCCTCCGCGACATGATGCCCATGTCGAAACTCCTCGCCTACCTCGAAGACAAGACCATCGAGATCGCCCCCCTCGCCTTCATGCGCGGCCGTACCCTCGACAACGCCTACGTCATCCTCGACGAAGCCCAGAACGCCACCGAAAGCCAACTCAAGATGTTCCTCACCCGCATGGGCAAGAACGCCAAGTTCTTCATCACCGGCGACATCACCCAAGTCGATCTGCCTAGAAACCAACACTCCGGACTGCTTCAAGCCGGTCGCATCTTACAGGGAATCAAAGGAATAGAATTCATCTACCTCGACAACTCCGACGTCGTCCGACACCACCTCGTCACCAAAATCATCCAACGCTACGAGAACTGGGACAAGGAACGCCAGACGCCACCCGCCACCCCGTCCACCACAACCCCATAAAAAGTTATCAACAATAAAATATTATTAAATAAAAAACGTTATTTTTGCGCCTTTATAAGATAAAAGTAATTATACATTGAAAATTAGGAACTTACATCATATTCTCCCCCGCCTCGTGGTGCTCGCACTGCTTGCTTTTATCTGTGTATCCTGCTCCACGCGGAAAAACACGCCGATCAACCGGGGCTATCACAACATGACCTCGCGCTTCAACGTGAACTTCAATGGCAAGGAAGCCCTGAAAACCGGAGAAGAAGAACATGCCAAGATCTGCCAGGACAACTACATCACCACCCTGCCAATCTACTGCTATCCTCCGAAAGAGAATCTTTCCAGCATCTATCCCTCCATGGACCGCGTCATTGAGAAGTCCTCGAAGTGCATCTACAAGCACTCCATGTTCTTTAAAGGAAAAGAGTATGTGAAGAACATCGACGAGGCCTACCTGATGATGGGCAAGGCCTATTTTTACAAACAGGATTACAACCAGGCGAAGCGCATCTTCAACTACATCATGACCACCCACAAGAACAGCAACAGCGTGGAGGAGGCCATGATTTGGAACGTGCGTTGCGCCATCCGCCAAGGATACTACGGGCAGGCGGAAGACCTCATCAACGAAACCAAATACTACGTCCAGCCGAAGAAGTCGAAGAAACTCAACCTGCAGTATGCCGCCGCCGGCGCCGAATTGGAACTCACCTCCCCCACCGGCGATCCTGAAGTGGCCATCGACTACATCACCGACGCCCTCAAGAACAAGCCATCCAAGACTTTCAAAACCCGCATGTACTTCATCCTCGGACAGTTGTACGAGAAACTCGAGCAACCCGCCGCCGCCCACGACTACTTCCTCTGGGTCGCCCAGCACAGTCCCGACTACAACATGGAGTTCAACGCGCGCATGCACTTGGCCTCCAACTACGACGGCAGTCCCGCCAAGCGCGGACAGATCATCAAGGAACTCAACAAGATGCTTGAGGAGGAGAAGAACCACGACTACCGCGACCAGATCTATTATGCGCTGTCGGAAATCGACCGCATCGACGAGGACACCACCGGCTGGATGAAGAACCTCGCGCTCTCCGTCGCCTCTTACGAAAACAACGACTTCCAACGCACCCACTCCTCCCTGCGTCTCGCCGACCTCTACTTCGACGCCGAACAGTACCCGCAGGCCAAGGCCTACTACGACACCGCCACCGTCTCCATGCCGAAGAATTACCCCAATTACGCCGAAATCCAGCGCAAGTCACAGGTGCTCACCGAACTGGTAGATAATCTGCAACTCGTTGTAGTACAGGATAGTCTGCAACGCATCGCCAAGATGAGCGAGAGCGAACGCGACCGCTGGGTGAAGGGCAAGATCGCTGCCTACAAGCAGGAGAAGGCCCGCAAAGAGAAGGAGGAACGCGACAAGGAACTCGCCTTGCAGAGCGCCCTCGGCTACGCCAACTACAACAACCAACTCAACAACAGCGGAAGTTCCGGCAAGTGGTACTTCTACAACTCCACCTTGATGGCCGCCGGCAAGACCGAATTCCTGCGCAAATGGGGCAACCGCAAACTGGAGGACAACTGGCGCATCAGCAACAAGCAGCAGCTCTCGTTCGATGACCTCGCCAACATGAACAACCCCAACGCCCAATCCGACACCACCGAGTACGACGAAGACGGCAACCCCATTATCAAACGCGAGACCGACCCCGAAAAGGAGCGCTACTACACCCAGGACCTTCCGCTCACCCCAGGTGCCATCGACACATCCAATGCGATGATAGCCAATGCGTTGTACCAAGCATCCATCATCTACCTTGACCTGTTGAACGATCAGAAACGCGGTTGCGAAACCCTTGAGAAACTCTATTCCAGATTCCCGGACCACACCCTCGCTCCCGGCGTGCTCTACCTCCTCTACCTCAACTACACCAAGATGAACGACGCCCGCGCCAACCGACCGAAAGAGATCATACTCACCAAATACGCCGACACCGACATCGCCCGCCTCATCCGCGAGCCCGACTATTACAAGCAGGTGGCCGCCAAACTGAAAGAGATAGAAGCCACCTACGAGACCACCTACCAGGATTACAATGCCAAGCAGTGGCAGAAGGTCATCGCCTCGGCTGACGCCTCCATCCCCAACTGCTCCGACAGGACCCTCCGCAGCCAGTTCGCCTATCTGCGTGCCGTCGCCGTGGGGCAGACGCAGAGCGAAGCCAACTACCGTACCGCCCTCGAAGGTGTCCTCGCCGACTACGGCGACCTACCCGTGGCCGAGCTCGCCCGCATCCTCCTCGAAGGGCTCAGTCCCGCTCCCGTCGCCGTCACCACCCCCACGGCCAGCGAAACACCCGCCCCCACCAACGAGGCAGACGGCCCCTTCACCTTCGACCCCAACGAGTGGCACTACGTCACCTTGATTGTCAACGTACACAAAATCAAGGTGATGGACTTCAAAGTCACCGTCTCCGACTTCAACCGCGAATTTTACAGTCTGCAAAAACTCAGCATCAACAGTTTCTATATCAACCAGGACGAACAGATGGTCACCATCGCCCGTTTCCGCAATGCCGAGGCCGCCATCGACTACTACAACGCCATCTGCCAGAACGACAAGTTCCGCGCCGACATCCTGGCCAAGAACATCACCCCCTACGCCATGGGGGCATCCAACTACAGCACCTTCTACAAACAGAAGGATGACAGACCTTTATACGACAACTTTTTCAAAAAGAATTATTTCAATCAATAAAACCAACCAACATGAATAGACCTGAAGAAATGACAGGTGCCATCTCCGGCGCAAGCGTGAACACCATCGCCAATGGGACCAACCTCGTGGGCAACATCGATGCCACCACCGACTGCCGCATCGACGGTAGAATCAAAGGCAACATCAACTGCAAGTCCAAAATCATCATCGGCAAGACCGGCGTCGTCGAAGGTGACATCAACTGCAACAGCATCGACATCGAAGGTCAGGTGAAGGCCAACATCAACGCTGCCGACATCATCTCGCTGCGTTCCACCGCCGTCCTCGCCGGCGACATCGCCTCCTGCAAACTGGCCATCGAGCCCGGCGCCACCTTCGTCGGCAACTGCAAGATCCAGAACAACCGCGGCGGCATGCCCCAGCCCAGCCCCGCTCCCCAGCAGCAGCCCGCGAAGAACAACTAATGCGCAACCGCAAACGATGGGACGCCGGAGCCGCCTATTCCGGCATGGCCTTCCAAATGGGAGCCATCATCGCATTAGGTACATACGGCGGCGTGAAGTTGGACCAATGGCTCAACCTCTCGCCCCTTTTTACCATTGTGTGCGCCCTGCTTTCCATCGCCCTCGCCATGTACGTCATGGTGCATAAGCTTTCACAGAAAAAAAAGGACGAATAACGATGAAAAGAGTCAACTACAAAGTCCCCAAGTACGTCATCCAACTTCTGGCGTTTTCCATCATCGTCGCCATCCTGTCGGTGGTGCTCCAGGCCGTATGGCCCGCCTACACCACCCCGGCCATGCCCTTCATCATCCTCTTTTTCTTCTTCATTACCCTTTTCACCCTCTACATCGTCCTCCGCGACCAAGCCCAACGCGACTCCCGCAAGTTCGTCTCCGGCTACATGCTCTCCCGCGGCATCAAGTTCATGTCATGCCTGCTCTTTCTGCTCATATACTTCTTCGTCAACAAACCCGACCGCTGGCGCTTCGCCATCGCCTTCATCGTCATTTACTTCCTATTCGCTGTCTGCGAAGTGTTCATTATGAAGCGGGAGAACGCCCGCGTGCAGGCCGCCAAGGATGCCGCCGAAAAGCAAAACACCGACAATGGAAGCGGAACTACAGCGTAAGATCAAACTCATCCTCTCCGCCCTTTCCACCAAACCCGGAGTCTATCGATACCTCGACGAAAACGGGAAGGTCATCTACGTCGGCAAGGCCAAGAACCTCAAACGCCGCGTCTCCTCCTACTTCAACAAAAAACATGATTCCCCCAAAGTCCGGATGCTCGTCACCAAAATTCGCGACATCCAGACCACCATCGTCGATACCGAGTGGGAAGCCCTCCTGCTTGAGAATACGCTCATCAAGGAGTACAAACCCAAATACAATATATTATTAAAAGACGACAAAACCTACCCCTGGATTGCCGTCACCAAGGAGGATTTTCCCCGTGTCTTTGCCACCCGCACCCCCGACCGCAAACGTCAGGAGGTCTTCGGCCCCTACGCCTCGGTCAAGTACATGAACACTTTGCTCCAGACCGTCCGCGAGATCTTCCCCGTACGCACCTGCAAAATCCTTCACAAAAACAGCCGCCCCTGCCTTCAATACCAACTCGGAAAATGCCCCGGACCGTGCAGCGGATTAATCTCCAAAGAAGAATATCTATCTGATATCCACAAGATTATAGAAATTTTCAAAGGAAACAGCAACACGATTATCCGACAGATGCGCGACGAGATGAACGCCTGCGCCGAACGCTGGGAGTTTGAGAAAGCCCACCAGATCAAACTCAAACTCGACATCCTCACCCAATTCCACGGCAAGTCCGTCGTCGTCAACCCCGAAATCACCCAACTCGACGTCTTCTCCATCGTGGAGGACGAACAGAGCGCCTACGTCAACTTCATGCGCGTGATGGAAGGTGCTGTCGTTCAATCCTATACACTCGAAATCGCCCACAAACTCGACAAAACCCAAGAGGACCTTCTTCTCTTGGGTATGGTGGAAATCAGAGAACGCTTCGGCGACTTCTGCCCCACCATCCTGCTCCCGTTCACTCCGGAGACCGATATCGAAGGCGTGAACGTCATCGTTCCGCAACGCGGTGACAAGAAGAAACTGCTCGACTTGTCGCTCCGCAACGCGCTCACCTTCATGGCAGAAAAGAACAAACGCCGCGACCTCATCGACCCCAACCGCCGCAGCAGCCGCGTGCTCGCCCAACTTCAAAAAGACCTGGGCATGGACCGCCTGCCCAACCACATCGAATGCTTCGACAACTCCAACACACAGGGCTGCGAACCCGTCTCGGCGATGGTCTGCTTCATCAACGGCAAGCCCGCCAAGAAGGAGTACCGCCACTACTTGGTCAAGACCGTCGTCGGCGCCGACGACTTCGCCACCATGGAAGAGGTCATCACCCGCCGCTACTCCCGACTGCTCGCCGAGGAGAAACCCCTCCCCGACCTCATCGTCGTCGATGGCGGCAAAGGACAACTCAACGCCGCCTACCGCAGTCTGCAGAAACTGGACCTTGTCGATAAAATCTACCTCATCGGCATCGCCGAGCGGTTGGAAGACATCTACCGCATCGGCGACAGTCTGCCGTTATATATCGACAAGAAGTCGGAAGCGCAGAAACTGCTCCAGCGCATCCGCGACGCCGTCCACGACTTCGGCATCGCGCACCACCGCAAACGCCGCGCCAAGAAGAGCATTGAATCGCAACTTGACCACATCCCTGGAATTGGCAAGGTATTGAAGACAAAGTTGTTGCAAAAGTTCAAAAGCGTCAAGCGCATCGGAGAGGCCTCGGAAGCCGAAATCGCCGCCGTGATCGGACCCGCCAAGGCCAAAGCTGTCAAGGAGGCCCTTGCCCCACAGCCCCAACTCGACGAAAACCGTTGATTATGAAGACGTTTACCCCATCAGAGATCACCCACGAACTTCGTCGGCTCATCGGAACACGCCGCGTTGTCGCCATCATCGACGAAAAGGTCGATCGGCTTCACGGTACGCTGTTTCCCTTTGAGAAAATCGTCATCGAGGCGACCGAAGAGCGGAAGACACTGGCCACTGCCGAAGAGATCGTCCATCAACTGCTGCACCTCCATGCCGACCGAGACACCCTCCTGCTCGGCATCGGCGGCGGTATCACCACCGACCTCTGCGGCTTCGTCGCTGCCATCTACAAGCGCGGCGTGCCATTTGGCTTCATCCCGACAACGCTGTTGGCTATGGTGGATGCTGCCATCGGTGGAAAAAACGGTGTCAACGTGCTGAATTTCAAGAATATGATTGGCACTATCCGCCAGCCAGAATTTGTGCTCACCTGTCCGAATTTGCTCCGTACCCTACCCCCGAAAGAGTTCAGAAATGGAGTTGCCGAAATGCTCAAGACCTTCATTATCAGTGGCCAGAATTTTGGGGAAAGCGGATCTTTTTTCGCTGAGAATGAATTGGATACTATTTTCTGTACAGAAGCAAAAATGGCTCAACTATGCCATTTTATTACAGAGTCAAGAGCCGTGAAAGAGCGGATTGTGAAGGAAGATGAACAGGAACAGGGGCTTCGGCGGCTGTTGAACCTCGGTCACACCTTTGCGCACGCCCTGGAGCACTGTGCCAAAATTTCGCATGGAGAAGCCGTTTCCATCGGGATCGTCTGCGCTGCAAAAAATGGGCATTGCAAAGACATTGATCTTATTGTCAATACATTAAAGCAGTGCAATCTCCCCACGGAGATTCCGGCCGACATCGACAAAAAAATGCTCTTGGAAGCCATTTCCCAAGACAAAAAAATCGCCGAAGGGCGGTGTAACTTAATCGTCATCCACGCGATCGGCGATGTGAGGATCATTCCTACGGCTCCAGGAGCAATCCTCTGCTAGCGATTGGCCGGAGTGGCCTTCGTCTTAGTTTGCGGTTCTTTGGGGAGCATCGGTTTTTCCTTTTCGCAACACCCGGGCTTGTGCTGATGTTTGGCCGCGGAACGTTTGAACTTCTGCTCTAATTGGTAATATTCATTCAACTGCTTTGCAGACAAGCATTTACTAATGGATTTGAAAAATTCGTTTTCGGCTTTCAACAACTTGCTCCGGAGTTCCAGACGGGAGGAATAGAGGGCGCGAATCTGATCGTCGGAAAGGTACTGGACGCTGTCGGCGGGAACGCGATGGTCTATACCGACCTTGGCCAAAGCTTCGCGGTGGGATTTAAAAGCGTCAAATTCAGTATTGGCGTAAGCATCAAATGCATTCCAAAAATCTTTTTCTTGTTCGGGTTGCAGAGTGAAATTCTTTTGGAAATACTCTTTTTTCAACTTCATCATGGTCTGGCAATCCTTGGTCTCGCATTTAGATGGAGAGGGGGCGGCCTGTGCTGCCTTCATATTGTCAGACTTCTGTGCCGGCTGCGTAACCACCTGTGCCTGAACATAAAACAAGAATGAGAACATCATCCCAAATGCCAAAAACTTTTTCATAATTCTAATATTTACTTTATTGATTAATTATTTTTCCGAAAAAGAATGTGGTTTTGACAAAAAAGGAGAATAGAGGTTTAATTTGCGGCAAGAATTTCGTATTTTTGCGGCCTAAATATCCATCACATGCAGAAAAACAGATACGCATTCAGCTTGTTCGTCATCGGCACGTTGTTTTTCGTGTTCGGCTATATCACTTGGATCAATGGTATTCTGATGCCTTTTCTCAAAGAGGCGTGCGAGTTGACCAAATTCCAGGCCTCCTTCGTCCCCTTTGCCTTCTACATCTCCTACTTTTTCATGTCGATTCCATCCTCTTTTCTGATCAAGAAGGTCGGGTATAGCGGTGGCATGATGATTGGCCTGCTGATCATGGCCATCGGCGCAATCACCTTCGTACCCGCCGCAATCACACGGCAGTTCGGGCTTTTCCTCACGGGGCTGTTCGTCCAGGGTGCCGGTTTGACCATTCTGCAGGCGGCTTCCAACCCCTACGCCACCATCTTGGGACCGATTGAGACGGCTGCCCGCCGCATCAGCATCATGGGAGTATGCAACAAATTTGCAGGAGTGATCGGGTTTTACACCCTCTATAAGGCCCTTTTCTCTGGCATGCAAGATGAGTTGGATATGCTAAAAAATGGCCTGATTCCCGACCACATGCGCGAGGCCACCTTGCAGCATCTCTCTAATCAAGTGATACTTCCGTACATCATCATCACCGCGGTATTCATTCTTTTAGTCATCTTCATCAAATTAGCCAAACTGCCGCACATCGAACAGAGCACCGAAGCCGGCGACAACGCCCACCGCTCCATCTTTTCCTATCCGTACCTGTGGCTCGGCGTCTTCGCCATCTTTTTCTACGTCGGTGCCGAGGTCATCGCCATCGACTACCTCATCCCTTACGGCGACTACTTGGGCTTCCCCACCGAGGCATGCAAGAACTTCCCGATGTACGCCCTCTTCGCCCTGATTGCCGGCTACTTCTTAGGGTTGGTCACCATCCCGAAGATGATCTCGCAGCGGCAAGCGCTGATCGCGCACCTCTTCATCGCCATGATCCTCGCGGCGGTCGCCATCTACTCCAAGTCGGTGGTACACATGTTCCAGCCCAATCTCGCCCCCGACGAACTCTACGCCACCTCCGCGCGGCTCTCCATCGCCTGCGTCATCATGCTCAGTTTCGCCCACGCCATCATGTGGCCCGCCATCTGGCCACTCTCCATCCACGACCTCGGCCGCCATACCGAAATCGCCGGCGGACTGCTGGTCATGGCCTGCGCCGGCGGCGGTGTCATGTCGCTGATATACGGCAAGTTGATCGACATTCCATCCATCGGTAACCAACAGGGCTACCTCCTGCTCTTCGTCAGTTACCTCTACATCCTCTTCTTTGCCACCCTCGGTTACAAATTCGACGGAAAAAACAAACAACTTAAAAACAAATAATCATGAAGAAAGTCATCCACACCGACAAAGCACCCAAGGCCATCGGACCTTACAGCCAAGCGATTGAAATCAACGGCACCCTCTACATCTCCGGTCAGATTCCGGTAGATCCCGCCACCGGCAAGGTCGCAGAAACCATTGAGGAACAGACCGAACAGGTGATGAAGAACATCGGCGCCATCCTTGAGGAGGCCGGTTACACCTTCGCCGACGTCGTCAAATCCACCTGCCTGCTGAGCGACATGGCCAACTTCAAGCCCATGAACAAGGTCTATGCCAAATATTACAGCACCAACCCGCCCGCCCGCGCTGCCTTCGCCGTGAAAGCACTGCCCATGGGCGTGATGGTGGAAATCGAGACCGTGGCCGTAAAATAGCCGCACTCCACCTTCATGAAAGTCGGAATCATCTCTGATACACACGGTTACATTCATCCAGAACTCTGCAACTTCTTTCAGAACTGTGATGAAATCTGGCATGCCGGCGATATCGGACGGATTGAGGTACTGGAAGAACTGCAGTACATCGCGCCCGTCGTCCGCGCCGTCTATGGCAACTGCGACGACTGGGACATCCGCGACTATACCCAAGAGAATCAGGTGTTTAACTGCGAAGGGTTTCGCGTCGCCATGACCCATATCGCCGGCAACGGCAACTACTATACCGACAACGCGTTGAAACTGATCCAGACGGAAAAGCCGACCATTTTCATCGGCGGGCATTCACACATCCTGAAGGTGATGAACGACCAGAAACACCACCTCATGTTCATCAACCCGGGATCCGCCGCGCGCTTCGGCCACCACACCCGCCTCACCTTCCTCCGCCTCGACATCAACGGAACCCAACTCAGCAACCTTGAAATCTACGACGAAGAGAAGTAGATTTTTTGTAACAACATCATAATCATGAAGAAACGCACACTACTGCTCCTTTTATTGCCGCTTATAGTGTGCCAAATTTCGGCACAGTCTATGGATAAAAATGCCATCAAATACGAGCAGTTACGCCAGCGGTTGCGGGAAGAGTTCATGTACTATACCGGCGACGGCAGCGAACGGGGGACCTCCCTGCCGATGGAACGGCGCTATGTCGGAAAGTACGGACTGACAGGATATTGGGCCGACGGAACCTGGTGGCAAGGCCATTACGTAGCGCTTTTGGCTACCGAGTATGCGCGACTGAAACGCGAGGGCAAGCCGACCGAGGCGACGCTGAAAGAGTTGCGCTGCGCCATCGAAGTCTATAACCGCTTGGATCTCAATGCGGAAAAATTTTGGAAAAGCGACAGCATCCCGCAACTCAACGGCTTCTACCTTCGCGACGACATCCAACGCAGCGACACCACCCGCATGCACCTCGACGCCATCTCCAGCGACTACGCCTCCAACTACAATCGTCCGAATGCAACGGGGAACACGCCTTCCCAAGATCAGGCCTGGGGCAGTTACATCGGTTTCGCCTTGGCCCAGAAATTAGTGGACGACCCCAAACTGCACCAAGAAATAGCAGAGATCAGTTGCCGCATGGTGAAGGGAATGCAACACGTGGATAGCGCCGGCAGGACCCATTGGGAGATCGTCAACCCCGTGAATGGCATGATGTTACAGAGAGAGAGCGACATCCAATGGCTACAGTACGCGCACGCCGAAATCGGCACTCTACTGAGCGCGCAGAACCTCCACTTTGGCAAAAGCGACCGCGGAAGATGGCGCAGCATGTGGCACTTTGTGCAGAACAACATGCTGATGGCCAAGGACGGCAACTTCCGCTGGTACGGCATCTTAGCCATGACCGCCATACTGAACGACGGCGGCAACGGCGACTGCTACGCCTGGCTCGTGAAGACCTGCGACAAAATCGTCAAAAAACGCCCGGACCTGCAGCAAACACTCATCTTTCCCCACCTGCCGCTCATCAACTTGGTGCTGTACGGGAAAGAGGGCAAGGACTTGGTGCCTCGCACGTTGTACGACGCCTACCTCGATAGTGCCCCCGCTGATGGTGCCATTACGAAAATCATTGATGGAAAGAGCGTTAGAACACCTGCCCCGTGGAACTCCGGCTCGCTGTTCTGCCCTTGGCACAACAAAGACATCGGCGATGCCAACATGATTGACTTCCTGCTGCTTTACAACCTCGTCGAACTCATTTACGGAGAGTAATTCACTATGCCAAGATTTGGCACGATATAACCCTTTTTCGAAAGCATGAAAAAATTCATCTATCTTCGTCTATTCATACTAATTCCTTTATTGTTAGTATTTTGCACGACTATTAAAGGGCAAATGACGGCTTTGTCTGGAATTTGGGAAGGTGACCTTTCCATCGGCGAAGAACGACTCAAACTCGTGCTTTTCATAGAGGACCGTGGGGATTCGTTGTACGTAGTATTGGACAGTCCTGATCAATATGTAACAGACATAAAGACAGATAGTTATAGTTTTAGGAATGATACGGTGCGCTTTACGGTCAAGGCCCTGGAGTGCAAGTATGTCGGGCGATACGATGGCGAAAAAATTGTCGGGAAATTCACCCAGCGCGGAGCATCCTTCAAACTGACCTTGAAGAAGACCGAAGTGCGTCAACTCTTCCCGCGTCCGCAGGAGCCGATGACCCCCTACCCTTACGATGAAATCAAGTTGTCCATCCCTTATACTACTAATGGACAGAAAGTTAACGGAACGCTGACGCTTCCCCGCGAGGGCAAGCCTAAGGCAGCAGTGATCTTCATTTCCGGTTCAGGATGGCAAGACCGCGACGAAAGCATATTCGGACACAAGCCCTTCAAACTCTTGGCCGACCAACTGACCCGCGCGGGCTATGCCACTTTTCGGTATGATGACCCACCCCGCGCCACCTTCGTCAAGCAGACCACCTTCGACTTCGTCCAGATTGTACAAGCCATATTTGACTCATTATCAACAAGAAAGAACCTACACAGCGCACCTGTCGGACTGCTCGGTCACAGCGAGGGAGGATTGGTTTCCTGGATTGCGGCGGCAGAAAATCCCGGCATCGCCTTCGTCGTCTCCTTAGCCGGTCCATCCCAACAATTGGATAAAATCCTCTTGTACCAAGTGAAAAAGACATACCAGTCAGCGGAATCCAATCATGGGAAAACAGATCGTATTTTACAGGTCAGCAACGACTTATACAATATCATAAAAAAGTCCAAAACCATTGAGCGTGCGCGCAAGAAAGTGGATCAATATTACGAAAAACTCCTCCGAGCGGGCAATGGGCAGACTGACAGCACCGTGAAAGAGATGGTCAGTGCGGAAAAGGAGCAACTGTTACAGCCCTGGTTCTTCACGCTCATGCACATTAACCCCACCGTGTACATCAAGAAGGTGAAATGTCCTGTTTTGGCACTCAACGGCAGCCAAGATGCGCAAGTGGAGTCCAACGCCAACCTCGCCGGCATTCAGGACAACCTCACGCAAAATCCTGTATCTGAATGTATTGAGTTGAAAGGAATGAATCATCTTCTCCAAGAGTGCGATACGGGGTTGTGGGACGAGTACGGCAAGATCGAGCAAACCCTATCTCCGAAGGCCATTCAACTGATTTTGAATTGGTTGGATAAAACGGTGAAGTAAGAAGCGCGATAATTCGGGATTTTTGCGTATGTTTGCTGATTGTTTTAAAATCCAACAGAAAAAAGGGAAGAGATGAAAGTCATTTGCATCGGGAGAAACTATCTACCACATATACAAGAACTTGGACATGAAGTCCCCACGGAGCCCACGTTCTTTTTGAAGCCGGAATCCTCGGTATTGGTTGACAACCAGCCGTTTTTCCTGCCTGATTTCTCCCAACAAATTGAACACGAAGTGGAACTGCTGGTGCGCATCGACCGCACGGGGAAGTGCATTACCGAGAGCGATGCGCGAAACCACTACCATGAAATCGGTTTGGGAATCGACTTCACCGCCCGCGATTTGCAAAAAAAATGCATAGAGAAGGGCAATCCGTGGGAGATCGCCAAGGCCTTCGACGGCTCGGCTGTCATTAGCCAATTTATTGATATAAAAGAGTTTGAATCCATCGACAACCTGCATTTCCACCTGGACCTCAATGGTCGGACGGTGCAATCGGGCAACATCAACGAGATGATCTTTTCTTTCGATAAAATCATCTCGCACGTATCGCGGTTCCTGACGCTGCAAGTCGGGGACGTCATCTTCACGGGCACGCCGAAAGGAGTCGGGAAGGTGGCTGTCAGCGACCGGCTCGAAGGTTGGATTGAAGGTCGTAAATTACTGAATTTCAATATAAAATAATCACTTACTAAACGTTTTACCATGGGACTGAAAATCAGATTGATCATCATGAACTTCCTCGTGTTCGCGGTATGGGGTTCGTACCTGACGAGCATGGGATCCTACTTAGCCAGTGTCGGCATGGGCACCAACATCGGTTGGTTCTACTCTGTGCAGGGCATCGTTTCGCTCTTCATGCCCGCCATCATCGGCATCATCGCCGACCGGTGGATTCCGGCACAAAAAATGCTTAGCATCTGCCATTTTCTGGCAGCAATCTTCATGGCCGGAGCGGGTTATATGGGAATGAAATACGGTGAAAACGTGACATTTGCACAACTATTTCCCCTCTATACGCTCAGCGTGGCCTTCTTCATGCCCACCATCGCACTCGACAACTCCGTGTCATACACCGCACTCACCGCGGGCGGCTACGACACCGTCAAGGCCTTCCCACCCATCCGCGTCTTCGGCACCATCGGCTTCATCTGCTCCATGTGGATCGTCGATTTGCTGGGCTTCCAACACGACTACCGCCAGTTCTTCGTCTGTGCTATTTGGGGCGTCATCTTAGGAATCTATGCGTTGACACTTCCCAACTGCCCCGTCAACAAGGGCAAGCCCTCACAGTCGTTCGTCGATACGTTCGGACTGCGTGCCTTCACCCTTTTCAAGGAAAAGCGGATGTGCCTTTTCTTCATCTTTTCCATGCTGCTGGGCGTTTCGCTTCAAATCACCAACGGCTACGCCAACACCTTCATTTCCGCCTTCAAAGATGTGAAAGAGTATGCCGATACGTTCGCCGTGCAGCATGCCAACATCTTGATTTCCCTCTCCCAGATTTCCGAAACGCTCTGTATTCTACTGATTCCCTTCTGTTTACGTAAATTTGGAATTAAAAAAGTGATGTTGATCGCGATGTTCGCCTGGGTGCTGCGATTCGGCTTCTTCGGAGTCGGGAACCCCGGCTCGGGCGTCTGGCTCTTCATCCTGTCGATGATCGTCTATGGCGTGGCTTTCGACTTCTTCAACATCAGCGGCTCGCTGTTTGTCGATCAGGAGACCAGCCCGGAGATCCGTTCCAGTGCGCAAGGCGTTTTCATGATGATGACCAACGGCTTCGGCGCCACCATCGGGACTTTGGCTGCACAGGGCGTTGTCAACAAACTGGTTTACAGCAATTCCGATGTCACGGCACAAATTTCGGCCTGGTCAAGCACTTGGTACATTTTCGCCGCCTACGCATTGGTCGTCGCCGTTTTGTTTGCCATCCTCTTCCAGTACAAGCACGATCCCAACAAAATCAAAACAAACTAAACACTTATAAATCTGTAAGATAGATGACCATCAACCCCGTCATCGAAGAATCTTGGAAGCGCGAGTTGGCCGACCAGTTCGCCGCACCCTACTTTGCGGAACTGAAGAGTTTTTTGGTGGCCGAAAAGCAGCAGTATGCGGTCTATCCGCCCGGCCCGCTGATCTTCAACGCTTTCAACCTCACGCCGTTCGATAAAGTGAAGGTGGTGATTATCGGGCAGGATCCCTATCATGAGCCGGGTCAGGCGCACGGACTGTGCTTTTCGGTGCAGCCCGGCACGAAGTTCCCGCCCTCGCTGGTCAACATTTTCCAGGAACTGCACACCGACCTCGGGATGCCCATACCGCAAACCGGCAACTTGGAGGGTTGGGCACGGCAGGGCGTGCTGCTGCTGAATGCCACGCTCACGGTGCGCGCACACCTCGCCGGTTCCCACCAACGCCACGGCTGGGAACTGTTCACCGATGCCGCCATCCAACGGCTGTCGGAAAAACGCAACGGTTTGGTATTCCTGCTGTGGGGCTCCTACGCCCAAGCCAAAGTGCAACTTATCGACACCTCCCGCCACTACGTGCTGATGGCGCCCCACCCCTCACCCTTGTCGGCCTACCGCGGTTTCTTCGGCTGCAAACACTTCTCCAAAACCAACGAGATTCTGCTAAAAAATGGCATAGAACCGATACATTGGGAGATGACAGGAAATGGAGGGATTTGAGAGATTGAAGATTTGAAAGATTTGAGAGATTGAAGATTTGAAAGATTTGAAAGATTTGAAAGATTTGAAAGATTATTAATGCGAACGAAGTGAGCAACAAATCTGCAAATGCTCGCGCAGCGAGCTCAAATGCGAACGAAGTGAGTATCAAATAATTGAAAGATTTGAAAGATTTGAAGATGCTGTAAACAAAGGATTTAATCTTTAACTATAAACTCCCCCATGCAGGAAATTTTGAGATTTTTGGACCAGCTGATGCGCCACAACTACCGTGAATGGTTCATGGAACACAAACAGGAGTATGTGGCCGCACAGACCCATTTCAACCAGTTTACCGAACAGCTGATTGCGGAGGTCGGGAAATTCGACCCCTCCATCCGCGACCTGACCGTGAAAGACTGCACCTACCGCATCTACAAGGACATGCGTTTTTCCAAGGAGAAGATTCCCTACAAAACGCACATGGGGGCTTACCTTTGTCCGCATGGGAAGAAATCGGGATATGCCGGCTACTACTTTCATTTAGAACCCTCTGAATCAGAGGATTACTCTTTCGGAAACCTCTTGGCGGCAGGGCTTTACAACCCGACGCCGTCGCTGGCGATCGCCATCCGCGACAAAATCCACAACGAACCCGACAACTTTGAACAGGCCATTCAGGCGGCTAAACACTACCATTGGGACGACAATGCCAGACTCCGGCGTGTTCCCAACGGCTATCCGCAAGACGCAAGGCACGCGGAATATCTGAAACTCAAGACTTTCACCATCGCCGCAGAACTTCCGGACAAGGTCGTTTTGGGCGATGAAACCCAACTCCTGCACTACGTCACAGAGATCTTCCGCGAGGCCAAACCCTGCAACGATTTCATCAACCAAGTGGTGGAGAGCGGATGCTGGTAAAATATTGTAACGAACAAGAAATCAACATCATATAATCAATTACCATGGGCGTCATCATCCGACAGAGCATCAAAGGGACCATTGCCAACTACATTGGCATTGCCGTCGGTTTTGTCACCACCTTCTTCATCCTGACAAAGTACCTGACGACAGAAGAGGTCGGCTTGACGCGCGTATTGGTGGATGCAGCCATACTTTTCTCCACTTTGGCGCAACTTGGAACTGGCTCATCCATACTACGTTACTTTCCCTATTTTAAAGACGACGACAAGAATCATGGGATTTTTTTCTGGACATTGATCATCCCCTTCATCGGCTTCTTGGTTTTCCTTGTAGTTTTTTTCTTATGTAAAGAACTAATAATCAATACTTTTCAAGATAATTCCGCTCTATTTGTCAACTATTTCTACTTCGTCATCCCCATAGCATTTTTCATGCTATACATGGCGGTTTTCGAGGTAAACGCCACTATACTGAATCGTGTGGCCATTCCCAAATTTATTCGCGAGGTTGTCATAAGATGCTGTTTATTAATTGGATACATCCTATTTGGAATGGGGGTTATTTCGTTGGATGGGTTGGTCATCGTATTATGCGCTACATACGGACTTGCAGCACTGCTCAATCTCGTCTATCTTCTTTCCAGCGGCAAAGTGTCGTTCAAGCCCGATTTCAAACACATTACGAAATCGCTGGTCACCAACTTTCTCTGGTACACGCTTTTCATGGTGGTTTCTGCGTTGGTCAACAGCGCGATGCCAACGCTTAGCAGTTTCTTTATCAGTGCGCAACAGGGGCTTGCCTTTGCCGGCATCTACGCCATCGCCAACTACATCGCGGCCGTCATAGAGGTGCCCTACCGCTCTCTCGGAGCAATCACGCAACCGCATATCTCTGTGGCTATCAAGGAGAACGACATTCCCCAAGCCACCAGATTGTGTCAGAAAGTTGCACTGCATCAATTCCTGGCCGGCAGTGTGATATTCCTCATCATTTGGATCAACATCGACCTCTTCTTCCATATCCTACCCAACGGCGATCAATATGTCGCGGGCAAATGGGCGGTTTTCATCCTCTCCCTTTCCAAACTGCTCAACTCATCTTTTGGCATTGGCGGCTCCGCTTTGGGATATACCAAATTTTACTATTTCTCCCTGATTTTCACATTATTACTGATGGTCGCCTCCATCACACTCAACATTGTACTTGTGCCAAAATTTGGCATAAACGGCGGTGCGATGGCTACCCTTCTATCCTATCTCATCTTTTATGTATTTCTTCTATGGTTTGTACAGAAAAAAGTGGGAACGACCCCGTTCTCATGGAATCTGCTCAAAGTGGTCGGCTTGATCGGCCTGTTGTATCTTCTGAATGTGGGCTGTCACTTTGTCTCTTCCCACCTCATCACCTCCACCAGCATCGTTCCTTGGTTGGCGGAAGCCGTTATCAGAACAGGATTCATCTGTGCAATAGGAGTTTACATTCTATACCGATGGAATATCTCCCCTGAAGTCAACCTAATGATTCAGAAGGTCATAGCCAAGATGAAACGATCGTCATAACATCTCCCTTTGAGTTTTAACGTTTATTAACAAGAAAGTATATTAAAAAATTGTATTTTTGCAGCCAAAATCACATCAATATTAACCTCTAAAAATCAAATGGTTATGAAGAAATTATTTTTAGTTGTCGCTGCTGCCGCTTTCGTTTTCGGCATCACTTCCTGTGACAAAAAATGCGTCTGCAAGACCTATGTCAACGGTGACGTCACCGCCACCAACGAGTACACCATCGACAAGGACTCTGACAAAAAGTGCTCCGACTATGCCACCACCGCAGTTGTTGATCTCGGCAATGGCAAGACCGGTATGGAGTGCAAATAATTTGCAACGACAATCCGAAAAAGAGGGTGAGCTGATGTTCACCCTTTTTTTATGGCATTCCCCGTCATTTCCAAAAAAAATCGTACTTTTGCAGCGCAATTATGAGGGAGTAATTGGCGACAGAAAGAAAGTCGTGAACGGCATCAACAAACCCAGTTGCAAAACTTGGTGCCGCTCCTAAGCAATAAGACTCATAGACAACCAATGCTGTCTATGGGTCGTTTTTTTTATGAACGAACGAACAACCAAAACTAAAACAGAAACGCAATGTCAAGATTCCTATTCTTTGCTGTTTTCATGGTCTTCATCATCGTCATGCTGGCGTTGGACCTAGGTGTTTTCCACAAGAAGGACCACGTCATCGGCAACAAGGAGGCCGGTTTGTGGACGGGCATCTGGATCGGCATGTCGCTCCTTTTCTCGCTGCTGCTGCTTTTCCACGCGGAGTGGGTACATGGCATCTCCAACATGGACGATCTGCTGGCGTACGTCAAAGGCACCGATTTAGCAGGGAAAATCAAGGAGGGGATGGATTACTCGGCCAGTCTGAGCATCTACCGCAAGGAGATCACGATGCAGTACCTGGCGGGTTACTTCTTAGAGAAGACGCTCTCCATTGACAATATCTTCGTGATGATCATGATATTCACGAGTTTCGGCATCGACCGGCAGTATTACCACCGCGTATTGTTCTGGGGCATCCTCGCCGCCATCTTGATGCGTTTCGCCTTCATCTTCGCCCTCGGTGCGATGGTCTCCCGCTTCTCCTGGATCTTAGCCATCTTCGGCGGCATCCTGATCTACAGCGGCATCAAGATGTTCCTCGACAAGGGGAACCAAAATGTGGACACGGCGAACCACCCCATCGTGCGGTTCGCCTCCAAGCACTTCCGCACCACGCCGAATGTCAACGGCCACGATTTCTTCACCAAAATCGACGGAAAGCATTTCATGACGCCCCTTTTCTTAGTGCTGCTGGTCATCGAGTTCTCCGATGTCATCTTCGCCGTCGATTCCATCCCGGCTGTCTTCTCCGTCACCACCGACGCCTTCATCGTTTTCTTCTCCAACATCTTCGCCATCATGGGATTACGATCGATGTTCTTCCTGTTCAGCAACATGGCCGATTCGTTCTGGCTGCTCAAATATGGCATCGGGCTGCTGTTGTGCTTCATTGGTGTGAAAATGATCGGACATGAATTTTTCCACAGGGAAATTTCCGCCATCGCCTCGCTGATCATCATCCTCGGGTTTTTGACGCTTTCAATCGTGCTGTCGCTGGTGATTCCCCAGAAAAAGAGAGCAGATAACGCATAGCGATGAGTTTGGGCCCTTCACTGATCTTGGCGTTGGCACTCAGCGTTGACAGTCTGGTCATTTCGACCACCTGCGGGTTGAAATCGAAGATGAGCTACCGGCGTGGGCTACTGTTAGCGGCTACGTTCGCGGTTTTCCAAGGCGGATTTCCGTTGGTCGGGGCCTGGGGTGGCGAGGCGTTCCGTGCCTTGGTGGAGCGTTTCGCCGACTGGATCGCCTTCGGGTTGCTGTTGGCCGTAGGATTGAAGAACATCATCGACGGCATCCGCGGCGGCGAGGATGCCTCCACCTTCGATGTCAGCCGTTTCGGCATCATCTGCCTGTTGGCGGTGGCCACCAGCATCGACGCCTTCGCCGTGGGCGTGGGGCTCGGTCTGGAGACCTCGATGGCGCAGATTCTCCCGACCATGCTGGTGATATCCGTCGTCACCTTCGCCGCTTCCATCTTCGGGGTATTCCTCGGCAAGCAGGCCATCCCCATCCCCGACCGTTGGGCGGCGGTGTTGGCGGGGTTGGTGCTCATCGGGTTGGGAGTGCAGGCGCTGTTGAAATAGCGTCGAGGACAACCGCATCTCTGCTCAATAAGTCCACAAAAGGAGATTCTCTGTTCAAAGAATTTCATGTATTTTTGCAAATCAAAAAAATACAAAATGAAAGAGATTCTGCGCGTGGAAGAGCTGTGCAAGACCTTTAAACTCTCCCCCAAACAACAGAAGATAGAGCGGACAACGCAACGTTACAAAACGGCCGTTGACCACCTGTCGTTCAACGCCTATCAAGGCGAGATTTTCGGACTACTGGGGCCCAACGGGGCAGGCAAGACCACTACACTCCGCATGTTGAGCACCCTCATCCGGCCCGACAGCGGCGATGCCATCATCGACGGCAGCAGCGTGGTCAACCACCCCACCGACGTACGCTCCAAGATAGCGTTCCTGACGAGCGAACTGAAACTTGAGGACTTTTTCACCCCCAACTACATTTTCGACTTCTTCAGCAAACTGCATGGCGTGGACGAGCGGGTGATGCAGGAGCGAAAACAGCAGATGTTCAGCCGATTCGGCATCGACAAGTTCGCCGAGGTGAAGGTGGCCAACCTATCCACCGGCATGAAGCAGAAACTCTCCCTGATCGTCTCGCTGGTGCATCAGCCCAACATCATCATCTTCGACGAACCCACCAACGGACTCGATGTGTTGACCGCCAGAACGGTGACCGACTACCTACAGGAACTCCGCAGCGAGGGCAAGACCATCATCCTCAGCACCCACATCTTCAGTCTCGTGGAACGCCTCTGCGACCGCGTGGGTATCATCATCGACGGACGCATGATCAGTTACGGAACGCTGAACGAGGTGTGCGGCGACATGAACCTGGAGGACCGTTTTTTTGAAATCTACAAGGAACAGAAAGGAGGTGAGGAATGAAATCGAACACCCTGACCATCATCAAAAAAGAGTTTGCCCGCTTCTTCGGCGACCGCCAACTCCTGTTCACCACCGTCATCATGCCCGGTCTCCTCATCTACCTCATCTACTCGATGATGGGCAACGGCATAGGGAAAATGGTCTCAGAAGGCGCGGGAGATCCCGTGACCCTGCGGGTGGAACACATGCCCAAGAGTCTGGAGCCGATACTGCAAAGTTTGGATAGCGCAGGGGTAACCGTATTGCCTGCCGCTTTCACCGATGCAGACATCAAACAGTTGGAAGACAATGACTTGAACACCCTACTAGTGCGTTTCCCCAACGATTTCGACCAGCAGGTGGCCAACTACGACCCGCAAAGCGGCGAACTCGCCCCCAACATCAAGATCTACTATAACTCAACCAACAACGCCTCGCAAAGGATCTATACAGTGTTGGAAAACATGCTTTCCGGATACGAGAGCATGATGAGTAACCGCTTTGACGTCAACCGCGCAGACACGGCGGAGGCGCAGTTCGACATGGCCAGCGAAGAATCCATCGGAGCCATGATCTGGAGCAAGATCCTGCCCATGATGATTCTGATCATGCTCTTTTCCGGCATGATGGCCATCGCGCCCAGCGCCATCGCCGGCGAAAAGGAACGCGGCACCATCGCTACCCTGCTGGTAACGCCCATGAAGCGCAATGACCTGGCATTGGGCAAGATCGTGTCGCTCTCATGCATCGGCATATTGAGCGGCCTCTCCAGTTTCATCGGCATCGTGCTCTCTCTGCCCAAGATGATCAACCTGGACAATGCCGGCGCGACATTCCACTATACCCCCAGCGATTACGTCATCCTATTACTGGTCATCCTCTCCACCGTGCTGATCATGTCGTCCGTCGTGAGCATGCTGTCGGCCTTGGCTAAGGATGTCAAGAACGCGGGCACGATGATGGTGCCGGGAATGCTGGTGGTGATGGTCTGCGGGCTCATTCCCATGTTCCAAGGCAACGCCAGCACCAACTTCGCTGCCTACCTGATTCCCTTCTACAACTCCACCGAGGTGATGGTGGGCGTGTTCATGCACGAGGCGCAATGGAGCATGACCATCGTATGCCTCTGCGCCAATGTGGTTTACACCGCAGCGGCCGTATGGGGGCTGACAAGAATGTTCAACAGCGAGAAGATCATGTTCTCCAGGTAGAGATGAGTCTGGCGATTCGAGTAGTTGCGATCTATCTCATCGCCGTCAACGTGATGGCGTTTGCCGCATACGGCATCGACAAGCGGAGGGCGCGTCTCAAACGCTGGCGCATCCCCGAATCGGCATTGTTGCTGCTGGCCGTCGTGGGCGGCCCCCTCGGCGCGGTTGTCGGCATGAAGGCATTCCATCACAAGACACAGCACCGGAAGTTCATGATTCTCATACCCTTGTTGCTCGTGCTCTGGGGCGTGGTGCTTGTGTATACCGTGTGGTTGATTCATGAAAAAACCGCATTTTTGTAATCCGTCCTTTGCCATAAGGATTATTCTATATCGTTGGTAATCATTCTGTTATTGATTGGATTAGGGATAGTGACACCAAGCTACGGGTAGCGTATTGCATCCATTCTCATCTTCCCCAACTGTCCCGATCCAGACTCCGGAAGTTGATGGCCTCGCTGAGGTGTTCGGCGGTGATGGCGGGGGCGCCCGCAAGGTCGGCGATGGTGCGCGCCACCTTGAGGATGCGGTCGTAGGCCCGTGCCGACAGTCCCAGCCGGTCCATTGCCACCTTCATCAATGCCTTGCACCCCTCGTCGATGGCGCAATACTGGTGGAACAACTTGGCATTCACCTGCGCGTTGCAGTGGATGTCGGGGTATTCGCGGTAGCGCTCTTCCTGGATGCCGCGGGCGCGCACCACCCGCTCGCGCACGGCCGCGCTACTCTCCCCCCGCGCCTTCGCCAACAACTCGTCATTGCTCAACGGCTTCACCTCCACGTGCAGGTCGATGCGGTCGAGCAGAGGACCGGAGATACGTCCGAGGTACTTCTGCACCACCCCGGGCGCGCAGGTACATGGGATCTTCGGATTGTTGTAGTTGCCGCACGGGCAAGGGTTCATCGCCGCGATCAGCATGAAGGAGGCGGGAAAATCGACCGAGTACTTGGAGCGCGAGATGGTGATGCGTCGGTCTTCGAGCGGCTGCCGGAGCACCTCCAGCGTGGCCCGGTTCATCTCGGTCAATTCGTCGAGAAAGAGCACCCCGTTGTGGGCGAGCGAGATCTCGCCTGGCTGCGGATGCTGGCCGCCACCCACCAGCGCCACATCACTGATGGTGTGATGCGGCGCACGGAAGGGCCTGACGCAGATCAACGATGAATACCGGCTCATTTTGCCGGCCACCGAATGAATCTTGGTGGTCTCCAGAGCCTCGTCAAGTGTCAATGGCGGCAAGATGGAAGGCAGCCGCTTGGCCAACATGGACTTGCCGGAGCCGGGCGGACCGATGAGGATGGCGTTGTGCCCGCCCGCGGCGGCGATCTCCAAGGCCCGCTTGATGTTCTCCTGTCCCTTCACATCCGCGAAGTCGAACTCGTAGTTGTTCAGACTATTTTGGAACTCGGCGCGGATGTCGAGTTCCGTTTTGGGGATGGGCACGCCCGCGTCGAAAAAGTCGATGACCTGCTGGATGCTCTCGACCCCGAGCACGTCGATGCCCTCCACCACCGCGGCCTCGCGGGCGTTTTGGATCGGCAGAATCAGTCCCCTCTTCTGGCGCCGACGCGCCTCGATGGCCATCGGCAGCACCCCGCGCACCGGCTGCAACGACCCGTCGAGCGACAACTCGCCCATGATATAGTAGTCCTCCACCTCCGCCGCCCCGCGCATCTGCTCCGACGCCATCAGGATCGCCACCGCCAGCGTCAGGTCGAATGCCGCCCCCTCCTTGCGGATGTCCGCCGGCGCCATGTTGATGATGATCTTCTTCCCCGGCATCTTCCGCCCCACGGCCTTCAACGCCGCCCCAATGCGGTGCTGGCTCTCCTTGATCGCACTGTCGGGCAGACCGACTAAAAAATATCCCACGCCGATTTCCACGCTGACTTCCACCGTGATGGGTATCGCGGCCACCCCCATCAGGGCACAACTATGAGTTCTTATGAGCATATCGCAGTCTCTTTAGTGTATCTTTCCGTTCATTTACACCGCAAAGATACTGCTCCAAGAAAGCGATTCCTCAGTCTGTTGATAACTTTATTCCACTAAAGAAAAACGCAACTTTTTGAATTCATCCCCCTCATACATCGCATCCGTTTCAAATTGATTATTAAGGAGATTCATCCGTTTTCCCTTCCCTTTATCCAAAACCGCGACCACCATTCCCGTTGAAAAGTTATGAACAATGAGAAAACAGTCGGGACAGTCGGCATCTTCAGGCAGGGAAATTTGGCCGGACGACTGAAGTTGTGCCAGCGTCTGCCGGACATGTTCAAACTCGTCACAATCTGCCAGGATCTGGTTCAACACCATGCTGTTGGTGTGGAACACGGGTTTGGGCTTGGACGGCACCGCCGGGTCATCGCCGGAGAGTGTGATTGGCTCGACGACATCCCCGTTGCCGAAACTGATGCGCACCGCGCCGCCACCATTGCCGTCCTCCTGGGCAACGGCCGCAGATACCGAGAAGAAAACGAGAATCGCTATTACAAAGGATTTCAGAATGTTATGGATCATGTTCGGAATTTTTCGGTTACAACAACTTGATGGCGATGGCCGCGCATGCCTCGGCATCCGCCAGCGCATTATGGTGGTGCGACAGGTCGTACCCGCAGTACTTGGCGACTGTGGGAAGACGGTGGTTCTCAATCATTTCAGGCGAAGGCAGGAGTTTCAGTGACGCCTGCAAGGTGCAATAGAACGGATAGTTCGGGTAGGGCATCTTGTAGTGTTTGAAGGTCGTCTTCAGCACGTTCTCATCGAAGGCCTTGTTGTGCGCCACCAACGGCAGGTCGCCGATCTTCTCGGCCGCCTGCGCCCACACCGCCGGGAAGAGCGGCGCGTCGGCGGTGTCCTTCCACCGGATGCCGTGAACCCGCGTGTAGAACCACGGGTAGTAGTTGGGAGTGGGCTTGACTAAACTGTAGAAACTGTCCACCATCTCGCCACCGCGCACAATGACGATGCCGATGGAGCATACACTGGTGTATTCCTTGTTGGCAGTCTCGAAGTCGATGGCGGCAAAATCCTGCATTCTCTTTTTTTTTCGGCGGCAAAATTACAACGAAATGGTGAAATATTCGCCTGATCCAACAAAAAAAGGGAACTCCTGTCGGAATTCCCTTTTCGTAGGAAGTTCAAGAAACCTTATTTCTTGATGAATTTCTGGGTAGCGGTACCGTTTTCGCCGTTCATGCGAACGAAGTAAACGCCGTTGTTGAGGTTGCTGACGTTGATCTGCATGTTGCTGGTAGCGTTAGCGGTGTAAACGGTCTGACCAAGGAGGTTCACGATCTCGAGGGTGTTGTAACCTTCAGCGTTCACATTCAGAACGGTGGTAGCGGGGTTCGGATAGATGGAGAAGG
>JAEEGL015461840.1_pt1 | contig 75003 bp, 64 predicted proteins | sample 9134231 | NCBI WGS metagenome assembly JAEEGL01 (sample SAMN16246548, study PRJNA631951) | gut metagenome | biome: gut microbiome; feature: rumen; material: fiber-attached | host: Bos | place: Iran: Karaj | collected 2018-10 | reverse complement strand
TCAAGAAAACTCGTGAATTGGAACGGACGAGTAATCATTATTATTATGAAGTTAAAAACTAGTACTTGATGAACAGTTTTAAGAAAACATTTGCTTAATGCGATAGAGGATTCTGAAAACTGCGTATGCCCGTTTCAAAATGTATAGAATTTGAAACAAGAATGATAGGGATGAAGATGTTTAGTAAGAATCAGGAAGTGGAATTAACAATTGAAGATTTGGGGGCCTCAGGCGAGGGCATAGGCAAGGTCGATGGATTTACTGTGTTTGTGAAGGATACGGTCATTGGCGATGTTGTGAGAGTCAAACTTACAAAGGTCAAGAAGAACTACGCTTTTGCAAGGCTCGTTGAAGTGATAAAGCCTTCGGAGAACAGAGTAGAGCCTGCATGTCCTGTGGCGAGAGCCTGTGGCGGATGCCAGCTTCAGATGATGAGTTATGCGGAACAGCTCAGATACAAGTCTGAGAAGGTGTATAACAATATCAAGCGCATTGGGGGGACGACGGACTTCAAGATGCGGGAGATTATTGGAATGGAGGAGCCTTTTTATTATAGGAATAAGGCACAGTTTCCTGTTGGAATCAATCGTGACGGTGAGATTGTTTACGGATTTTATGCCGGAAGAACACATTCGATTATCAGTTGCGACAGTTGCATGCTTGGAATTAACCCAAAAGGTGTAGATGTTAATTCGAAGATAATGTCCATAATCAAGTCTTTTATGGAAGATCATAATATCACGGCTTATGATGAGGAGACACACAAGGGGCTGGTCAGACATGTTCTGATTCGAATCGGGGCCAAGACCGGACAGATTATGGTGTGTGTTGTAATTAATGGCACAAGGCTTCCTTACGGGGATGAACTTGTGCATTTACTCAAGAATATAGAGGGGATGACTAATATTTCCTATAATATTAATACTGAAAAGAGCAATGTGATTCTTGGAACAGAGGTGGTTGATCTCTACGGTTCGGGATACATTGAAGATTATATCGGCGACGTTAAGTTCAGGATTTCTGCGTTATCATTTTTCCAGGTCAATCCTGAGCAGACGGAGAAACTCTACAGCAGAGCTTTAGAGTGTGCGGGGCTGACGGGAAATGAGACCGTGTGGGATTTGTATTGCGGAATAGGAAGTATATCATTATTCCTGGCGAAGAAGGCTAAGAAGGTTATAGGTGTGGAGATTGTTCCTCAGGCGATCGAGGATGCAAAGATAAATGCAAGGATAAACGGCATTGAAAATGCTGAGTTTCTTGTAGGAGCAGCAGAGGATGTTGTGCCGGCATATTTTGAAAGCAACAAGAATTCAGAAGAGTGCAGACCGGACATCATCGTTGTGGATCCGCCGAGAAAAGGCTGCGATGAGAAACTTCTCAACACAGTTGTTCGCATGACTCCAAAGAGGATTGTATATGTAAGCTGTGACAGTGCAACTCTTGGGAGAGATATCAAATGGCTTGAAGAGAACGGCTACAAGTTAATGGAGGCAACGCCGGTGGATATGTTTGGGCAAAGTGTCCATGTGGAGACGGTAGCGCTTCTGGCAAAGTTATAAGGTGATATCAGAAGTGAGATTACGCCCACTTCAAGCGTATAAGTGATGAGCAATAAATTAGGTGTTGAGGAGGTTTATAATGAGCAAAAAGCTTAAGGTTTTGTGTATAGTTATAGGAGTAATTATTTGTCCGATACTATTGGTTGCATTATTAATGAAACAGGAAGTGATTGATTTGAATTTTGGAGATAAGATAGGTAAAAGTGATTATTTGACGGCGCAGGGAAGAGAACTGCAGAACAAAAAAGGTGAGACTGTTTATTTAAAAGGGATTAATATCGGCAATTTCTTTGTTCAGGAATTCTGGATGGGACCTTGTAAGTATACGGACAATGTAACATGTCAGAAGGAACTTGAGGAAAAGCTTGTGGAGAGATTCGGGCAGGAAAAGACAGACAAACTGATTGAGACTTTCCAGGATAATTTCTTTACAGAGAAGGACTTTGACAAGATAAAGGAACTTGGTTTTAACAGCATCAGACTTCCATTTTGGTACGGTACTTTTGCCGATGCTGAAGGAAACTGGAAAAAGGATCCGTTCAAGCGTGTGGACTGGTTTGTTGAGGAAGCAGGAAAGCGTGGGCTTTATGTTATCCTTGATATGCATGGTGCATATGGTTCGCAGAACGGAAGTGACCATTCCGGAATCGACGGAAGAGAGCAGAAGATGAAAGCATCAGAGTTCTTCTTCGGAGAGAAGGCTGAGAAGAATCAGGAACTCTACTATGAAATGTGGGAAAAACTGGCAGAGCATTACAAGGGTAATCCTGTTGTTGCCGGTTATGATTTGCTTAACGAGCCATATTGTACATACAGATACAATTCAGGCAAGTCCGATGATGAGTTGCACAAACTTGTCTGGGATATTTATGATAAGGCATATGACAAAATCAGAAAGATAGATCCTGATCATGTAATTATCATGGAGGCAACTTGGGATTCATGGGATTTGCCTAATCCAAAAGACTATGATTGGACCAATGTTATGTACGAGTACCACAATTACGAGTACAGCAATTATGATAATGAAAATAACGCCCAGATTCAGAGCATGGAGAGAAAGATTAACAATGTTGATATAGGCAATTATGATGTTCCAAATTATATGGGTGAGTTCAATTATTTCAACAACATGGATGCGTGGGTTGAGGGATTGAAGCTCCTTGATGAAAATGGATTTAACTGGAGCATCTGGTCATACAAGTGCAGAATGGATAATGACAACTGGGGAGTTGAGAAGATTTCTTCAGACACAGTTGATTTGGAAAATGATTCTTATGAAGATATCATGGCGTTGTGGTCAAAATCAGGAGAATCACAGGAGAATACACCTCTTGTAAATGCTATTAAAGAATCACAGAAGTAGAGGGGAAGAAGTTGGCAAATAAAAAACAATAGGCTCGTTCGCGAGCCTATTGTTTTTTATTTACTCCTCTTCGTTGGATGTTATCAGATCCAGATAATTCTTATATTCGGTTTCATTGGAAGTCTTAAGCGCTGACTCGGTTTTGGCAGATTCTAAAACTTTGGCAGCCTTTTTTATATCGCTGACAACTCCGGCACCACCGACGCAACCACCTGGACATGCCATGCCTTCAAGAAGATATCCATCATATTTGCCTGCTTTGGCGAGCATCATCATTTTTTTACATTCTGCAAGACCTTCGGCACTGACAACTTTGACTTCTCTGTCAGGGTCAAGCTTTTTGATAACATTTGTAACTGCGTGAGCAACACCACCGCTCACGGCGAATCCTTTTCCGTCAGCACTTGATTTTTGCGTAAGTTCACTTGATACATTGATAGATTTTGGGTCTATGCCTCTTGCAGAAAATATTCCGGCCATCTCCTCAAAAGTAAGAACAAAGTCGACCTCGCTTCGAACGCTTCGCCTGCTGGCCTCAAGTTTCTTGGCAGCACAAGGACCAATGAAAACAACTTTGCAGTCAGGATGATCTTTCTTTATCATCCTAGCAGTAAGAACCATTGGTGTAAGAGCCATGGAAATGCAGTTGGCATATTCAGGAAATTGTTGTTTTGCCATGACCGACCAGGCAGGGCAGCAGGATGTTCCCATGAATGGAATCTTTTCAGGAACCTCATTTAAAAAGTCTTCAGCCTCCTGCAATGCACACAAATCTGCACCGATTGCAACCTCAATCATATCCTCAAAACCAAGTTCCTTAAGAGCTGCTCTCATGTGAACTTCGTCAGCGCCTTCACCAAACTGGTTGATAAATGAAGGCGCGATAGCAGCGTAAATAGGTGTATCACTCTTAAGAGCCAGTACAGTCTGGAAAATCTGACTTTTATCAACAATTGCACTGAAAGGACAGCTTACAAGACACATACCACAGGAAACACAGAGATTGTAATCGATATCTGCTCTTCCGTACTGGTCTGATTTGATGGCATTCATTCCGCAAGCCTTAGCACATGGGCGTTCCTGTTTGACGATTGCATTGTATGGACAGGCATTGACACACTTGCCACAATGGATACACTTTTCCTCATCTATCACAGAGTGACCGTCAACCATGGAAATGGCTTTTTTTGGACAAACCTCAACACACGGATGTTCAAGACAACCCTGGCAGCCGTTTGTAACAAAGGTTCTTTTTTCAGGACAAGCGTGGCATGCAAACTTGATAATATTTACAAGTGGCGGGTCATAGTACTTTTCGTCGATTGCACTCTTGTCTATGCCTTCCGACAAAAGTGAGTGCTCAGAAAAGTTTCTGATAGGAAGTCCCATCGTCGCACGCAGACGTTCACCAATGATTGCTCTCTCGAGAAATATATTGCTATAGTAGGTACCCATCTCTCCGGGCACAAGCTTATATGGCAGCTCTTCAATTCGTGAAAAATCACCGCCCTCATAGGCCATTTTGGCAATCTCGGTAAAAACCTGATGTCTGATTTCGGTTTTGTTCGAATAAATTCCTCTCATATAATGTCCTTTCGAATAAAATGTTTATTTGGATTGTGTTGGTTTCAAAATGTATAGTTTTTTCTCCCTGGTGGGATATAAATCTTTCATGAGAATTATAACATTATGTAAATGAGCAAACAAGGAAATTATCTCATGTCTGGCGAGCTTATTAGGAAAAGTGAATTATAATAATATAAACATCCAGCCCCTAACGTTACAAAGAAATTTATGATATCATTACGGAGAAAGAAGATGAGTGATATGGTAAATTGTGTTTAGCCAATCTTATTAACTTTGTCTATAAATCAAAAGAAGGGAGAACCGTCCTCTAAAACAGCGCAGTCCATGGTGCAACAGCTGAAGGATTATATAACGGAACATTTCTACACATGCACAAATGAAATATTGTCGGGACTTGGTAAAATGTATGTTGGCGAAAATGAATTTACTCAGAATATTGATAAAGCCGGAGGAGATGGAACGGCAGAATTTGTAAGTAAGGCTATTGAGATTTATATTGGATATAAGAAAGGGCAGATTTGAAATGGATATTTATGAGTATGGATCAAAGTCAGCTTCTGTTGTGCTTGTTCAGATGATTGAAGAGCATGAAGTTGATGAGATAGAGAATGAGTTTAAATTGATTAAAGATAATGTAGATGGAGAATTCAGATTTATTGTTGTGAAGGTGGAGGACTGGAATTTTGATTTGTCCCCGTGGGAGGCACCACCGGTATTTGGAAAGCGTGGCTTTGGTGATGGAAAGATGTAAAGGATGAAGTATAGATTTTGGGTAAATGATGAGGAAAGACACAAAGATGAAGTGCTTATAGGGGTAAATGGTGATGTAAAAGAATTTTGACATCGATAAAACAGGCATTTGTAAAACAGTTTTGATAGATAAAATATGGGCGATATCGTAGGCTGATTGTAGAAGGAGAGGCAAATGGAACTAGGAAAGAGAATAAAAGAATATCGAACTAAATTGAAATGGAATCAGGACGTGCTTGCTGAAAAGATGTTTGTTTCAAGACAAACTATTTCAAATTGGGAAAATGATAAAAGCTATCCTGATATTCAGAGTTTATTATTGCTTAGCAATCTGTTTGGAACTTCTCTTGATCAATTAGTGAAAGGAGATGTCGAGAAGATGACAGAGGTAATTAATGAAAAAGATATTAAGGATATGGGGCATTATTCAAAGGTAATGATGTTGGGTTTGGTGATTTTAGTAGTTAGTGCGGCACCATTGACAGTGTGGTTAGAATTATATGCACTGATACCGATGGGGATAGTTTTTGCACCAACTATGTGGGCTGCACTAAAAATTGAAAAAATCAAAAAGAACAATGATATTCAAACCTACAAGGAGATACTTGCTTTTAACAGTGGGGAGAAACTGGACGAAATCCAAAAACAGCGAGAAATAGGAAAGCGTCCATATCAAAAGGCAGCATTAGTAATAGGAGTGGCAATTGGTGCTACAGCGTTGACAGCTATAATAGGTGCGATTACTTTATTTGTATTGAAAATGTTGTGATAAGTTAACGAGAAATACGAAGTATTTCGAGATTATGAAAGCACGTAGTGCTTCTCATAATATAGCTTATAGTAAGGAAAAAGAGCACGAACGAAGTGAGTATTTGTTTAAAAAAATAGAACCGGCATTAGCGCCGGTTTTATTTTTTTATAAAAAGCAGGTTGTCCAAATTATCGTAATATTAGCAAGAAAACTCCATTCGAGTCTTGAGTAACAAAACTGTTGACATATATATCGCAGTATGATATATATTAGATATAACGAAGTGCGATATATAACACTACAACATAAATATAAGAAAGGTGGAGTGAAAATGGATGCACATATTAAGAAAGTATATGTCCCAATGACAGAGACCGGTTTTTATATTTTGCTATGTTTGCAAGAGCCAAATCATGGATATGGGATCGTTCAAAAGGTAAAAGAACTGACAAATGATGATATAGTTCTTACTCCTGGAACTATGTATGGTAGCTTATCAAAGATGGAAAAAGACGGGTTGATTAGTTTTGAACGAGAAGAACAAAAGCGAAAGATATACAGGATTACAGAACTTGGAAGAGAAGTATTGGAGATTGAAATGAACAGAATCGAGAGATTATACAATAATATGAAGGAGATGAGATTATGAAAGATAGAAAGACGGAATTTAAATGGTTTACGATAACACAATATAAAGAAGAGGAAGAATATCTTAGCAAAATGAATAGTAAAGGCTGGAGATTTGTCGGGGTAAACCTACCGGGATTTTATCATTTTGAAAAATGCCAGCCGGAGAATGTAACGTATAAGCTTGATTACAACCAGGAAGGAATCAAGAATAAATCTGAGTACGTTCAGATGTTTTCCGATTGTGGTTGGGATCATGTACTTGATTTTGTAGGATACAGTTATTTCAGAAAAGTAGGTGAGAATACAGCTGCGGATGAAGATATTTTCTGTGATGACGAGTCAAGACTTGATATGATGAAACGAGTATTCAGAGGAAGGATAATACCACTTATTATATTGTTCTTTTGCGTGATAATACCTCAGCTTCTTGAAAATGGTTTTGCGGAAAGACAGAGTACAATTCAAAAAGTATTAACTACTGTGATGTTTATAATGGGAATTGTATATCTTGCCTCATTTGCACATTTTACAAAGGACTGCCATACGTTTGAAAAGGGACTTCGGGATGAAGATAGCATTAGAGTCAAATATTATGCAATTTATGCTTTAGAGATGTTGGGGCTTATCATCTTTCTTGCAATAGGGGGCTTATTAGTGCATAACGTAATTTTATAGCGAGGAGGCTGAACTTGCAGCATTATGGGGGCAGCATGAAATATGTCCTGAGTGCAGGGGTAATAGGATAAAGGAAATTGATGAAAGAGTCAGAGTATTTATTTTTCACAGTTATCATGTGAAAAGTTACATTTGTATGGACTGTGGATGCAAGTGGATGTAAGAACGCGGAGACGTTCTTGAATGATTTTAGTGCCTGGAAATGGAGAATACCAATATGTATTTTATAGAATTATCAAAAGATGACGATAAGGGTATAAGTGAAATGTCAGAGATGGCCACATCAATTGTCAGAGAACATTTTGATTCCCTAATTGGAAAGGAGCAAAATGATTACATGCTTCAGATGTTTCAGACAGAAGATGCCATAAGAAAGCAGTTAGAAAGTGGTTACCGATATTTTTTTGCAAAAGCAGGGGATAAAGTAGTTGGATTTACGGCTTTTTACCCAAGAGAGGATGCGATGTATCTAAGTAAGTTCTATTTGTACAAAACAGAGAGAAAAAAAGGATATGCATCTAAGATGCTTGATTTTATAAAAGAGGAAACTAAGGCAGAAGGACTATGTGGCATAGAACTCAATGTTAATCGCGGAAATGATGCCTGTCAGGTCTATGCTCATATGGGATTCAGGATTATCCGTGAGGAGAAGAATGATATTGGAAACGGATTTTTTATGGATGATTATGTGTACAGAATAGAGGTGTAAGAAAGGTAATAGGAATACGGAAAAATGATTAATAAACAAAGGTAGAAAATAATATCATATTAAAAAGCTAAAAGAATATGGGGAGGTGGTGTCTAATGGAGTTCAAAAAAGGTATTGGATGGAGATGTTGTTATGATCCGGAAAGGGGGCTTTACACAGCAGAGATAGGTGGAGGCCCTAATCATGATTTGTACGAGATTACTAAAGAGATTTATGATCATGTTGATGATCCTGATGTGGAATGGCCCACAAGCTTGATAAGTAAGGGACGTCATTTGTATATGGCAGTTGATGACAGGTGTGGCCCTCCATATACTGTTATTCTGGATTCGGACTATGAGAAACTGTGCCCATGGGCTGAAACGAAAACCAGCGGGACAGTTTGGGACGAAGATATGACGGATGCGGCTGTTGAAGTGTTTGCTTCTGAAGCTGATAATAGAGAGCAGAGAAGAAAGAAGAAAGCCGAACGAGAAAAGAGGGCAAAAACAGAAAAGAACACAGAAGACAGAGAAGAATGATAAAAACAATAATAGCAAAAAAACTGAAGGATAAAAGAAAGGAACAGAAACAAAATGAAAAAAAATTGGTATTTTTGCAGTTTCTACATATAACACTGATTACATTCTGGTAAAAGAGGAAAATTTCAATAAAGCAATGGAAATCCTGGAGCGTGAAGGGTATACAGTGGTATAGCATTGAAGGTGAATATTTGTTGAAAATGCACACAGCAATTTGGCAGCGCAGGAGGAATAATACAATGAGCAAAATAAATCTTAGACCTCATCATTTGTTGTGTATCCAGAAATATACCGGACATGGGTACGATGAGAATTTTACAAATAATATGAATAAGCTTGTAGAGGCAATCAGAACAAATCCTGATTATAGAGTGGAGCTTGTAGAGGGAGGAGACAGACTATGTGCATCTTGTCCTAATTTTACCGAGGGGAAATGTAAAGAAGTAGACAAGGTGAAAAGCATGGATGAAAAAGTATTAAAAGTCTGCGAGTTTTCTTATGGTGATGCAGATAGTTGGAATAGTTTTGCCAAAGTTGCAGCAGGTATATTTGACACACCACAGTTTGAAGAGATATGCGGTACCTGCCAGTGGGCAGAACTGTGCAGGAACACGCGGATAATGTAATAAAAAAATCTGTGAGACTTTCATAATAATAATGGAAAGATAGTATTTGATTATGATAGCGTTAGCCACCGAGAGTAACATCCTGGTGGCTATACCATTTTAGAGCATCGACAAAATCATCTCTTTTAAAATCAGGCCACAGAGTATCTACGGAATAAAAATCGGCATAGACACTCTGAATTGGGAGAAGACCTGATAGTCTGTTGTGTCCGCCCCAACGGATAATCAAATCAATGCGTGAGATGTCCTTTGATTTCAGATTGGAAGTAATCAGAGCGCGATTTCCGGAGTGAGTATTCATGTTACTCAAGTCCCATTCCCAACCGTAGTTGACAAGCAAATTAACTTTGATTGGGACAACGCCATCATCTGAACCGATTGAGTTTGAATCAAGAGAAGTACGGTGGCTTTTAGTGTATGGAATCAGAGATGGCGGAAAAGCAACAGAATCAGAATTGCCCACAACAAGAAAATCCACATTCTCTTGCAGAATCATATTGGCAGCTTTTTCACATGCCTCTGAAAATGCAGACACTTGTTCTTTAGGTCTTTTGACATTATCGGTTGTAAAACCGTAATAAGTTATTTCTTTGATCCCAAACTCCTGAGCCAGATGCAGAACTTCAATTCCGGGTTCTAATCCATTGCTGTACCCGTCCTTTTTATGAAGATTATTTCTAACTGCCCAGCGGCGATTGCCATCAGGGATAATTGCTATGTGGTTTGGAAGATGCATAATGTCTCCTTTCGCTTTATAGACGCAGAAGCTATAGCACTGCTTTCTATATTTTATAAACACAGATGTGATAACGCCGTCTTTCATTCAATTATTATTTCCAATTATTGTAAAGTTAATCGAGTGAGTCTTAATTATTGGGAGCTGGAGCCTGACCCGGCTGAGAGGGGATGTAATCATCCCCCTGAAACAGCAAAGCGCATCAGAGATGACAGGTTGCCGGAGGACGATCACAGCGATACATGCAGTATGTGCGGAAAATTCTGTGCTGTAAGAAGTATGAACAAAGCACTTTCAGGAGAACACATCGACATTTTATAGAATTTCAAAATAAAAATAGAAAAAAGTTCTTTAACGATATCCCGACAGATATTATAATTTAATTATATGTTTGTCGGGATATTTTTATTTCATGGGGAAGTTCAAAAAACTTTCCTATGAAATAAAAATGCTTTGCAAGATGACTCCAACTTCAAGCCTTTGAACTCAGCGAAGATGGATTCTGCGTCTGCAAGCGAAGAGTAAAAAAAGAACAGTATCAGAGGAATAATATGGAACAATCAGAAATAATTAATTTGTTAAATGAAGTTAAAGATGGAAAAATTAGTGTTGAAGAGGCTATGTTATCTATAAAAAAGCAACCAATAGAAGATCTCGGCTTTGCAAAACTTGACCTTCACAGGGGACTTCGCCAGGGAGTTGCCGAAGTTGTCTACGGTGCATCAAAAACTCCTGAGCAGATCAGGGATATAACAAATACCCTTCTCGCAAATGGCCAAAAGACAGTGCTTATCACAAGAATGAGTAAAGAGGCAGCAGTCTGCATGTCAGATGTTGAGGGATTTACATATGATGAGATGAGCCGTGTTGGGATTGCAGGCGAGATTCCAAAGCCTTCAGGCAAGGGAAAGATAGTGATTGCAACCGGTGGAACCAGCGATATGCCGGTGGCAGAAGAAGCGGCTCTCACAGCTGTGGCCTTGGGTAATGAGGTTGAAAGAATTTACGATGTTGGAGTTGCAGGAATACACAGACTGCTGAGCCACATGGATGAGATAATGAGCGCAAGTGTAATAATAGCAATAGCAGGAATGGAGGGCGCCTTGGCCAGTGTCATCGGTGGTATTGCGGACTGCCCGGTAATTGCAGTGCCAACCAGTGTGGGATACGGCGCAGCATTTGAAGGATTGTCAGCGCTGCTTTCCATGCTTAATTCCTGTGCCAGTGGAGTCACAGTAGTTAATATAGATAACGGTTTTGGAGCAGCGTATACAGCAAGCATGATAAATCACAAATGAAAGCAGAATAATGCAGATGAAAGCAGAATAGTGCAGAATAATGAATAATAGTCATATGGTTTTGAATATATAAGAAAGGGAGAGAAAAATGAAGACGTTATATATAGAATGCAATATGGGAGCAGCAGGAGATATGCTTACAGCGGCATTGCTTGATTTAGTTCCTGATAGAGATGAAACAGTAAATAAGATAAATAGTTTTGGAATTCCGGGAGTTGAAGTGTCTGCAGAGACGTCGGTAAAATGTGGAATTACAGGAACCGGAGTGTCGGTACGTGTAAACGGAGTGGAAGAAATCAGCGAAGATGTTGATGTGCATGAACATGAGCATAGCCATGACCATGAACATGAGCACGACCATGACCACGACCACGAACACGAGCATGGCCATGACCATGAGCACGGCCACGACCATGAACATGAGCATAGCCATGAGCACGACCATGAGCATAGCCACGACCATGACCATGAGCATAGCCATGACCACGACCATGAGCACGGTCATGACCACAGTCATCCACACACACATCATCATCACACAGGAATGCACGAAGTGAAACATATAATAGAAGAAATGGATATTCCAAATAAGGTCAAAGAAGATGCCATTGAAGTGTATGGGCTGATTGCAGAAGCAGAATCAAAGGCACACGGAAAATCTGTGGATGAGATTCATTTTCATGAAGTGGGCAATAAAGATGCAATAGCTGACATAGTAAATGTCTGCTACCTTATAAACGAAATAGCTCCGGACAGAATTGTAGTATCACCGGTTCATGTTGGAAGCGGACAGGTCAGATGCGCCCATGGAATATTGCCGGTACCTGCGCCTGCAACAGCACATATTCTGAAAGGCGTTCCAATTTACGGAGGAAGGGTGCGGGGAGAACTGTGTACTCCTACAGGCGCAGCTCTTCTCAAACATTTTGCCGATTCATTTGGTGATATGCCGATAATGAATGTCACTGCAATTGGGTATGGCATGGGCAAGAAAGATTTTGAAGATGCAAACTGTGTCAGAGTCATGATGAGCGAAACTGAGGATAAGACAAAAGAAATATATGAGTTGAATTGCAATATTGATGACATGTCAGGGGAAGCAATTGGATATGCAGTTACGCAATTATTAAATAAGGGCGCATTGGATGTGTTCACAACTCCCGTCTATATGAAAAAGAATCGCCCGGGAACAATGGTTACTGTATTGTGCAAAGGAGAGAATAAGGAAGAATTAGTTCGAGAGATTTTTGCACATACTTCTACGATAGGAATCAGAGAACACAAATGTAACAGATACGAGCTTGAAAGAAATATCAGAGAAATAGATTCCCCTTATGGGAAAGTCTCAGTTAAAGATGTGTCCGGATTTGGAGTTGAAAGAACAAAGGTAGAGGCAGAAGATATTATGCGAATAGCAAAAGAAGAAGGAAAGTCATTTGAGGAAGTAAAGGATAATATAAAAACCAATTGAAATCTATCTTAAAAAGGAGTATTATTGAACTCGGTGTCTCAAAAAGTAAGATACCAAATAATTAAATGGAGGATATTTTTTTGATGGACAGTGAGAGACTAAAACCAAAGTTGTTTTCGGTTATCAAGGGGTATAAAAAAGAAAACTTTATAAACGATGTTATTGCGGGAATTATCGTGGCGATTATTGCGTTACCGTTGTCGATCGCGTTGGCAATAGCTTCGGGAGTCTCGCCGGAGAAAGGTATTCATACAGCGATTATTGCCGGATTTATTATTTCGATGTTCGGAGGAAGCCGAGTTCAGATAGGCGGACCGACGGCAGCTTTTGTAGTAATCATAGTCGGAATTATAGATGAGTTTGGAACAAGTGGACTGATTGTCGCTACAATGATGGCAGGTGTGATACTGATACTGATGGGATTATTCAGATTCGGAACACTTATCAAATTTATTCCAAATACAATTACAGTGGGATTTACGGCAGGAATTGCCATGACACTGTTTGTTCAGCAGTTAAAGGATTTTGCAGGACTCGATATCGAGAAAGTACCATCAAACTTTTTTGAGAAGATTGGAAGTTATGCAAAACACATAGATACAATAAATATTCAGGCATTGGGAATTGGTATTGTTGCCTTGGCTATAATGATTATTTTCCCTTATATTACGGACAAGATACCGGGCTCGCTTGTGGCGATTATTTTTACAACAATACTGGTGTCTGTGCTTAAACTCGATGTAAATACAATAGGAAGTGTGTACGGACAGCTCTCAGCAAAGTTTCCAACACCGGAGATTCCAAATGTCAATTTTGAGATGATAAGAAAATTGATCTCACCGGCATTTACCATTGCCATACTTGCGGCAATTGAGTCGTTGCTTTCCTGTGTAGTTTCCGATGGTATGGTAGGAAGCAGACACAGATCAAATATGGAATTGGTTGCACAGGGAATGGGAAATATAGCATCTGCCCTTTTTGGCGGAATTCCTGCTACAGGTGCAATTGCAAGAACGGCGGCAAATGTTAAAAATGGAGGTAGAACTCCAATAGCGGGAATGGTTCACGCAATTACACTTTGCATAATAATGGTATTACTTATGCCTTATGCCTCACTTATTCCAATGACAACACTTGCAGCAGTTCTTATCATTGTTGCTTATAATATGAGTGGCTGGAGAGAAGTAGTTGCAATGAGAAAGGCTCCAAAGAGTGACTTCGGAGTAATGTTAGTGACATTTGCACTCACAGTATGTTTTGACTTGGTTGTAGCCATTGAAATCGGAATGGTGCTTGCATCACTATTATTTCTTCGCCGTATGGCAAGTGTTACAGATGTCAGAAAATGGGTGGATTATTATGATGAGGACTATGACGAGAACAATGATCCGGAATCAATCAGTCTCACAAAACTTCCTGAGAAGACAGTTGTTTACGAGATATCAGGACCGATGTTCTTTGCGGCAGCTGACAAGTTTTTAGAGATAATAAATGAATCAAAGAAGCCGTACTATTCGATGATTCTTAGAATGAGAAGTGTGCCTTCTCTTGATTCGACAGCGTATAAGACATTTGAAAAGATATATTCTCTCTGTGAGAAGAATGGAATAACACTTATTTTGTCACACGCTAATGCACAGCCAATGGAAGTGTTTAAAAAAGAAGGTTTTTACGATAAGCTAGGAGAGGAAAACTTCAGACCTCATATAGCAGAGGCGCTTGAGAGAGCGAGTGAAGTTGCAAAAGAGAAGCACAATCATAAAGTAAAAGAAAACGCATAATAAATAGAGATAAACCTCAAAAAAGAAAGTGTAAACCTAAAAAAATAATTGTAAACCTAAAAAGAATGATTGTAAACCCGAAAAGAACAACAGGTTGACAATTTAAATGCAATATATTATACTCGCTTTGGATATCAAAAGGTGACGATAATATATGGAGGTTGACAATCATGACAGATATGACAGCAGAAAATAGTTTTAAAGACACAAAGGAAGAAAAGCAATTATTTACAGCAAAGGATATTACACTTATAGCGATGTTTGCTGCATTTATAGCGGTATGTTCGTATATTTCAATTCCGTTAGGGCCAGTGCCTTTTACGCTACAGACATTTGCGGTGTTTGTGGTCGCGGCAATACTTGGAACGAAGAGAGGAACTTTGACAGTGATAATATATATACTTGTCGGAGCAATTGGAATACCTGTATTCAATGGCGCAGGCGGAGTCGGAGTATTGGCAGGCAGCACAGGCGGATATATACTTGGATTTATACTTACAGCTTTGACGGTTGGTTTGATGAATGACTATATCAAGTTAAAGAATCATGGTGCGAGAATGGCACTTATGGCAGGATCAATGTTGATAGGAGATGTGCTTTGTTTTATCGTAGGAACAATTCACTTTATGAATTTGACAGAAATGAACCTTGCAACATCACTTTCATATTGTGTAATCCCATTTATCATTCCGGATATTGCAAAGATAATTGTTGCAACAATATTTGTTGACAGAGTTAAGAAATATGTGAGACTGTAGAGCGGGTCTTATCCGACTGAGATAAAAAATCTGAAATATATATATATGCCACCACATAGCTTTTGTTAATGTGGTGGCATTTATTATATACGAGCGAGTCTTGAATTTGCAAAAAAATGCTATCTAAAAATCATGGGATGAAGCATGATTTGAAGATAGCTATATAAAAAAGAAATGATAAAATGATAACTAATTTGATTGGCAGTTTCTGACTGCAAATTCTTCAACTCTGAAAAGAAGAAGTGCAAGCACTATAACTACCGCTACCTGTCCGTAAATAAAGAAATATGCTAAATTGAATAAATCTAACCATTTCAGGAATATTACCAACAGTGACATAACTAAATATGTGAACCAACAAGCATTCATCCAAAGTCGTTCATCTCTGCAACAAGTATCTTTGGCGAGGCTTGTAAAGCCCTTTATTGCAAAGAACATGGCAACTATTGTACTGATTGCATATGACAATCTGAAACCGAGAGCCAAATTGCAAAGGAGACTTCCATTGATGATAAAAGGAAGTGCAAAAACAATAGTTCTGAGAATGAGTGATACAATACTGAAAGCGCATGAAAGACCAAATATCTTCCTGTATTTCATCAATAAGAAACATGCAATAAATACGAACATGTAACCTATTGAATCATTGAATGTATCAACATTTACTCCGTCGAAAAATACCTTGTCGACAAATTTGGCATCAGGACCAACATAACCTGATGGGATTTCTGTAACTGAAGGATCAAGCTCATCAACTGTTTTGTACGTGCATGTGGCACCGTAAATAGACTTGATGGCATAATATTGATATTCTCCTATTATATTAGGATCATTCTTGTAAGGATGTGGATAAGTAATTCCCGATTTAGTAGGCGTATCCAAAACCAAAAAAATGAATCCTACTATAAAAATTAAAATAAACCCAGTCATTTTTTTCTTTGTCATATGTAGGTATTCCCCTTTGTCCTCTACATTTTTATGAAAACTAATATGAGTATAATGCAATTTAATGAATAAATAATTAACAAATTGATAACAAATTAATTATTTGTTAAAATATTGGAATTGCGAAAATGGAAATTTGAGTATATAATAAGTGGGTTGTAATATATCTATTGATTATTGAAGGGAGAAAATGATGAAAAGAATAACAAAAATATTAGTAGTGTTACTGTTATTTACTTTATTTGTGTCAGTTAAGACCGGCGATGTAAGTGCCAAAGAGTCTGGCGATTACACAATCAAAGTAAACGTAGGAACAAACTGCGTTACAGTTTACGATAAAGATGGAAAACCGGTAAAGGCAATGATTTGTTCGCCGAGTAATGAAACACCAATCGGAACATTTTATACACCGGTTAAGTACAGATGGCATGAGATGATTGGAAACTGTTATGCACAGTACTGTACAAGAATTACATGGGACGGTGTTCTTTTCCATTCAGTATGGCATTACAAAAAAGGAGATCATTCATCAATGTCTGTATCTGCATATAATGTTATGGGACAGAAGGCATCCCATGGATGTGTAAGACTTTTGTGCAAGGATGCAAAATGGATTTATGACAATTGTGCGTTGAAAACAAAGGTTGTTATTTTCAGAGGAACATCAAAAGACGATCCACTTGGACGTCCGGGATTTACTCCAATCAGAAACGGAAAGCGTACTGACTGGGACCCTACTGACCCGGATCCAAAGAACCCTTATTTAAAGGCAAAACCAACTATTAAAGCGGTTTCAAAAGAGATAGAATACAAATCAAAAACTACTCCGCTGAAAGCTGTTGAAATCGAAGATGCACTTGGAAATGAACTTACAAAGAAGAATGCAACAATAAAGGTAAAAGGAAAGATAGACACAACAAAGTTAGGTACATACAAAGTTACTTACAGGGTAAAGGATGCTGCAGGAAATAAAAGAACAGCAACTATTACATTCAAAGTTGTAGATACAAAGAAGCCTAAGATTAAAGGTGCAAAGAGCAGAAAAGACATTGCAATGGGTGAAACAAGAAACGTACTTGCAAATGTAAAAGCTCAGACTGTATCAGGAAGTGATCTCACAAAGAGCATTACAGTAAAAGTTAAAAATAACGCAACCAAAAAGAGAGTTGGAGTTAATAACGGACTTGTAAAGTTTAATACAGCAGGAGAGTACACAATCACATACAGTGTTAAAGCTCCAAATAAGCAGAAATGCAAGAAGAGTGTTACATACACTGTAATTGATAAGAGAGTAATCGTAGTGATGACTGATACAAAGGTATCAGTTGAGTACGGAAGCAAATTTGAACCATACAAATACATCAAGTCTTTCATGAATTATAATGAGAGAGTTGATTTGCCAAAGAATGCAAAGAATGTTCATGTTGCAGGAAAGGTTGATACTACAAAGCCTGGAACATACACAATAACATATACATTTGCCGATAACGGAAATGTTTATACAAGAATCAAAAAAGTGCTTACTGTTGTCGTAAAAGCTAAACCGGTTGAAACAACAACTGTAGCTGAGACAACAAAGGCGGAAGAAGTAACAACCAAAGCGGAAGAAACAACAAAGGCTGAGGAGTCAACAACAAAGGCAGTGGAGACTACAACGGCAGCAAACTAGAGAAATACGGACTAAATTATGTTTTATTATAGCGATGTCATAAAATACAGCAATGTAGACAAAGAAGGAAAATTGCCACTGTACGGCATATTGGAATTATTTCAAAATTGCATAAATATTCATTCTGTAGATATCAAAAAAGATTTTGAGTCCATGCGTGAATATGGTAAAGCGTGGGTGCTCTTGTCATGGAGAATCAAATTATACAAAGAAATCAAATTGTATGACAAAGTGAGCATTGGAACCTGGGCATGTGGAAACGACAAATTATACGGTTACAGAAATTACATTATCAAGGACGAGAATGGCGAAACTCTTGCATGTGCAGATACAAAATGGCTCCTGATTGACATGGAGACCAGAAAGCCTTGCAGAATCAGTGAAGCTGATATGGAAGGGTACGCTGTAGGAGAGAGACTTGATATAGGAAAATGCCCTCGAAAGTTAAAACTGTCTGATGATATAACAGTACTGGAGCCTGTCAGAGTCCTGAAGTCATACATTGATACTAATTATCACATGAATAATACAGCATATTTCAGACTTGCAACAGAGTATTTACCTGATGATTTTGAATATGACACAGTTGATGCAGTATATATTAAGGAAGCAACTGAGGGAATGAAGATGATTCCTGTGGTTCACAGAGAAGAAGATGGTATCGGTATTTCTCTTGAGGCAGAAGATGGTACAGTATTTACAGAAATTAAATTCTACTAAATAGTGTAAGGAGGGGATTGAAAAAATCCTCTCCTTTATGATTTTATACATGTAAAAACGTTCAAAAAGGTTGAAGTGAAAAGGCTGATGCAATAAAATGGAAATAGTGTTGCGGAGCAGCGCCGGAGGCGCTCTCTAATTTGAAGAATTAATAAAGGCGGATTAAGATGATAAAATTAGGAGAATATCAGTTACTGGAAGTAAAGAGAAAAGCAGATTTTGGCGTGTATGTCGGAGATGACGAAGCACAGATATTGTTGCCAAAGAAGCAGGTGCCAAAGGGAATAGACGTTGGTGATAAGGTTGAGGTGTTTGTATACAGGGATTCTATGGACAGACTTATTGCCACAGTGAATGTACCTGCCATTACACTTGGCAAAACTGCAAAACTCAAAGTTAAACAGGTTACAAAAATAGGAGCATTTCTTGACTGGGGGCTTGAAAAGGATTTACTTTTACCTTTTAAAGAACAGACAGTTAAGGTGAAGGTTGATAATGATTACCTTGTTGCACTGTATCTTGATAAGAGTGAGAGACTTTGCGCAACTATGAAGATATACAATTATCTTACAACGGATGCACCTTACAAAGCAGAAGATACAGTTGTGGGGACAGTGTATAATTACAATCCGGAGTACGGTGTGTTTGTTGCTGTTGACAACAAGTACCATGCAATGATTCAAAAGAAAGAAGTTACAAAGACGCTGAATATTGGAGATACTGTGGAAGCCAGAGTTCTTACAGTCAGAGAAGACGGAAAACTTGACCTGTCGATTCGCGGTAAGTCATATATGCAGATAGATGAAAATGCAGAGAAGATATACTCTGTCATTGAAAAACTGGGAGGAAAACTTCCTTATACTGATAAGGCTGCACCAGACCTGATAAGAAAGGATTTTTCAATGAGCAAGAATGACTTCAAGAAAGCGGTAGGAAGGCTTCTAAAGGAAGGCCGGATTGTAATCGGAGATAATGATATCCAGATAAAGAAATAACAAAAATATCTGAAAGAGCAGGGGGATTAATATGTCGGACAGTAATAATAAGCAGAAAATTGTTCAACAACAGGATAACAGAAGAAAAATAAAAAGACCGGACATCAAAACAATTATACGTTCAGTGTGGATAATAATTGTGGTGTGTCTTTATCCTTGCGCATTTATGTATTTCAAAAATTTTACGGAATCAACGGCAGACAAAATTGTATTTCCGTTTGCGTTATTTATAACTGTTGCGGTACTTGCTTTGTGTATTAATATTGCAATCTACAGAAATATTGACAAAGCCGCTATATTTACGTCTTTGTTTATGGTTCTCTTTATCAATTATAATATTATTTTGAAATTGACTGCTCAATACACCGTACTGACACAGAATATAACAAATATCATAGTTGTATCCTTTCTTTTAGTATTAGGAACCATATTATTTATTACAAAAAAAGAATTGGACAGCGTAAGTTTTATAATTGGTTTTGTTTTTAGTGGACTGATTGTTATGAATATCATCATGGCAATACCTGATTTTATTGACAGCAAAAAGGCAAACGAAGAGATTGAAGTTGAACAGTATGCCAGGAGCACAGATTTCAGAGAAAACATTTACTATATTATAATGGATGAATATGGTGGAAGAGAAAATTTAGAACACTACTATAATTTTGATAACAGTGAGTTCCTGGGGTATTTAAGTGAAAGGGGATTTTCGGTTTCAAATACCTCACACAATTATGAAGGAATAAATACGTATGATATTTTGCCGAATCTTCTGAATATTGATTACGTTGTAAATGCGAGCAATACGGTTGTATCCCAATATGAGAAAACGACCAATCCTGTTTTGTACAGATTTTTCAAGGAAGCAGGGTATAACATAAAAATGATTAATCATATCAAGGGACTTAATTCAGAAGGGTACGATGTGATTTATGAAAGCGCGACGTTTGGAACATTTGCAAATGGTTTGCATGATATTGATTATTATTTGCTGGAAAACAGCTTTGTGAACTACTGGGTACAGAATACAAATAGGTCCAATTCAGGTGACGGGGAAAATCTTGCCAAAGAAGACATTTATAAAGATTACAGAAATGAAATAATAAAAATATTGGACCTGTTAGAAGAACAGCCGTCAAAAAAGAGTGACAAACCAACCTTTATGATTTGTTATTTATGTTTTCCGCATGTTCCGTATGTACTAACAGCTGACGGACAGCCTGCAGAACCTAAGGCCGCCTACGACTGCACGGACAAACAGGCATACATTGGACAGTTACAGTATCTTAATCACAGATTAGAAGGGATAGTTGATTCAATAATAGAAAATGATCCTAACGCGATTGTTGTGCTTCAGGGAGATCACGGTGCCAGAAACGGCTATCATCTGATGTATCAGTACAAGAAATCAGAATACAACGAAAAACTGGAGTCGGAAATGATGGAGAATCAGTTAAATTGCGTGTATTGGGGAAGTGCAGAAAAAAAAGATATAGAGGGATTGTCAGGACTGAATACATGGAGAGTTATATTAAATAATTTATATGGTACTAATTATGAAATGGTGGAAGTACCCGAGAGGTTTATTTATAATTGGAGATATGAAAGTGGTCAGCGATAATAGGAAATATTCAGGAGGAGAACTATGATAAAAAGAAATGTATTATTAAACCCGGGACCGTCAACAACAACTGATTCTGTGAAAATGGCACAGGTTGTTCCTGATATATGTCCTAGAGAAAAGGAATTCAGGGACATAATGAAGCAACTGCGAAAAGATTTGCTTAAAGTTGTTCATGCTGATGAAGATAAGTATACAGCAGTTTTGTTTTGCGGATCGGGAACAATCAACATTGATGTTTGCATAAATTCATTAGTTCCGCAAAATAAAAAGATTCTGGTAATAAATAATGGCGCATATAGTGCAAGAGCTGTTGAAATATGTGAATATTATGGCTTGGACTACATAAATCTTAAGTTTAAGGAAGACGAGAGACCGGATTTGAATCTCGTGGAAAAGATGTTAAAGGATAATCCGGACATTGCATTGGTACATACTACTCATAACGAGACAGGAACAGGACTTCTTAATCCAATCAGAGAGATAGGTGCTTTAGTGCATAAATATGGAGCCGTGTTTACTGTGGATACGACCTCGACTCTTGCAATGAGACCGATTGATATAGAGAAGGACAATATTGATTTTTGTATGGCAAGTGCACAAAAAGGTTTGATGGCAATGACAGGTCTTTCATTTGTTATAGGAAATAAGAATATTATTGAGCAGTCAAAGGAATATCCTAAGAGATCCTATTACTGTAATTTGTATCTTCAGTATGAGTTTTTTGAGAAAACAGGGGAGATGCATTTCACACCGCCTGTTCAGACAGTGTACGCAACAGTTCAGGCATTGAAAGAATATTTTGAGGAAGGCGAGGACAACAAGTGGGCTCGTCATACCAGAGTATTTAATGCAATCAGAAAAGGAGCAATTGAACTTGGATTCAGAGAAGTAATAAGGGAAGAGTGGCAGGCTGGACTTGTTGATGCACTTCTTTACCCTGACGATGATAACTGGGATTTTGATAAGATACATGATTATTGTTATGAGCGTGGCTTCACAATATATCCGGGAAAGATAACAGGAACCAATACATTCAGATTATGTGCACTTGGTGCAATCGATGAGGATGATATTAATGACTTTTATTCAGTGTTCAGAGAAGCATTGAATGAATCCGGAGTGAAAATACCGGTTACATATAAGAGATAGCGGAGAATGAAAAAGTGGAAAAACAACCAGTATAGAGAAAGGAAGTCATATGAAAAAAGTTTATACATGTTTTACTACGGATTATGTTCATGCGGGACATTTGAACATAATAAATGAATCAAAAAAATATGGCGAAGTTATTGTGGGAGTTTTGAGTGATGAGGCGATGGTAAAATACAATCGTTTCCCATCCATCTCCTTTGAGGAAAGAATGAAACTTATCAAGGGTATTGAGGGAGTAAGCCGTGTTGTAGTTCAGGAAGAGGTAATGTACGATAAGATTATTGAAGAGATTCATCCTGATTATGTTGTGCATGGAGATAACTGGTTGGAAGGCCCGATGAAAGCCATAAGAGATAATGTTGAATCACTTCTTTCCGAGTACGGTGGAGAGGTTATCGATGTTCCATACACCTACAATGAGGAAGTAAGAAGAATAGATCTCAGAATCAAAGAAAAGATGTCTATGCCTGAGTACAGAAGAAAGAGATTAAAACAGCTTATTAAACTTCGTCATCTGGTAAAAGCCATTGAGGTGCATAGTGGTCTGACAGGACTTATTGCGGAGAAAACAGTTGTGGAACACGATGGTGAGATTGATCAGTTTGATGCAATGTGGATTAGTTCACTTTGTGATTCAACAGCAAAAGGAAAGCCGGATATAGAGGTTGTTGATATGACTTCGAGACTCAAGACAATTGACGAGGTAATGGAAGTTACAACCAAACCGATTATTTTTGATGGGGATACCGGCGGAAAGACAGAGCACTTTGTCTACACAGTTAGAACCCTTGAGAGAATGGGCGTTTCCGCAGTGATAGTGGAAGACAAAATAGGACTCAAAAAGAATTCTCTGTTTGGCACTGAAGTAAAGCAGACTCAGGATACAATAGAACATTTCTGTCACAAGATCAGTGAGGCAAAGAAGATTCAGCTGACAGATGAATTTATGATAATTGCCAGAATTGAGAGTCTTATATTAGAGCAGGGAATGGAGGATGCATTAGAGCGTGCAGCAGCTTATGTGAAAGCAGGCGCAGACGGCATAATGATTCACAGCAGAAAGAAAGATCCCGCTGAAATACTGGAGTTTTGTGACAAATTCAGGGAGAGTGATACGAAAACACCGATAGTTGTTGTGCCGACTTCCTTTAATACAATCACTGAGAGTGAGTTGGCAGAGCATGGCGTGAACATAGTAATATATGCAAATCAGCTTACAAGAAGTGCATTCCCGGCAATGGAGAATACAGCAAAAGAGATTCTTAAATATCACAGGGCAAAAGAAGTGGATGACAAACTTATGCCGATTAAGAACATTATCTCACTTATTGAAGAATTGTAGTCTTGAATTTGAAGGGAATAGCTGATGATAAATGCAATATTGATGGCCTCAGGGCTTGGAAGCAGAATGAGACCGCTGACAAATGATACTCCAAAACCGCTGATTAAAGTTCATGGAAAACCAATGATTGAGACGGTTATTGATGGGCTTTTAACTGCAAAGGTAGACAGAATCTATGTTGTCGTAGGTTATCTGGGGGAGCAGTTTTCATATCTGACAGATAAATACAATAATGTGGAAATCATTGTCAATAATGATTACAATACAGTAAATAATATCTCATCGATATACCATGCAAGAGAGGTGCTTACTAAAGGAGACTGCTTTATTTGTGAGGCGGATTTATATCTTACAAATGCAGGGATACTGTCAAAAAAATTAAAAGAGTCCGGATATTTCGGAAAGATGGTTGAGGGATATTCGGCTGACTGGGTATTTGAACTGGATGACAGTAATTATATAAGTAGAGTCGGTAAGTGTGGAAAGGATTGCTATAACATGGTGGGAATAGCATTTCTCAAGGCAAAAGATGCAATTATATTGAAGCAGTGCATTGAAGAGACATATAGTGTCGGCGGATATGAAGAGATGTTTTGGGATGATGTTGTAGACAGACACCTGACGGAATTGAAACTCAGAGTTCATGCAATTGATGAAGGAGATATCACAGAAATAGATACGGTTGAGGAACTGTGTCAGGTGGATGAAGGATACAGAGAGTATCTGATGTGAAATGAATCTCACACAGCATTGAATTACATTATAGAAAGCGGAACGATAGAATATGAAAGTAGAAAAATTAGTAGAAATAATAGGATCGGATTACTATGTTGGCGTGCCGGACAGTCAGTTAAAGCCTTTGTGCAATTACCTGATGAATACATACGGAATAGATAAGAATCATCATGTTATTCCGGCAAATGAGGGGAATGCCACGGCACTTGCTGCAGGATATCATCTGGCTACCGGAAAGGTGCCTGTGGTATACATGCAAAACAGTGGTGAGGGAAATATTATCAATCCGGTCGCATCGCTACTGAATGACAAAGTTTATGCCATACCTGTTATCTTTGTTATAGGATGGCGTGGTGAGCCGGGAATTCACGACGAGCCGCAGCATATTTATCAGGGAGAAGTTACAGTAAAACTCCTTGATGATATGGATATTGAATCATTTGTGATTGATAAAGCGACAACAGAGGCAGATGTGAGTCGGGCGATGGAAGGCTTCAGAGAAGTTTTGAAAAAAGGCAAGAGTGTGGCGTTTGTCATAAAAAAAAGCGCCATTACCTATGACGAAAAAGTAGTTTACGCGAATGACAATACCCTTGTCAGAGAAGAAATTATAAGACATATCGTAGCAGTTACCGGAGAAGACCCAATAGTTTCAACAACCGGAAAGGCAAGCAGAGAACTGTTCGAAATCCGTGAGCAAAACGGTCAGTCTCATCAGTATGATTTTCTGACAGTTGGATCAATGGGACATGCATCTTCGATTGCATTGGGAGTTGCGATTCAGAAGCCTCAGAGTAAGATCTGGATTGTGGATGGAGACGGGGCAATGCTCATGCACATGGGAAGTCTTGCGGTGCTTGGAAGTACAAAGCAGAACAATATAGTTCACATTGTTATAAACAACAGTGCTCATGAGACAGTCGGAGGAATGCCGACAGTAACAGAAAAGATTGACGTGGTAGCGATTGCAAAAGCATGTGGATATGAAGCAACCTTCAGTGCCTCAACATATGAAGAACTGGATGTGGCACTTAAAGCAGCCAAGGAATCAGATGTGCTGACACTCATTGAGGTGAAATGCGGAATCGGAGCCAGAGAAGATCTTGGAAGACCGACGACAACGGCACTGGAGAATAAAGAGATGTTCATGAATTATCTGAAAGAACTCAGATAGAAACAACAAAATAAAAAGTAACTGGAGTAACTGAAATGAAGTTTTTACAGAAGATGATAAATATTCCGTTAGGATTGCTGATGTATCTGTGCTACAGGGTTATTCCGCAGTACGCGGTGGCAATCATATTATTTACCTTTCTGACAAAGATAATATTATTGCCGATATCAATACTGTTACAGATTAACAGCGTTAAGATTGTAAAGATTACCCCTGAAATAAACAGGATAAAAGTAAAGTATTTCGGAGATTCGGATGCCATAGCTGAAAAAACCTCCGAAGTGTACAAAAGGGAAAAGTACAATCCTTTTTTGAGCACGACACCTATCTTGGTACAACTTGTATTGCTTATGGGACTTGTTCAGATAATATATAACCCGCTTACATACATTTACAGGGTTGATAATCAGGTGAGCAGCAGTATTGTAAAAGTAGTAGCGGATGCAAAAGGACTGGATGCAAATGAGTCTTCGGTTCAGATGCAGGTTGTTGACTGCATCAAGGAACTGGATGATACTTCCATACTGGATTCAGTTTCAAAGAAGTATCCAAAGACTGATATTGACAAACTTGTTAAGGATATCAAAAAATCAAACATGGAACTGTTTGGAGTAAGCCTTGGACGTGTACCTGTAAAAGATGGTGGAATTACAATTTTAATCCCGCTGTTGGCGGCATTGGCGGCATGGCTTCTTTGCATCATGCAGAATCTCATTAATCCGCTTCAGGCAGAACAGGGGTCCTTAAACAAATACGGAACAATGATTATATCTGTTGCCATCTCACTCTTTTTGGGATTCTATGTTCCTATCGGAGTAGGATTTTACTGGATCTGGAGTAATTTATTTACCATAGTGCAGCAGGTGGTGCTGAATATGATAATTGATCCAAAGAAACATATTGATTACAAGGAACTTGAGGCGAGCAAGAAAGAATTAGAAGAGCTGTCTAACATTGGCTCAAAGAAAAAAATATTTGAAAAAGACCCTTACCGCAGTAAGGAAAAAGCAGATTATAAGAGATTTTTCTCGGTTGTAAATAAGCATCTTGTAGTCTATGCAGAGGGAAACGGTTATTACAAATACTTCAAAGATATCATTGAATATATTCTGAACCACTCCAATATGACAATTCACTATATTACCAGTGATCCGAATGACAATATTTTCAAAAAGGCAGAAGAGAACAATCAGCTCAGAGCTTACTATATAAGTGAGAAAAAAATGATTACCCTCATGATGAAGCTTGAGTGCGATGTATTTCTGAGCTCAACACCTGATTTGGAAAATTATCATCTTAAGAGAAGCTACATAGATAAGAGTATCGAGTATATATTTGTAAATCATGCAATGAACAGTGATAACCTGACCTTGAGAACACATGCTCTTGATCATTTTGATACAATATTCTGTACAGGAAAGCATGTGGTGGAAGAACAGAGGGCAATTGAGAAACTGTATGGCCTCCCGGCGAAGAAACTGGTTGAGACGGGATATTGCCTTCTTGATAACATGAAGAGGGATTATGATGCAATGGAAAAAGAGGAACATGCGCAAAAGCATATCCTGATTGCTCCGTCATGGCAAAAAGACAACATAATGGACACTTGCCTTGATGAACTGGTTGAGAGTATACTGAGTAAAGGTTACAAAGTTACAGTCAGACCACATCCGCAGTATGTACGAATTTATAAAGAAAAAGTAGAAAGTATAGAGAGAAAATTCCAGCAAAAATACGGCGACAACTTTGCATTTGAAAAAGACTTTTCCTCAAATCTGTCGGTTTATACAGCTGACGTACTGATTACTGACTGGTCCAGCATCGCATATGAATACAGCTTTACAACATACAAACCTACCCTATATATCAATACACCGATGAAAGTTATGAATGAGGAATATGACAGAATAGATGTAGTTCCGATTGATATCAGAGTAAGAGATTCAATAGGAGCTTCGCTGGATCTTAATAAGGTTGGTGAGGCCGGAGAGACAGTTGACAGGCTGATACGCGATACTCCAAAGTATGTTGATGATATCAGCAAATTCAAGGAGAATGAGTTCTTCGGCTTGGGAAAAGCTGCAGAACTGAGTGGAAATTATATTCTTGAAAGTATAAAAGAAAAAATAAAACAAAAGAAACAAAATAACAAAGAAACAAAAGAATAAAAGAACATGGAGGAAGAAGATGAGTAACATGATTTTATCTTACATTGATCCGTCAGTAATGACATATTTAATTCAGGCAGTAGTAGGTATTGCAATCGCAGTTGGAGCAGGAGCAGGTCTTTACTTTAGAAAAGCAAAGAAAAAAGTAAACGAAAAGCTCGGAATTGACGAGAACAAAAATAAAGAAGTAGAGTCTGATGATATTGAGATTAACTAAATAAAAAAATGTGTTTTTATGCACATATTGGTATAATGTCCAAACAAAATAAAGGGTTATAGGCGTGAATTTTGTTAAATATGTCAAAAATATGCATGGTGTATGCAATTTGAACAAATAAAGTACGAGCTTTTTGGCAATTTACGATATAGCAATTTATTTGATAGTGCGATAAAATGACACATGTATGATGAGTACGGTTAAGTATGTACAACATTTAGTATGAAATATATTTAGGAGGTATTGCATAAATGGCAAGTTTATCATTAAGACATATTACTAAAGTTTATCCAAACGGATTTGTCGCAGTAAAAGATTTTAACCTTGAGATTAAGGATAAGGAGTTTATCATCTTCGTAGGACCATCTGGTTGTGGTAAGTCTACAACACTTCGTATGGTAGCCGGTCTTGAAGAGATTTCATCAGGTGAATTATACATCGGTGAGAAGTTAGTTAACGACGTAGAACCAAAGGATAGAGATATCGCGATGGTATTCCAGAACTACGCTTTGTATCCACATATGACAGTATACGATAACATGGCATTTGGTCTTAAATTAAGAAAAGTACCAAAGGCTGAAATTGAAAGACTTGTTAAGGAAGCTGCTAAGATTCTTGACCTTGAGCACTTACTTGACAGAAAGCCAAAGGCTTTATCAGGTGGTCAGAGACAGAGAGTTGCGATGGGACGTGCTATCGTTCGTGATCCTAAGGTATTCCTCATGGACGAGCCTCTTTCAAACTTGGATGCTAAGTTAAGAGTACAGATGCGTGTTGAGATTGCTAAGATTCATAAGAGATTAGGTGCTACAATCATTTACGTAACACATGACCAGACAGAGGCTATGACACTTGGTACAAGAATCGTAGTTATGAAGGATGGTATTGTTCAGCAGGTAGATTCACCAAAGAACTTATATGACAAGCCGGTTAACTTATTCGTAGCAGGATTCATGGGATCACCACAGATGAACTTCATCGATGCTGTAGTAGAGCAGGAAGGTGATGACATCGTTCTTCACATTGGTCAGGGTAGACAGTACATCAAAGTACCTGCAAACCAGGCTAAGTTATTAGTTGAAGGTGGATACATCGGAAGAACTGTAGTTATGGGTATTCGTCCTGAAGATATTCATGATGAAGAATCATTCATTCAGAACTCACAGGATTCAGCATTCACAACAACAATCAGATTGTACGAGTTACTTGGTGCTGAAGTTTACTTATACTTCGATATCGAAGGATATGACTGTACTGCAAGAGTTAACCCACGTACACAGGCTAGAATCGGAGATAACGTTACTATGGCTATGGATTTATCTAAGCTTCACATCTTCGACAAAGATACAGAGCAGGTTATCACAAACTAGTCAGAAGGCAGTTGGTATAACTGATTCTTTAGAAAAGAATACAATGAAAAACACAGGTTTTTCAAAAACATATGAAATAATAAGGGAAATGCAATATTTTTGCATTTCCCCTTTTTTTTGATTGATTTTATGATAAAATGAAGATGGTGTATAAGAACCGGAGATAGAAGATAAGGAGAGCTTATATGATATCAAATCAAATATTACAAACAACAATAGACGGAATCAAAGAAATATCAAGAGTGGATTTTTGCGTATCAGACACAGACGGAAAAGTAATTGCATCTACTTTTGAGGTTGGAAACGAATTTAATAATGCCATTTCTTCATTTGTAAATTCAGAAGCGGACAGTCAGGTAGTTCAGGATCATCAGTTCTTCAAAGTATATGATGAGACACAGCTTGAACTTATTCTTATTGCCCAGGGCTCAAATGAAGACACATATATGATAGGAAAGATGGTGACTTTCCAGATTCAGAATCTTCTTGTAGCATACAAGGAGAGATTTGATAAGGATAACTTTATCAAGAATCTGTTGCTGGATAATCTCCTTCTTGTTGATATTTATAACAGAGCAAAGAAGCTGCACATTCAGACAGATGCGAAGCGTGTAGTTTGCATAATCGAGACAAAGAACGAAAAAGACAGTGTTGCGCTTGAGACAGTGAGAACACTTTTCATAGGAAAGTCAAAAGACTTCATTACTGCAGTTGATGAGAAGAGCATTATCCTTGTAAAGGAACTCGAGGACGGACAGGGTTACGAGGAGATTGAGCGCGTATGTAACACTATTGTCGACATGCTCAACACAGAAGCTATGGTAAAGGCCAATGTGTCTTACGGTACTATAGTCAAGGAACTCAAGGAAGTATCAAGATCTTACAAGGAAGCAAAGATGGCTCTCGATGTAGGAAAGATATTCTACAGCACAAAGAATGTAATCGCTTACAACAATCTTGGAATCGGAAGACTTATTTATCAGCTTCCTATTCCACTTTGTAAGATGTTCATCAAAGAGATATTCGACGGCAAGTCACCTGATGAGTTTGACGAGGAGACATTGTCAACAATCAACAAGTTCTTTGAGAACAGTCTTAATGTTTCCGAGACATCAAGACAGTTGTATATTCACAGAAATACTCTTGTATACAGACTGGATAAGCTTCAAAAGAGCACGGGGCTTGACCTTAGAGTGTTCGAAGATGCAATTACATTCAAGATTGCACTTATGGTAGTTAAGTACATGAATTATATGGAGAATACTGAATACTAAGGAGCATTTGGGAGTACAGCGTTTTTGGCGTATTGTGATATACGCGATTACTAAAACCCGGAGGGTAAAGATGATTACATTAGATCATGTCACAAAGAGTTACAAAGAGGGTACCTATGCCCTCAATGACGTTAATATAGAGATAGAAGACGGTGAGTTTGTATTTATCGTGGGGTCCAGTGGATCAGGTAAATCGACTTTCATCAAGTTACTTCTCAGAGAACTTCAGCCTACATCAGGCAAGATTATTGTTGCAGGCAGAGATTTGAGCAGACTCAAATCAGGACAGGCAGCAAAATTCAGACGTGAGATAGGCTGCGTATTTCAGGATTTCAGATTATTGCCCGACAGAAATGTTTACGATAACGTTGCTTTTGCGCAGCATGTTATCGGCGTATCAAAGAAGGAAATCAGAAAGAATGTTCCTCCGCTCCTCACAATGGTAGGTTTGTCAGAGAAGTACCGATCATTGCCGGGAGAACTGTCAGGTGGTGAGCAGCAGAGAGTTGCTCTGGCAAGAGCACTGGTAAATAAGCCAAAGTTATTATTGGCAGATGAGCCTACGGGTAATTTGGACCCGGGCAATTCATGGGAGATTATGAAACTCTTAGAAGAGGTAAACAATCAGGGAACAACAGTAGTTGTTGTTACTCATAACTTAGAGATTGTAAATGCCATGGAAAAGAGAGTAATCACAATGAAAAAAGGCGTAAAAGTCAGCGACACCAAACAGGATAATCTGATAGTTAGGAATTAAGAGAAATGATTTTAAGAACAACGATATACTGCATAAAGCAGGGAATAATAAATATTAAGAGAAATAAATTATTCTCCCTTGCATCAGTGGGAACAATAGCTGCATGTATATTTTTAATTGGTTTGTTTTTTGCAATTGTTATGAATTTCCAGTACATTGTAAAAAACGCAGAGGAGCATGTGGGTATCACAGTATTCTTCGATGAAGGGACAGAGCAGGCGAGAATTGATGAGATAGGCAAGCAGATTAAGGACATGGACGGTGTACTGAGTGTGGAGTACACATCTGCAGAGAAGGCGTGGGAAGAATTCAAAAAATCATATTTTGCAGATTCACCTGAACTTGCAGAAGGATTCAAAGAAGATAATCCCCTTGCAAATTCAGCCAACTACACAGTTTACATTGAGGATATCAGCAAACAGTCTTCATATGTCAGAGAAATAGAAAAAATAGAAAATGTCCGTAACGTAAAGTACTCAGAGAGTGCAGTGTCTACAATGACCAATTTCGGACGTTTCGTAGGATATGCGTCAATTGCCATTATTCTCGTATTGTTGGCGGTTGGAATATTCCTTATCAGCAACACAGTTATGATGGGAATTTCCGTTAGACAGAAAGAGATTAAGATTATGAAGCTTATCGGTGCGACTAATTTATTTGTAAGAGCACCGTTTATAATTGAAGGAATTGTTATAGGCGTGATAGGAGCTGCTATTCCACTGGTTCTGTTATTTGTTCTATACGACAGAGTGGTGGATTTTGTAATGTCACAGTTCCATGCGTTGTCATCTATAGTATCATTCCTTCCAATCTATTCGGTATTTGTGTATCTGGTGCCAATCAGTTTTGGTGTCGGTGCAGGAATCGGGTTGCTTGGAAGCGTAGCTTCAATAAGAAAACATTTGAAGATATAGTATAAATATTGTAATAATGAAAAGAATATTTACAGGTAATATTTGAAAAATAAGGTGGTAATTATTTTGATAACTAAAAGAAAGTGCATTAGGAGAGCCATAAGTTTTGTCACAATGATTGCTGTTGCAACAAGCTATATGGGCATTCAGACCGGTGCTACTATCAGTGAAGAAAAACAGAGATTAAAAGAATTTGAACAGCAAAAGCAGGACATAAAGAACACAATCAACAGTTTGGAGTCTGACAAGGCAGCAATAGAGAGTAATATCAAGAAATTGGACGATAAGTTGAGCGAGATTTCAAAGGCTCTCTACAAGACAGAGCAGAATCTTGATAAAGTTGGAAAGAAGATAGAGAAGAACAAGGTCAAACTTGCAGATGCCCAAAAGAGCATAGAACTCCAGTACGCAGACATGAAACTCAGAATACAGTTCATGTATGAAAACGGAAATCAGCAGCTTATTAATTTAATTCTAAGCTCAGAGAGCATAACAGACCTTCTTAATAAGGCAGAGTACATTTCAGAACTTTCATCTTATGACAGACGAATGCTCGATAAGATGAAAGCAACCAAAGCAGAAATCGAAAAGACAGAGCAGGCGCTTGAGTCAGAAGAAAAAGAACTTCTTGTGCTTCAGACAGAGCAAAAGGAAGAGAAGGATAATGTTGAGACTCTTGTAGCGGCAAAGCAGCAGGAACTTACAGCATATGATGCAAAGATTGATAAAGCAGAGGGCGAACTTGGACAGATTGATTTTGTAATCAAGAGTCAGAAAGATGAAATAGCCCAGATGGAGAAGATAGAAGCTGAGCGAAAAGCGGCAGCTGAAAAGGCAGCAAAAGAAGCGGCAATTCAGGCGGCAAAGAACAAGTCGTCAAGTCCGACATATGTACCGTCAAAGCCGACTACTCCAAATTATCCGGCATCAAACGGACAGACAACAGGAAATGTTACAGTTTCCGGATATATTTGGCCACTACCCGGACATACTTCTATTTCTTCAGGTTTTGGATACAGATCAGACCCGTTCTCAGGTCAGACATCATATCATTCAGGTATAGATTTGCCGGCACCTTCGGGAACACCGATTGTTGCCTCAGCATCAGGACAGGTTGCCTGGTCAAATTACAGTACATCAGCAGGAAACTGGATTGGTATTGATCACGGAAACGGTGTTTACACTGTGTACATGCACATGTCTGCAAGATTGGTTTCGGCAGGACAGACTGTTTCCCAGGGACAGACAATCGGACTTGTTGGAACAACAGGTTCGTCAACGGGTAACCATTTGCACTTTAGTGTGCGACTAAACGGAACTTATGTAAGTCCGCTTAGTTACGTAAGTCCGTAACGCCGATAACGTTCTCGGATAAATAGTAATCAAGTTCTGAAAAATTGAACATATAATTAAAAAAGAAATTAATATATGCCCGTAAGGTTAATGGTTAATCACAATGATTGTCAGTGACCTTGCGGGCTAGATATTTGTAGATGATTCAAATAGAGAAGGGAGTTAAGTGAGAATGAGAAAAGAATACTTTGTTTCATTTGTGTTGGGTGCGGCAGCGTTTGCAATTTTATTAACAGGGGTTAATTACTTTAAAGGAAATAAACTGGTTAAGATTAATAATAACAATAAAGTGACTGAAGCAACGGATGCAAAGCTTGAGTTGTTACAAAAGTATATAGAGACATTTTATTTAGAGACAAATGAAGAGAAAGCAGACAAGGAGGATTTGGAAAACGGAATTTACAAGGGATATGTAAATGCGTTGAATGATCCTTATTCTCAGTACTACACTAAAGAGGAATATGATGACCTGATGGAATCAACATCAGGTGAATACAAGGGAATTGGTGTTGTTGTGTCACAAAATGATGAGACAGGAGTAATCACCATGATTTCCGTTTATGATAATACACCTGCGAAAGAAGCCGGATTACAAGACGGTGATATTCTTTACAAGGTAGAGGGAGAAGAAGTTACAGGAATTGATATAGATAAAGTAGTAGGACAGATCAGAGGTGAAGAAGGAACCACTGTACATATCGAGGTCTACAGAGAATCAACAAAGGAATACAAAGAGTTTGATGTTGAGCGAAGAACTATTGAAGTTCCTACAGTTTATTCAGAGATGTTAGATGACGAAAAGAAAATAGGCTATGTCAGGGTTGCACAGTTTGATTCAAATACTGATGAGATTTTTTCAAAGAAAATGAAGGAACTGAGGGATCAGGGAATGAAATCTGTGGTATTTGACCTTCGAAACAATCCGGGTGGAAATTATGACACTGTCTGCAATATGCTCGATGAGCTTCTTCCGGAGGGAACAGTAGTTTATACCCTTGATAAGAGTGGAAAAAAAGAGATTGAAACATCAGATGCAGCATGCATAGACATTCCAATGGTTGTGCTGATGAATGAAAACAGCGCCAGTGCTTCGGAGATATTTGCAGGTGCGATACAGGATTACAAGGCAGGTAAAATTGTTGGAACACAGTCATTTGGAAAGGGAATTGTTCAGTCAATATTCAGCCTTCCTGATGGTTCTGCAATTAAGCTTACAGTGTCAAAATATTACACACCAAACGGTACAAATATTCACAAGAAAGGAATAACACCGGATGTGAAAGTGGAGGACAACAAAGACACCGAGCAGGATGAGCAGTTAGACGAAGCATTGAAACAGTTAGAAAATAATAATTAGAAATATAAAAAATAGAAATATTAAAAATAGAAATATAAAAATTAGAAACATAAAGATTAGAAACATATAGATTAGAGCAGGAAAAAATCTAGTCGGGAGGAAGTTATGGAATTTTTGATTATCATTTTGAAAAAGATTGAGTTAGTGGATGAACTGATTATAAAACTTCAGGAAATAGATGTTCATCACGGTACTATAATAGATGCAAAGAGCATGACATCAGCGCTTGCCACTAAGTGGACTGACGTGCCAATGTTTGGTCTGTTTAGAAGTGCAAACAACCATGAGTACAATGAAGACTGTAAGATGCTTATGTTTGTGTTGGATCAGGAGAGAATTGAGAAAGTAAAAGAGACTGTTGAGGCGGTTGTGGGAGATATGGATCAACCTAAAACTGCTGTAATGTTCACATTACCAATCTCCTTTGAAAAGGGATTTGACAAGAACTAATACTAATGGAGAATATATGCATCAGATAGAAAAAGTGAAAGATGGAGTGATAAGATGAATATCGATGAATTGTTGTTATATTTAGCAGTAGCACTGTTTTTATGCCTATTGTCGGGTAAGGTAGTAAAACAGTTTAAATTACCAAACGTAACAGGGTATCTTATTATAGGTTTGCTCTCAGGACCGTCGGTTATAGGAATTGTAAATCAGGGAATGGTTGGAAATTTTGCGATTATTTCAAAGATAGCCCTTGGATTTATTGCATTTTCCATCGGAACTGAATTTGAATTTAAATATATCAGAAAACTTGGAGCTGCACCGGTGATTATTGCAATTTTTGAATCACTTGGAGCTACTGTTTTTGTTGTGATCGGTATGCTGATTTTTGGAATGCCGGTGGAACTTGCACTTATTATGGGAGCTATTGCGGCAGCGACAGATCCTGCAGCGACAATTCTCGTTGCAAAGCAGTATAAGGCAAGCGGTCCGGTTACAAGAACTCTGATTCCGGTAGTGGCAATCGATGATGCCACAGCACTTATGTCTTACGGAATCTGCGTGGCTATTGCCAAGGTGTATACCACAGGACATATTTCAGCAGCAACACTGCTGGCGCCTGTCAGGGAGATCTTTGGTTCCCTTGCAGTCGGAATAATAATGGGACTTATATTTACACTTCTCATCAAGTTTTATACCGGAAGAGGAAACCGACTGGCAATTACCATTGCCATGGTGGCATTGGCAGTAAGCCTTTCAGACAAAGTGGATTTGTCGCCGCTTTTAACATGTATGGCAATGAGTATTACAGTAGTAAATACATCAAGCAACTGCAAGGTTGTATTTGAGCAGATGGACAGAATGACGCCGCCTATTTTTATGATGTTCTTCTTCATGTCAGGAGCGGGGCTGGATATAGGAATTCTTCCTACAATCGGAACTCTTGGAATGATTTATATTATATTTAGAGTTGCGGGTAAACTGGCAGGAGCCGCAGTTGGAGGAAAGCTTTCAAAGGCTGAGCCAAACGTTCAGAAGTATCTGGGAATCGGGCTTATTCCGCAGGCCGGAGTGGCCATCGGTCTTGCCTCAATGAGTGGAACCATAGTGCCACAGTACAGCAGTAGAATTACGGCAGTTGTACTTTGTGGAACGGTTATTTATGAATTGGTTGGACCGGTACTTACAAAGATTACACTGACACACATCGGAGAGATAAAGAAGACTGCATAAAGAAATGATGATAAAAAAGAGTTTTTCACATTAGTTGTGGAAAACTCTTTTTTATGTGCAAGTCTCATTTTGAAAAGAATTATTGACAAACGATAATTTTTTGAGTATATTATGATTGAAATTATTGAAAAACGATAATTTTTGCTAAACACGTGTTTGAAACTATGTATTTTTAGGTGGGCGGTTGGCCACGGAGGTATTTATGAAGAATAAAGGTTTTTTTAAATTGTTTTTGGCGCTTGTGATTGAAGCGCTGTCATGTATTGTGATTGCAGTTAGTAATTTTAAGGATGCAGAGAGCAATTTGTTTTATATTTTGATTTCGCCGGTTAACGGATTGATTAAGCTGCTTAGGAATATGTCACTTTCGGGTGATGTCGGTAATTTTTTTGCAATTATTATTTTTGTGGCGGTTGGACTGATACCGGTTGTTTTGATGGCGGTTTTGATTGCAAAGAAGAAGATGGGAATAGAAGACAGTTTGCTGATTGTGATTTCTGTCATGACATTTGCAACAGTTTACTGGGGCATTAATCCATCAAAGTTGCCGGAGATTTCAAATGTGACTGACGGGGTGATGGGATTTTCAGTTTTCGTTACTACATTGATATCAATGATTTTTGCTTACATCATCATCAAGATTGTGAGAATGATTGACGGAGTAAAAGGAGATAATATTTACTCAGTTCTCAGAGGTTCCTGCGTTGCGGTTATGGTAATTGCAGTGTTTGAGATTTTTGGAATGAATCTGTTACAGCTTTTGAAAGTATTTTTTGAGCAGAAAGCAAATTCGCTAAATTCGACAGAGGCAGTTATTACAACAAGAGGAATTTTGATTATGAGATATGCAGTGCAGCAGATTTCATTTATTTACCTGATTGTAATTGCAAAGATTGGATGGAATGTAATTCCAAAGATGAGAGAAAGCGTGATTAATAAAGAAGTAGTTACGCATCTGATGAGGCTTACAGCAGTAAGCAGAATATATCTGATATTTGCAGTGCTGGCACAGGTAGTCCTCAATCTTACACAGCTTGCAGCAGGGAAGAATAACAATATTATGGATATTCAGGCGACATTTCCACTTGGAACAATCATATTGGCTTCAATTCTTTTGATATTGGCAAGGCTGATTAAGGAGAATACAAAACTCAAAAAAGAAAATGATTTGTTCATATAAGCAGCTCGCATGGAGAAGCGGGAGAGTTATCAGATGAGAGTGAAAACTGAAAAAAAGAGGCATAGGCTGAAGAGAGGAAATGCTGAAAAGATAAGGGATAAAAATGTTGAGTGTGAATGTTGATAAAAGGAGGAAACTATGGGAATACAGATTTGTCTTTCTGAGATAATGAAAGAAAAGAAAATAAAATCAAAAGATCTATGTAAGCAAATAGGTATCACTGAGGCAAACCTGTCAGTGCTAAGAAGCGGAAAGGCAAAAGGTGTGCGTTTAAGTACTATTAACAAAATTTGTTATTACCTGGGGTGTGACGTTGGAGATATATTGAAATTTGACGGCAATCTTGATTTGGAAGAGGATGATGAGGAATAAACTGAATCTCAGGTAATCCGGAGAATGAAGTGAAATAAGCTAGAGTAGAAATAGATATGAGGTATGAAGATGAGAAAATATAATTATAAAAAAATTGCAGCTCTGTTGACAGTAGCGGCAACAGTAATAACAGCACAGACGGTGCTTACAGGATGCAAACTTGCGGTTAGTGAAACAAAAACAATTGAAAAGGATAATGGAACCTGCAATGAAGAAAAGGATGTTAGTACTTTGGATAATTCGGAAGACAGTAACAAAGACGAGCTGGTGGGAGTTGCTATCTTTGCGTATGATCTCTACGAAGCTATATTTGATGAGTATCTGACAAAAGAAGAGATGATGTCGATATATTCTTATGACAGCGATACAGCAGAAACCGAGATGAATAGGATTTATGCGAAGAAGGATGGGAAAGACAATAATAAATACAGCTTCAATCTGAGTAATTGTGTGGGTCTTTATACATATTACAATAAGGAACTTCATTATACAGATTATTATTTTGATGGAGATGGAACTTACTTTTCCAAAACAAATTTTACAGCGAATATGTCAGAAGAGAATACCGTTGAAAATGTAATTAATTCCCAAATATATCTGAACGAAGATTATATAGACAGAAATGAAGAAGTACAAATATATTATTATGCGGTATACGCTAATGAAAAAGGAGACTTGTACATTGATGTGTTAGATGGAAATGCATCAAGCTTTATAACAAATAAAGACGCAAAATGCAGTTCAAGCCATAGTGTTTCCGAGGAATCAAAAACGGAAACCGGTGGAAAAAAAGTGGCAGAAAAAAACACATTTACAATTGCATCTGATGTAAAAAAACCGGCAGACAAAGTCAAAATAGTATGCATGGATAAAGAGGGAAAGGTAATTGAATCAAGTTCATATAACAGCAAAAAATTACCGGAAGAAATAAGGGTTGCAAAAGGTACTGAAAAAGTTACTGTAAAGGCTTACCAGGGAGAAAAAACCGTAAGCAGAGAATTGGTGACAAAAGAAGATATTGATGAAGGTTACGAAGTTTTGGTTTGTATTGAAGGCAGTATTCCGGAGGTATTAGAGTGCACAGAAGTTAGTCTTGTTAAGTAATAATGCTAAATCAATTTGAATTTCAATAGTGTCAAAAGTAAATTGAAATAATATAACCTTTGGTGGAGGATAAATATGAGAAGTATAAACATGTGCAGTAAAATAGAAAAAATAATCGTAATCAGCATGATGGGCACGCTGATTGCAACAAATTTTAGCGGATGCAGGCTGGCAATTGACAGGCCGGAAGAAATTAATAAACAATTAAATGAGGGTGTTGTTCAGAATGCAGAGGCAGTAGGGGTTTTCATTACAGAAAAGCCAATAAAAGAATCGGGAAAGATTTATGCGGCAGAGGTTATGGAGCATTCTGAAGACGTTAAAGAGGTATTAAACGGGGATATTCAAGATGCGAAACATATATTTGAAGGATATGATGGATATGGCATTTACACACATTATAGCTGGGAACATAATGCCATTGGAACGGATTTAGAGGTAGATGATAAATACTACGATTTTACATTGAATTCAAAATTAAATCAAATAGATGACAAAGAAATCATGAGTGAAGACATAGAGTTTGTGTGTAATCCGGATGCGAAAGAAATGCAAAGGAGAGGAGTAGATACTGTTTTTGCCAATCCGGTGTTTCAGGATAAAGATGGAAATATATTTATGATTGTGGCAAATGACAGTATAGCTGTTCATCCGGAGAGCATTGGATCAGAGATCAGCGTAGAATATAAAGCCGCAACTGAAAAAACGGCTGATGGTGAAAAGAAACCGAAACCGTTAGATACTAAAGCGAGGGTAACTCTTGTGACAAAAAGTGCAACAAACCGTCTTATTGCCAGAGAATATAATGATAGTGATGAAATAATAGCAGAAACAGAATTGGATATTAATAATATCAAAAAAGAGTATAAAGCAAACAAAGATACTGATTATATAATAATTTCCTTTATGTATGGTGATAAAGAAGTGGATGCCAAATTAGTGGAGGGAGTAGTTAATGATGATGAGGATGATGAAGATGCCGATGGAAAAGAACATTTTTGGCAGGATTGTTACGTTTCCAAAGACAATGAATTGTTACAGCAAAAAGTTGAAGTAGAATTTATTAAGTAGGTTGAGTATGAAACGGGAACCCTCCTTGCCGGATTGAAGCGATAGAAGTGATTGAAGGTGAGGAGGGTATTCTTATACAAAAGAAATAGAACTGGCGTTCGATTTGCGATTGCCATGAAGTAATTGCTGTGTTATACTAAAAAGTACATTTGATAATTATAGTAGCACTCGCCGACGAGCCTGGAAAACGTGTCGTTGGTGATTGTGTAGTGTGTGTTGACGATGTATGTATAGGAGATTTTTATGGATCATTTTGTGTTGCATTCTGAGTACAAACCAACCGGTGATCAGCCGGAAGCCATAGACAAATTGGTGGAAGGTTTTAAAGAAGGAAATCAGTTCCAGACACTTCTTGGTGTTACCGGATCGGGTAAGACTTTTACCATGGCAAATGTCATAGAAAAACTGAATAAACCTACTCTTATAATTGCCCACAATAAGACTTTGGCGGCGCAGCTTTATGGTGAGTTCAAGGAGTTCTTTCCGGAGAATGCGGTTGAGTATTTTGTATCATATTATGATTATTATCAGCCGGAGGCTTATGTTCCAAGCACTGATACTTATATAGAGAAGGATTCTTCTATCAATGATGAGATAGATAAGTTGAGACATTCAGCTACCATGGCACTGATGGAGAGAAGGGATGTTATTATTGTCTCGTCAGTTTCCTGCATTTACGGATTGGGAGATCCGATCGATTACAAGAACATGGTTATTTCACTTCGTCCGGGTATGATAAAGGACAGGGACGAGGTTATTCACAAGCTGATAGAGATTCAGTATGAACGCAATGATATGGATTTCAAGCGCGGTTCCTTCAGAGTCAGGGGAGATGTAGTGGAGATTTTTCCGGCATCGGCATCGGATTACGCCATCAGAGTTGAGTTCTTTGGGGACGAAGTGGACAGGATTGCAGAGATTAATACTCTGACAGGCGACATTGTGAATCGCTTGGAGCATGTGGCTATTTTCCCGAACTCTCACTATGTGGTTCCACCGGAGAAGATGGAGAAAGCATTGAAGTCCATTGAAGCGGAACTCAAGGAGAGAGTGGAGTATTTCAAGAGCGAGGATAAGCTCATTGAGGCTCAGCGTATTGCGGAGCGAACCAACTTTGATATGGAGATGCTAAGGGAGACGGGAATCTGTTCCGGCATTGAGAATTATTCCAGACATATGGCAGGACTTGAACCGGGAGCCACACCGCATACACTTATAGAATATTTCGGCGATGACTTCCTTATAATAGTAGATGAGTCTCATATCACCATTCCTCAGGTCAGAGGAATGTATGCAGGAGACCAGTCCAGAAAGTCATCTCTTGTAGATTACGGCTTCAGACTTCCGTCAGCAAAGGATAACCGTCCTTTGAATTTTGGAGAGTTTGAGTCCATGATTGATCAGATGCTGTTTGTGTCTGCAACGCCTAATGTCTACGAGGATGAGCATGAGCTTGCAAGAGTTGAACAGATTATCAGACCGACGGGACTCCTTGATCCGAAGGTGGACGTGAGACCGATTGACGGTCAGATTGACGATCTGATTTCAGAGATTAACAAGGAAGTGGAGAAGAAGAATAAGGTACTGGTTACCACACTTACCAAGCGTATGGCGGAAGACCTGACTGATTATATGAAGGAAGTGGGAATCAGGGTTCGCTACCTCCATTCAGATATAGATACTCTTGAGAGAACAGAGATTATCAGGGATATGCGACTTGATGTGTTTGACGTTTTAGTCGGTATCAATCTGTTAAGAGAAGGTCTTGATATTCCGGAGATTTCACTGGTGGCGATTCTCGATGCGGACAAGGAAGGCTTCCTTCGTTCCGAGACATCACTTATTCAGACTATCGGTCGTGCGGCAAGAAATGCAGAGGGTCACGTTATCATGTACGCTGACAATATGACGGAGTCCATGGATAAGGCTATTTCCGAGACTAACAGAAGACGTGAGATTCAGGAGAAGTACAATGAGGAGCACGGTATCACGCCAACCACTATCAAGAAGGCTGTCAGAGATCTCATCAGCATTACCAAGGAAGCAGAGAAGACTATCAATGACATTGAGAAAGATCCTGAGTCAATGGATAATAAAGAACTCAAGAAACTCATGGATAAGCTGGAGAAGCGTATGAAGAAGGCTGCGGCAGACTTTGACTTTGAGGCGGCCATTGAGTTTAGAGATAAGATTGCAGAACTGAGAAAGTATCTGCATAGAGATTAAAGCAGATAATAACAAATCCGATAATGCTTATCGGTTATAAAATGAATTAAAAGGGGATAAAATGAAATCAAAGTTTGAATGGGACCGCATGATAGGTCAGAAATTATATTCTCCGTGGAAAGTTGGCGGCGATTCGTGGGAAAAAGTTCATAGGGCACAAAAGCTTTTTAATGATTCAGAGTTTTGGCATGACAGAAGTGCAATGTATGAACTGAAGAACTGTTTTGGAAGCGCCGGTGAGGATTTTGTTCTTACTCCGCCGGTATATTTTGACCATGGTGACAGAACTTTTTTTGGAGAGCATTTTTACGCAAACACAGGATTGACGATTTTGGATGAGAATTATGTTAGGTTTGGAGACAATGTATTTTTGGCTCCACATGTCAGCATTTATACTGCAGGACATCCTATCGATGCAGAAGTCAGAAACACAGAGGCAGAGTACGCTAAACCGGTAACAATAGGTTCAGATGTCTGGATTGGCGGAAATGTTGTGATTAATCCGGGGGTCACAATAGGTGATGATGTAGTCATTGGTTCGGGTTCTGTTGTTACAAAGGACATTCCAAGTCACGTTATAGCAGCGGGCAATCCGTGCAGAGTCATTCGAGAGATTACTTCAGAAGATAAGCAGTATTGGACACAGCAGTATGAGGAATATATTAGGGCATCTAATGCAAATGAGGAATATATTAGGGATTCTAATGCACATGAGGATGAATCAGGCCGGTGATTATAGCAAGGATTAGGTTAGAATAGAAAAGAAACCAAGGAAAATGATTTGGATCAGATTAGATTAGAGAGTTAAAAGGGATATGGATAAGAAGAAATATATAAGAATTAAGGGTGCTCATGAGCACAATTTAAAAGGAATAGATTTAGAGATTGAGAGAGATAAGATGGTGGTTCTCACGGGGCTTAGCGGTTCCGGGAAGTCATCTTTGGCTTTTGATACCATTTATGCGGAAGGTCAAAGAAGATACATGGAGTCGTTGTCTTCATATGCGAGACAGTTCTTAGGACAGATGGAGAAGCCAAAGGTTGAGAGTATAGAGGGACTTCCGCCGGCGATTTCCATAGACCAGAAATCAACTAACAGAAATCCACGTTCTACAGTTGGAACTGTGACAGAAATATATGATTATATGAGACTTCTCTATGCAAGGACAGGTATACCGCATTGTCCAAAGTGTGGCAGGGAGATTAAGAAGCAAACTGTAGATGAGATGGTAGATAAGATTGTCACTCTAGATGAAGGTACTAAGTTTCAGATTCTTGCCCCGGTTGTAAGAGGCAGAAAAGGGCGCCACGAGAAGGTTTTAGAGGCTGCAAAGAGAAGCGGCTACGTGCGTGTGCGTATTGATGGCAATATGTACGACTTGTCAGAGCAGATTGAACTGGAGAAGAATAATAAACATAATATAGAGATTATCATTGACCGACTCAGCATGAGAGACGGTATTGAAAAGCGACTAAATGACTCTATTGACAATGCATTGAAACTGGGTAAAGGACTGATGATTGTTGATGTTATAGGAGGCAAGGAGATGACGTTTAGTCAGAATTTTGCATGTCCTGATTGTGATATCAGTATTGATGAGATTCAACCTAGAATCTTTTCTTTCAACAATCCTTTTGGTGCGTGTCCTGAGTGTTACGGTCTTGGATACAAGATGGAGTTTGATGAGGATTTGATGATTCCAAACAAGTCTCTCAGCATCAATCAGGGCGCTATCGTGGTTCTTGGCTGGCAGAGTGCAAATGATCCGAAGAGTTTTACAAATGCAGTTTTGCAGGCACTTTGCAAAGAGTTTGGATTTGACCTTGATACTCCATTTGAAGATTACAGTAAGGACATTCATGACATTTTGATTTACGGAACGGGCGGTATTACTGTGCCGGTTCATTACAGAGGCCAGCGTGGTGTGGGCACATATGACATTGCCTTTGAGGGATTGGTGAAATCCGTGGAGAGAAGATACAGAGAGACCGGTGGAGAATCCACAAAGGCAGAGTATGAATCTTATATGAGATTTACACCATGTCCATGTTGTCACGGACAGAGACTTAAGCCTGAGTCACTGGCAGTGACCGTTGCTGACAAGAATATTTATGAGATGACTGATATGCCAATCAGAGACCTGATCGAGTTTTTGGCAAATGCAAAACTTTCCGACAGTCAGATGAAGATTGGCGCAGAGATTCTAAAAGAGATAAAGGGACGCCTGAGTTTCCTTAACGATGTGGGTCTTGATTATTTAAGCCTGTCTCGTGCTACAGGAACATTGTCCGGTGGTGAGGCACAGCGTATTAGACTGGCCACCCAGATTGGATCAGGATTGGTTGGAGTTGCGTACATTTTGGATGAGCCAAGCATCGGACTGCATCAGAATGACAATGATAAATTACTGGGAACTTTGAAGCATTTAAGAGACCTTGGAAATACACTTCTGGTTGTTGAACACGATGAGGACACAATGCGAGAGGCAGACTGTATTGTGGATATTGGTCCGGGAGCAGGTGAACATGGAGGCGAAGTAGTTGCGGTTGGTACTGCCGAGGAGATAATGAAGTGCAAGAAATCCATTACCGGAAAGTACCTAAAAGGCGAGCTGTCTATTCCGGTGCCAACGGTCAGAAGAGAGCCGAAAGGTTTTATCAAGATTGTTGGTGCAAAAGAAAATAACCTGAAGGATATTGACGTTGAGATTCCACTTGGAGTTCTTACAGTTGTTACAGGTGTGTCAGGCTCAGGAAAGAGTTCCCTTATAAATGAGATTCTTCACAAGTCACTGGCTAAGCAGCTCAATAGAGCGAGAGTAATTCCCGGTAAACACAAGAGGATAGAAGGCGTTGAGCAGTTAGACAAGATTATTGATATTGACCAGTCGCCGATTGGAAGAACACCGCGTTCAAATCCGGCAACATACACGGGAATGTTTGATATTATCAGAGATTTGTTTGCATCTACAGTTGATGCTAAGGAACGTGGATACAAGAAGGGACGTTTCAGTTTCAATGTTAAGGGTGGACGTTGTGAGGCCTGCAGTGGCGACGGTATCAAAAAAGTTGAGATGCATTTCCTTCCGGATGTGTACGTTCCGTGCGAAGTATGCGAAGGTAAGAGATATAACAGGGAGACTCTCGAGGTCAAATATAAAGGTAAGAGTATTTATGATGTCTTAGAGATGACAGTTGAGGAGGCTCTTGATTTCTTCAAGAATGTTGAGAAAATTAGAAATAAGGTTCAGACTCTGTACGATGTAGGACTTGGATATGTGAAACTGGGACAGCCTTCAACTCAGCTTTCAGGTGGCGAGGCACAGCGAGTTAAGCTTGCAACAGAGCTTAGCCGAAGAAGTACAGGAAAGACTATTTATGTACTGGATGAACCAACCACAGGCCTTCATTTTGCAGATGTTCACAAGTTAGTTGAGATTCTTCACAGACTCGTGGATGAGGGAAATACCGTTGTGGTAATCGAGCACAATCTGGATGTAATAAAGGTTGCCGACCACATTATAGACATGGGACCTGACGGAGGAGATCGTGGGGGAACTGTTGTGGTACAGGGAACTCCGGAAGAAGTGGCAAAACACAAGACCAGTTACACAGCAAAGTATGTGAAGCAAAAGCTCGATGAGGCGAAGAAGCGATAGTCTTACAATATGATTGCATAGAATTAAATACTTATTAGAAATAAATATGATACGCCTATTGTCTTGATAATTATTACCAAAATACCGTTTGTGCTATTGAGATATCATTGAAAATAGAGTAAGATTAATGGGTATTATCAGATTAATTGGTATTATCACTTTAGGAGGAAACAAATGAAGCGCGAATTAGTAATCGTTATTGACTTCGGTGGGCAGTACAATCAGCTCGTAGCACGTCGTGTTCGTGAGTGCAATGTGTACTGTGAGATTTATTCTTATAAAACTGATATTGAAAAGATTAAAGAAATGAATCCAAAGGGTATTATTCTTACAGGTGGACCAAACAGCTGTTATGAAGCCGATTCACCAACATACACAAAGGATTTATTTGAACTTGGCATTCCGGTACTCGGTCTTTGCTACGGTGCACAGCTTATGCAGCATGTACTTGGCGGTAAGGTCGAGAAAGCTGATGCCAGAGAATACGGAAAAACAGAAGTTATAGTAGACAAGCAGTCATCTAAGATTTTCGATGGTGTGTCACCTAAGACAATCTGCTGGATGAGCCATTTTGATTATATATCACAGATTGCACCGGGATTTGAGATTACATCTCACACAGACAATTGTCCTTGTGCATCTGCAGAGAATGAGAACAAGAAACTTTACGCTATCCAGTTCCATCCGGAAGTACTTCACACACAGGAAGGTACAAAGATGCTCTATAACTTTGTACGTGGAGTTTGTGGATGTGCAGGAGACTGGAGAATGGATTCCTTCGTTGAGGAATCTATCAAAGCTATCCGTGAGAAAGTAGGCGATGGTAAGGTTCTTTGTGCATTGTCAGGCGGAGTTGATTCATCAGTGGCAGCAGTTATGCTTTCAAAAGCTATCGGAAAGCAGCTCACATGTGTATTCGTAGACCACGGTCTTCTTCGTAAGAACGAAGGCGACGAAGTTGAAGCAGTATTTGGACCGGAAGGACCATACGACTTGAATTTTATCAGAGTAAACGCACAGGAGAGATACTATAGCAAACTTGCAGGTGTGGAAGATCCTGAGACAAAGAGAAAAATAATCGGAGAAGAATTCATCCGTGTATTTGAAGAAGAAGCAAAGAAAATTGGTGCAGTTGATTTCCTTGTACAGGGAACAATCTATCCTGACGTAGTAGAGAGCGGACTCGGCGGAGAGTCAGCAGTAATCAAGTCACACCACAATGTTGGCGGACTTCCTGACTACGTAGATTTCAAAGAAATCATCGAGCCACTCAGAGACCTCTTCAAAGATGAGGTAAGAAAAGCCGGACTTGAGATGGGAATTCCGGAATACTTAGTATTCCGTCAGCCATTCCCGGGACCGGGACTTGGAATCAGAATCATCGGTGAAGTAACTGCCGAGAAGGTTCGCATGGTTCAGGATGCAGACGCAATCTATCGCGAGGAGATTGCCAACGCAGGTCTCGACAAGACAATCGGCCAGTACTTCGCAGCCCTCACAAACATGAGAAGTGTTGGAGTAATGGGTGATGAGAGAACATACGATTATGCAATTGCGCTTCGTGCAGTTAACACAATAGATTTCATGACAGCAGAAGCTGCAGACATACCATTTGAGGTGTTGCAGAAAGTCATGAGCAGAATCATAAATGAAGTTCGAGGGGTTAACAGAGTAATGTATGACTTGACGAGTAAGCCACCTGGAACAATCGAATTCGAGTGACCGAACATACGTTCGATTATTCCGATAGATAAAGGCTTTGAGACATATAGGCTTTAAAACGTGAAGTCAATATGCAGTAAAGCCCCATAAATAAAGGATTCTTTAAAACTAAGATAGTTTTAAGGAGTCCTTTTTTTAGTGCAAACAGCTAGGAAAAATGGATATCCTGGCTGCTTTTTTTATGAAGTCCACAGAATAATACTAGGTGGCTTGCCACTTTTTAGAGATGAAGAAAGGGGGGAGTGCCACTCCCTCAAAAAGATAAAAAGAAAGCAATAGAATAATGACATAGACGAAACAAATTAAATTAATTGGAAAATCTGAAAGGAGATTAGGGTTATGTCAGAGAAGTTATATTATACAGCAAAAGAAGTTGCTGAGATGTTAGGAATTTCAGAGGGAAAAGCCTATGAAGTTATCAGAATACTAAATAAGGAAATGAGAGACAAAGGATATTTAGTTATTCAGGGAAGAGTAAACAAGAACTACTTTTTAAAGAAAGTAACTTATGAAGAATAGAGGTGATTAGAATGGGAGTTTACAAGGACAAGGAAAGAAACACCTGGTACGTATCCTACAGATATAAGGATGCAGCAGATGTGCCAAGGAAAAGATTTAAGAGAGGCTTCAAAACAAAGACGGAAGCCAGAGAGTGGGAAGAAAAAGATAAGAGAGCTGTTATGGGAAATATGAATATGTCCTTTGAAGAGTTCTATGAAATCTACAAGAATGATATTCAGTGCAGAATTAAAAAGACTACATGGGATACAAAGGAACACATAATTGAGACGAAGATTCTTCCTTACTTTAGAAAATACAATATGAACAAGATTGATGCAAGGATGGTAAGAGATTGGCAGACAATGATTATCAAAGAGGGAGATAGTGACGGTGAGCCGTATAAACCATCATATCTTGCAACAATCCATGCACAGTTATCAGCCATATTTAACCATGCAGTTAGGTTCTACGGATTATTAAGAAATCCGGCAAACCAGGCCAGATCAATGGGACATAAGAAAACTCATGGGATGCAGTTTTGGACACAGGATGAATATAAGTTATTTATTCAGACAATGGTGGATAAGCCTGCATCATATTATGGATTTCAAATTTTATATTGGTGTGGTCTTAGAATCGGAGAAATGTTAGCACTTACTCCGGCAGATTTTGACTTTGAAAATAATAAGCTGACTATCAATAAGAATTATCAGAGATTAAGAGGTGATGATATTGTTCAGACACCAAAGACTGATAAGGGATACAGAACAATTGTTATGCCGGAATTCTTAAGTGAAGAGATTGAAGATTACATTGGTATGATTTACGGAATTAAGAAGCATGACAGAATCTTTATGAATACAAAGAGGTATTACGAACATGAGATTGAGCGCGGTGCAAAAGAAGCTGGAGTTAAGAGGATAAGACTCCACGATTTAAGACATTCGCATGTTAGACTTCCTAAAGGACACTTTGAGACAGTGTCCTTTTTTCTTAGGTTTTATCTAGGCTTTCACCTTTTCTTTAGCTTCTTTTTCAGCCAGTTCTTTAAGCATCTTTCGATGACGATAATTACGATTCTGTGCTCTTTTCTTACGAAGACGTTCCTGCTCTTTTCTTTCTTCCGGTGTAAGTTCCGGTTGTGGAACTTCAAGCTTGCCGACATATTTGAGGTAGATATCAACCTGCTGGATTCGCTCACCTGTTGATTTGTCTGCTTCGTGAACATATATCTTATCAACAAATTCATATACCATAGGTGCAGTCAGTTCATTAAAGTCAGTGTACTTGCGAACCAGTTCCATAAAGTTATCTGTTCTCATATGGTCTGTCTGATACTTTGCCAATTCAGCATTTAAGGCATTGATTGAGTCATCAATCTCCTGCTGTTCCTTTTCGTAATCAGCAAGGAGCAGCTGAAATCTTTTATCTGTCAGTTTACCGTTTACGTTATCCTCGTAAATCTTTTTAATCAGGTTATTGAGTTCACGACTGCGCTTTTCTTTTTTAGCCAGTTCTTCATTTATAACCTTTAGGAAACTCTTCTTTTTGATATCAAAAGATTTTTCCACTTTTTTAATAAACTCATCAGTGTGCTCTTTTGCATATTTGCAGGTGTATTTAATTGTATCAAGTATCAGTTCATTTAATACGGCTGTTCTGATATAGTGACCGGAACATTTTGTCTCAAACTTGCCATGGGATAATCCGTAGGTTGAGCATCTGTAATAATCCTGCGCATTTGTCCATTTGCCGGTAGGATTACCGTCTTTGTCCTTTTTCTCATAGCCCCATGTCTGATGATGATATAACGGTTTGCCACAGTCCGGACAAAGTACAAGTCCGGTAAGAGGACTGAAGTCGCCTTTTACTGTAGGACGATGTTTTGTCTCTCTGATTTTTTGAACCATATGCCATGTCTTTTCATCCACAATAGGCTCCTGAGTATTTTCAAATATTACCCAGTCTTCTTTATCGGCATGTTTAGAATTCTTATCCTTGTAAGAGTCCTTATAATTTCTGAAATTGACCGTATGCCCCATGTACTCGGGTTTCTTGAGCATATCTGATATTGTAGATGCAGTCCATGTGTATGGAGTATCCATGTTGCAACTGCCTCTGCAAGTACCAAGTCCCTGCTTTGCCAAATAGTAAGATGGTCTTTCTATTTTTTCGTTATACAGAACTCTTGCTATCTCCATCGGTCCGTAGCCTTCAATTATCATGTTGAAGATACGCTTTACAACGGCAGCTGCTTCTTCATCAATAATCCATTTGTCAGAATCATCAGGATCCTTTTTGTAACCGTAGATAGCGGTGCTTGTAAGATGCTTTCCTTCCATACCTTTTGCGTGTAATACGGTTTTTATCTTTTTACTGATATCCCTCACATACCACTCGTTCATGATATTTAAGAATGGGGCAAATTCATTTGATTCACCGTGAATACTGTCTACACCATTTGATATGGCAATGAATCTAACACCCTTTTCCCTGAAGAATACTTCGGTATAAAAACCTACCTGCAGATAGTTTCTTCCTATACGACTCATATCTTTTACAATGACTGTACCAACCATACCTTTTTCGATATCGTTAAGAAGTCTTTTCCAGTCAGGTCTTTCAAAGTTTGTACCTGACCATCCGTCGTCAGTGTAATGTCTTAAGTTGGAAAAATCCTGCTCGGTGGCATATTTTTCAAGCAACTTTTTCTGGTTGATGATACTGTTACTTTCTCCATTTAATTCATCATCTCTGGAGAGTCGCTCATACAGAGCTGTTATTTTTGTGTTGTCCGATTGTTTCATAATAAAAATCTCCTTTCATTCAACCGGAACAACTGCATTATGTCTAACCTCGTATTAATAAAGGTTACAATTATAGTTTAACACATCAGTTCCGATTGTTGTTATTGTTTAAAAAAATTCTCTATTCAGAATCCCATTCGTAAAATCGCTGCTTTGCAGCTTCCTTTTACTCTGAATAGTCTTCATATATAGGAGAAATATCATTATGTAATCGGAACCTTTTATGTTAATTGTTTTACTGAATTCAGTAGAATAGAAATACTGTTTGGTAAGATTTTAAAGTGTTGTTTAGTACAAATGGCTGGTGTAGATTGTAAATTAGTGTCTGTCACCGTATTCATCCTCACATTCTTTTGAACAGAATGGATTGTTAAAGTCTTTACTTAAATATGCCTTGCCACAATTCTTGCAGACTTTTAATGAAGACTGTTCATCCGTAATCATTAATGACAACATTGTCTGCAACTGTAAAAGCAGTGAATAAAACTCCCAAACGATTACAGGTTTATCCCTAAGTTCTATATGGTATGTTGGAGCAATGCCTCCAAATGCAGCCATACCTTTTTGATAAAGTGAAAGCTGATTATCATCAAAAGTATCCTTATCCTGATAATACAAAAAGGCTGAGAAAAATGTAAATGCCATATCCGTAAATGCATTTCTTATCCAGTCATATCTTTCAGAGTATTCCTTCTGAAAACTCATAAGGACAGGTTCAGGAAGATGATTCAGGGTAAGAAACAGTGCAGTCATTTCAGCACCGGATACACTCCATGATGATTCAAGTTTGTTTTTAACAAAATCAAGCTTTTCGAAAGGAAAGAAATAGGATAAATACTTTTCAGTAGAAAGGGATTCTTTCTTTATATAATGATTTTTTGGTAAATAAACATATTCGTAATTAATAAAATCAGACATGGCAGGTATGGAACTGATCAGACCTAACATGCCATACTTTTCAGTAAAAGTTAAAATACTGTTCATAACTGTTTCTTCATTGGACTTTTTTCTCATACAAAGTATTCCAACGTCAAGTGCATCAAGAATCATTTTTTCATAATCTTTCATGGGATTATACAATTTTATTCCTGCGTGAGACGCAGGTGTCAAAAAGAGAGTTCCCTCGTTATCTTTTTTCCATTCATACTTATCATATTTTACCCAAAGTGAGTTTGCGTTTTTAAAAATGTTATTCATAACCGGTCTCCAATCGTATCTTATCTAAAACTTTGTTTCTAATCTTTCTTATATTACGGTCTGTACAGTTCTTGACAGCTGCCATCTGAACAGGGGAAAGATTTCTTGCAAAAAGGTTAAACAGTAATTCTTTATGTTCTATTTTCATTTTCCTGATGCATTTTGATATTTTTTCATCCTCAACTAATTCATGAAGCTCATAAGGACAGTAAAAAATGGTATCTATAAAATCTCCCTTTAGCATCTGTCCAAACAAAACTCTGTTTACAGGAAGAGGAAAAGTAAGTCCGTCATTTCTTGCACCGTATTCCAGCGGAACAACGGAACGCCCGACTTCGTGATAACGTTCTTTACGTTCTCTGTTTGAGTCATTTTTGTTCCAGATATCAATAATCTCTCTAAAGTCATCTTCTGATCTTGCCGCATCCTCTAAGCGTAAAAGAGCCATCCTCTTTAAATCTCTTTTTAACATTTTTTTTGAAGGATTATCATCAGTTTCTTCTTTATATATATGTGATAAAGATTTTGAATAGTTATCATCCATGTTTTCTTCCAACATTTTCTTTTCTTCATTAATGGCAGAAAGAATTGCCAAATCTTCATCATTCATTTCATCGTAATTGTAATTTTTAGTCTGCACAGGAATCACCTCCCCTCAAAAAAATAATGGTTTTATAACTATTCAAAACCCCATTCGCAAAATCGCTGCTTTGCAGCTTTACTTTTGTTCATGTGGTTACTTCGCCATATATATTTGTCATTCTGTTAGAATGCAAGCATTCACAGATGACAAATATGCATGGCTCTGAATAGTTACAAATTTTTTTAAAAAGTAGTTCCGAATCCATATATGAAAATCTCCTATTGGTGAAGGAGAAATATTTCCTTCTAAAAAATGAAAAGGAGTTTTGTCTATGGAAGCTACAAAAAGGGTTAAAACCCGAAAAAGGAACCGGTGCTTTGCCATATGTGCCAGAGCACCACCAATTGGAATTTAATTATAACAAACATATGTTCGATTTGCAAGAACAAAAATAGGGAAAGGATTTTTGGCAGTATGGGAAATGAATTGTTAAATGAAACGGATTATGAAGGTTTTATAAATCAGAATATCAGATTTGTTAAATTGATTAATCTGTACCAATGGAAACTAAAGGAATTAATTACAAAAGGGATTTTTATTAAACGAATCGGTAATACCACTTACAGAGTAAATGTGTTTTTTAAAGAATCGGAAAATGAAACTTTGGAAGATAAACTTCTGCATCTGGTAAATATGGATATCGAAAAAATAATCCCGGAAAGGAACATTTATGAGTAGATCAAAGAAAAGTTATGAAGAAAGATTAGATGAATTAAGAGTTAAGGAACAGTCGGCAATTGACCAGGCAAAGAAATATCAAGAACGTGCAAAGAAACTTGAGCGACAGAAAAAAGCTGAAGAGGAAAAGAAACGTGTACACAGACTGATTGAAGTCGGAGCATCGGTTGAGTCTGTTCTTGGATGTGAAATTGAAAAAGAAGACCTGCCAAAGCTTATTGCATTTCTTAAAAAGCAGGAAGCAAACGGAAGATATTTTTCAAATGCAATGGGGAAGAGTGATGAGCAGAATAAAAAACAGTAAAGGTATTAGGGAGCAGTTTTTGCTGTTCCCTATCCGCCATTGTCGGAGAGGGCGCACTTACAGACAGTCAGAGACTGTCCTTTTCCACTTCGTGGAGTGCGCTCTTCGAGGACCACTGTGCGTGGAGCACCATTTCATGGAGAGTCCTGTGCGGACAGCAGTCTTATGCAGACGGCACCATTTCATGGAGACTCTTACGCAGAGGGCGGACTTATGCAGTCGGCAGTCTTGCAGACGGCATGCCAAAATGTGCCGGTTAAAGAATAAGCACATTTTAGCAGATGCTTTATCCAACATTAATATATACAAAATCAAGAACAATGTTTGGATAAAGCAAATGATAAATTCCCGGTTTGGAGAAAGGAAGGTGAGACAATGGCAATTTATCATTTTACAACCGCAATTGTAAAAGCATCAAAAGGAAAGTGTGCGGTTGCATCAGCAGCATATATATCAGGAAGTAAGTTGTACGATGAAAGACTTGGACTTTCCTTTAACTATTCAAGAAAAGAAGAAGTTGTATATACGGAAATACTTCTTCCCCCAAATGCGCCGGCAGAATACAAAGACAGGGAAACGCTTTGGAATGCAGTTGAAAAGGTGCAGAACAAATCCAATTCCAGATATGCAAGAACATTTGAAATGGCACTGCCAAATGAACTTACCACAAAAGAACAGATTGAACTTGCAAGAAACTTCATAAAAGAAAACTTTGTTGATAAGGGTATGGCGGCAGACTTTGCAATTCATAAAAAGGAAGGTAACAATCATGTTCATGTGATGACTACCGTCAGAGGTTTTACCAAAACCGGAAAGTGGGCAAGCATGGAGAAAAAAGATTATGCAAGGGATAAAGACGGAAACCGTATTCCGATTATTGATTCAAAAACCGGATTGCAGAAACGTGGAAAGAAAAATGATCTGCAATGGAAAAGGGTGACGGTAACAAGTAATGAATGGAACAGCAGAAAACAGCTTTTGGAGTGGAGAAAAAACTGGGCAGAAGAGTGTAATAAATATCTGCCTATGGATAAGCACATCGACCACAGAAGTTATGAAGAACAGGGAATTGAAAAAATCCCAACAATCCATGAAGGCTACGCTGCAAGACAGATGGCATCAAAAGGTATTGCATCAGACAGGGTAGGGATAAATGAAGAAATAAAACACCAAAACAGTGTGATTGAAAAAGTGCATGCACTGCTACTTAGTGTAAAAGAAAAAGTAAACAGGATAAAAGAAAGATTAATAAGGGAGCGTGATGAAAATGAAAAAGTTAACAGAAGAAAAAATAGAACTGCTGGAGCAACTCATGAATCTGGTATCAGAACAGCAGGAGCTTCTCACGGAACTGGACAGAGAATACAAAAAGGCATCGGAGTTTACGAAAGTGCTGGAGAAGGAACTTATGATACTGCAAAAACAGAACAGAGAATTGCTGAACTTAAACGAGGAGTTGCAAAAACAGAACAGTCAATTATCAGAATTAAATCAGAAGTAACAAGGAGGATAAAAGAATTAAATGAAAGAATTGATAGATACAGAAGAAATGCTTCAGACAATGGAGATGCAGGATTTGAAGATAACAGAATTGAAAAACAGTCTGCTGGAAGAGCAGAAACAGACAGAACTGTGCAGACAGGAACTGGAAAAAGTTCAGACGGAAAACAGAGAAATGCAGGAAGAGATACAGAAGCTTTCCTCAGACAAATCGATGCTGAAATCGAAAGTGCAAGAGTTGACAGACAGACTCGTGACGCTGAACAAAGCAGATCTGATAGTGAAAGAGAACGAGAAACTTTTACAGAAAAACAGCGACCTTCAACAAGAGATGATGACTATGAAACAAGAAGTCGATGATAAAAGAAGAAGCTTAAATGAGCAGTCCCTATTGTTACAAAAAGAGCAGAGCAGTCTTCACAAGGAAAAAGCAAAGATGAAAACAGAAATAGATAAAAAAGTTAAAGCAGAAACTGAAAGAGCAACAGAAAAGCTTAACGAAACTTATGAAAAAAGATGGAACAGGAAAAGACATTATTTAAACAGCCTGCTTGTGTATGGGGGAATGGTTACACTACTCGAAGCGAGCGAATCTAAGTTGTTTATATCAGAGATAATAACTTTTTTAAAAACTGCTATTAATGCTTTTTGTTTTCTTGCAGGAAAAGATTATGAGATAGCAAAGCGTATTGCTAAAATATCAGAGCATATATCAAACCGGAGGTTTGAAAATATTGCTTATGGAATGATTATCTTACTTATATGCGGACTGAGCATTGTGGCACTTGTATTGGGAATAAAACTTTTAGCAGGTAAAGTCATCGATTATTACAAAGACAGTTCACTTAATTATGTATCCGTCACTGCTCTTGTGGTAAATATGGCAGTAATGATATTTGCCGGAGACAAAATAAAAGTGTATGTTCCGGCAAATTTACTGCTGGTGTTAATTGTTATTCAGGTGGTTTGTGAGGCGGTGATAAGTTACGTGGATGGGTGTAAGAGAGCAAGAAATTATTGGTGATTATTTTGAAATTTAATTTGGAAGTATCATTATGTTGAGTTATTTTATTGAAACACTAAAAATGTATTTGTTGATTTGACAGAGTGAAAACTCTATGATAGTCTTGTTAATGCTTGTAGAAGCTAATTAATAATTGAAGGGAGTAGAAAAAAACAATATGAAAAAATTAATTTGTTACTTGATGATTTGTCTTTTATTAATCGAATCTGTCAGCTTTGATGTAATAAAAGTAAATGCATCTGAGAAAAAAGTTATATTGGAAAGTGATTCTTACAAAATTGAGTATGAGATTGCATCCTCGTGGAGTGATGGATTTAATGCCAACTTAACAATTACCAATAAGGGTAAGGAAAAAATAAAGGATTGGAGTTTGCAATTTGAATCTGATATTCAAATTACAAATATGTGGAATGGAACATGGAAATCCCAGGATAAAAAGTATTCGATAGATAATGCAGGTTGGAACAAATCTATTGATTGTAATCAATCAGTAACAATAGGATTTTCGGGGACTGAAATGGGAGAACTGAGTAATGTATCGCTTGTTTGTGATACATCAACAAGCAAAGAATATGTTTACTCAACTAAAAACTATGATGTAAATTACAAAATAGAATCATCATGGGAAAAAGAGAGTCAGATACAGGTCAAGATAAAAAATAAAACAGACAAACCAATTCATAACTGGGGATTGAAATATATACTTAATGATAAAATTCATGATATATATAATGCTAATGATATTTCACAAGAAAATGCTCATTTACTAAAAAATGTTGAATGGAATCAAGATATTCCAGCTAATGGTGAGGTAGTATTTGGGTATACACAAGGATATGACGAAAAAATAAATATCCCTGAGGAATTTGAATTAGTAAGTGTAGAAAGCATAACAAATGAGGCGGATTATGCAATTGATATTGTAACAAATGAGCAGTGGGAAAAAGAAGCTAATATTAGCTTGGTTATAACAAATAATTCCCAAAATATAATAGAGGACTGGAAACTTAATTTTAATTGCAATTTTAATATTTTGGATATTTGGAGTGCAGAATTAGTTTTTCAAAAAGATGGTACGGTTGAATTAAAAAATCCGGATTATGCTCAAAATATTAAACCCGGAGATAATTGCATTATAGGAATGCATATAAATGATAATAAAGAAGCGTTAAAAATAGAAAATGTTGTTTTAACTCAATGCAAACCGGAAAGCGTTAAGAAAACAGATAAGAAAATTTATGATTATAATTTTGGAATAACAACTGCAATAAAGGATTCTGATATTCAAGCAAAAATGTTTGCAAAAGTAGTTTGTGATGAAAATGATGAATTAATAGTATCACGCAAAACCAATGGAAAATGGGAGAAAATAGCAAACTTGTATGATTCCGGAAATTTGACAGACAACAATGACGAGATTGAGGGAGATGGAGTATTTTCTAATATTATATCTATAGATTCGAAAAATGTAGGTTTGGTAGAATATAAAATTAGTTTAAATTCTGAAGGCGAAGAAATTGCTTCTGTAATAAAGGAAATAGAGATTATAGATTCAGTTACGCAAGATGAGTACGTTACTTATTTTAATCGCGTTAATACTATCTGTAACAATGTTCGTAATTTAATTAAAAATGATAAATATGAATATGATAAGACAATTGATAAAGTTGTAAATGAATTGTCAACAGCGGGCTTGAAGGTTTCAAATGTTGAAAAAATAAGTGGAAGTTCAGCTAAGTTTACATTTGAGAATGGTTTGAACTTTTATTTGCAATTTTCAGACAAATCCAACATGAAAACCATGATTAGAGGTGGCAGTGACAATGTTGATGAAAAAATGTCAAAGATGAGTAGTGTTGGTGTTGCTATGACAAAATCTAGAAATATATTGTATTGGGCACCATTTGACACAGAGTGGGGAAAAGACGATGAAACAGAAGTTATAAAAAATATTGTAAAAGATTCATCGTTTAGTGAGGATTTGACTATAGTTAATGATGAAGATGCGAATGTCAATTCTCTTAAAAAAATAAATAAGTATGGGTTGATTGTAATTGCTACGCACGGTATAGGTGGAGAGTGGATTGTAACCGGTGAAAGAGCAACAAAGGAAACAAATTATTTTAAAGAGTTATCAAGCGGGGAAATATCTATTTATTCTGATTTTGATCCAAGCAGAAACGAATATAAGTTATTTTACATGGTTAATGACAAATGGTTAAAAAATAATATTCAAGATAAATTCCCGGATAGCATATTAATAAACAATTCGTGCGAAAGTTCGAAGACAAATATCTTATGGGATACATTCAAAAAACTTGGTGTTAAAACATACTATGGTAATGAAGGTGCAGTTACAAACCGTTATGCTACAGATAGATGTAAATATTTGTTAAATGAGTTGTTATTTAATAAAAAAACTACTCAAGATGCATACGATAATACGTTTGATTCTTATTATGGAAATGGCTCCAGATTTGTTGTAAGAGGTCAGGGAAATTTATCTATGACAGGGTCGATAAATAATAAGGAATTTGAAGAAGGGTATCAGTCGTGGAATAGTTATGGTGATTTCCGTGTTTTGAATAAATTAAGTCAAGTTAGACCTACTGAAGGAAATATGATGGGAATGATTTCAACAGGAGTAGGAAATACAATGAATGGTGGAGGAATCTATCAGATAATTTCAGTGCCTGAAAATGCTAAAAGCCTTTATTTTGATTGGAATTTTTTGTCGGCAGAGTTTTTGGAATATATAGGAAGTGAGTTTGATGATCCGTTTGAAATTAAAATCAACTGTATAACTTCTTTAGATGATAGTACGGTATTTAATAGAACAGTAAACTCATTGGCGGATTTGTATGGAGCATCAAAAACAGATGAAGGAAAATTAATTCCGGTATCTGAAGGATTTTCATTAAATGAGTTTAGTGACATATGGATGACTGGATGGAATTCGGAATGTGTTGATATATCAAAGTATTCAGGCAAGATGATTAGACTAGAGTTTTCAGTTGCAAATGCAGCAGATACAAATTACCCTACAGCAGTTCTTTTGGATAACATTCATATGGATTCGGAATATTATTCGACGGATGATTATGTTGAAGCGGATTCAGATAGCGAATTAGAAAAAAACGATAAGGGGCAGAGTTATGTATTGTATACAAATGAGTTCTCAAATCAGGCGGATCAGGCTGCAAATAGAATATTTGATCAAAGGGCATATGTAAATGATAAACAGGTAATAACAAAAGAAATAACAAGTGAATTGGATTTCATAAATGCATGGCAATCAATGCATAACGGCGTTGGAGAGGAAGAAATTGATGAAGTCAATATATTGATACATGGAACATATTATGCGCTGATAATTGATGATGCATTAAATGAAGATAATACAGAATATTTAGATGATAAGACACCAGAAAATTTAACTGTATCTGAAGATAGATGTACATCTACTGATTTATATGCTACATATATTGGTGATTTGGCTTCTAAAAACATTAATACGTTGAAGATATATAGTTGCAATACAGGTTTGCTTGATGCAATAAATGTATCGTTTAATAAAGAATTTGATAAACTTACAAAACAAGAAGGAGAATATCATATAGAAGGAAATGTTGCACAATCATTTTTAAAGAACAATAACATACGTAGAGTTATTGCATATGATGGCTCTGTTTCGTTCACTAATGATGGTCTTCCTAGAATATCATATGAGGAAGGTCACTATATGTCTTATTTAGATACTTTGAAAGAATACAGAAAAATTATTCCATTGAGGTATGAAGGTGTAATGGCTGATTATGGACCTATGTACATATTACAAAATGGATTAGATTCATTATTTCAGTTTGGAATTATGCCAAATGGAGAAGTAATTTATACAGATGATCAAAAGGCAATATATAGTTATAAGAAAAAAATATATCGTTATGGTGTGATTTTGGATTATGACTATACTGAGGTTGAGGTAGATTTGAATACTAATGAGCAAAAAGAAAAGTAGTATGTGGTGATTTAATGATAAATCGAAAAAATTTGTTTTAAAATAATTGCTAGCATGTTGGTGTTGGACAATAAACTGATATAAAAACTTAATTGATATAATAACATAAGCTGCTATAAAATTTGCTAACAACACACTGGTATTCATAGAAAGGGATAGAAGGTATGTATAAGAAAAAAAAGATATTCAAGATTATTGTAACTAGCATAATTTTGATAGGGGTATTTATAATGTTGATTTTTCAACCGATACCAATAAAAGAAATAACAGTATTCAAGTCACATTTTAAAAATCCTGAAAAAGGAAATGGATTTTACACATTTAACAAAAAAACATTGTTACAGTGGGCAAAAGATGCGGATATGTTTGATACTGAGAACTTAGAAAAAGACATGGAAGGAATAGATGATGAACAGAGATTGATTGTTTCTTTTGGAAGAGAAATCTCATTTTTTTATCGAATTAGACCTTTTAAGCCAGTAGAAGTAAAGTACAAGAACGAAGAAGCTACAAATTATGTTTATGTGTATTTGATAAATTATGATGGTAAAATAGTTGATTATTCTGTGGACTAGTTGATATTAGCAAAAAGAGTACGGTAAGATTTACTTGAGGGCAAGATTAGACGGAAATGTTTAATCTTGTCCTTATTTTTATGCAGTTGTTCCAGTGTTAACCTCAAACTATCCTTTAGACAGTCACTCTCACGTTTCATTACTTATCGAACTTGGTTTTTCTGCTCTGGCAATAGCCGAGAGAGTAGGACATGAAAGTATACATATAACTTATAAATATGCGCATTTATTCCCTACAAAGCAGACGGATATTGCCAATAAGCTGAATTTTGTGAACCAGGAAATTTATTCAGAAGGAGATAATGGATGGAACGAAAAAATGATCATCTAGGTAGGTGGAGGAACGTAGTTATAGCATTTAGAGTATCGAAAGGAGAAGCAGATATGATTAACAGATTAGTGGAAGTATCAGGAATGAGCAAGCAGGATTATATTCTTGCAAGATTGACGAACAGAGAAGTAATAGTGGAAGGTTCCATCAGAACATTTCACGGAATCAAGAACCAGTTGGCTTATGTATTGGAAGAGTTAAAGAGGATTAAGAAATTAAATCCGGAGCATGAGGAACTGATTGAACTTATGGAAGTGATTGCTGAGATTTTATTGAGGATTGAAGAAAACCAGAATCTGGCAGAAAAGAGAAGATTGATGAAGTACAGAAAGTTGGGAGGTGACTGGGATGTCTAAAGTAATAGCGATAGCAAATCAGAAAGGTGGAGTCGGAAAGACTACCACAAGTGTTAATTTAGGAATCGGGCTGGCAAGGAAAGGTAAGAAAGTTCTTCTTATCGATGCGGATCCGCAGGGAAGTATGACTATTAGTCTTGGCATCAGCGAACCGGATAAGCTTGAGTATACTCTGTCTAATATTCTGATGGACATTGTAAATGAGGCAGAGTTGCCGACAGATAAAGGGATTATGAAACACAAGGAAGGTGTTGATTTTATCCCGGCCAATATTGAGTTGTCGGGTATTGAAGTAACTTTAGTTAATGTAATGAGCAGGGAAGTAATCTTAAGGGAGTTTGTTGAGCAGGTAAAAGATGATTATGACTATGTAATTATCGATTGTATGCCTAGTCTTGGAATGATTACGATTAATGCCCTAGCCTGCGCTGATTCAGTGCTGATACCGGTGCAGGTGTCCTATCTTCCGGTAAAAGGTCTGCAGCAGCTTATTAAAACTATTGTGAGGGTTAAAAAGCAGATTAATCCAAAACTTTCATTTGAAGGGATATTACTTACAATGGCAGATTTCAGAACCAATTATGCCAAGGACATAACGACTGCCATTTACGATACCTATGAGGATAATATTCCGATATTTGAAAGTTTTATTCCAATGTCGGTAAGAGCCGCAGAGACCAGTATTGCAGGCGAGAGTATTTTTGCTCATGATCCAAAGGGCAAGGTAGCCGGTGCATACGATAAGGTGACAGAGGAGGTGCTAAAAAATGGCGAGAGAGAAGATTAAGCTGACAAGTTATGATGAACTCTTAGGTGTAAGTGATGGCACTAAGGACATTGAACTTGATAAATTGAGTAACTTTAAGAATCATCCTTTTAAGGTTATTGAAGATGATAAGATGGAAGATTTAGTTAAGTCCATTACTGAAAATGGTGTATTATCACCGATTTTGGTAAGAGAAGCAGAGAGTGGCCGGTATGAAATTATATCCGGGCACAGAAGAAAGAGAGCCAGTGAGCTGGCCGGGCTTAAGACAATTCCTGCAATTGTGAAAAATGTAGATGATGACGAAGCAATTATTCTTATGGTAGATAGCAATATCCAAAGGGAAGAAATACTTCCAAGTGAAAAGGCTTTTGCATTCAAGATGAAGATGGATGCATTGAAGAATAAAGGTAAGGATATGACGGTATTTGAAAATGCCAAGGAAATTTCTGAGGAAGACAATATAAGTGTCAGACAGCTGTTCAGATACTTAAGTCTTACTAATCTGATTCCTGAGCTTTTAGATATGGTTGATACCAAAGAGATTGCAATGATTCTTGCTATAGATATTTCGCAAATGTCGAAAGATATTCAGTTTGCGATATATGAGCAGTTGCAGGAGGGAAAGAAGATTAATAAGGATGATATAGCCTTTATTAAGAGAAATCCTGAGACAATTACAAAAGAGGATGTAAAGGACCTCTTAGATCAGGAAAATGAGCAAAATGTAAAAAAGATAAATGTAACTTTGAAACAGAATAGATTATCAGAATACTTTCCACCGGAATACAGCAAAAAGGAAATGGAAGATGTAATCTATTCGCTATTAGAGAAATGGAAAGAGGATAGGGATTAGTTATGGGATTTGAATATTACTACGGTTCACAGGCCGACCAGTTTAACTTCATAAGAATACCAAAAGCTCTAATCACAGACGAAATATTTGATACTCTGTCAGTAAACGCCAAGATGCTTTATGGCGTTTTACTGGACAGAATGAATCTTTCTATGAAAAATGGTTGGATTGATGGCGATAACCGTGTGTATATTCATTATCAGATCAGCGATATCATGGAAGACTTAAAGATGGCCAGAGCCACTGCAGTCAAATATATGAATGAGTTAGAGGAGTTTGGCCTTGTCGAAAAGAAGAGACAAGGTCTTGGTCGTGCAAACATTATTTACGTTAAGATTTTTCTAATGTTGGTAGTACTTAGTTTTAAATTAGTATTTTTATTAATGGGAGATGCGCAGTATAATTAAGAGGATTATTTGATTAATAAGAAGGTGGGTTTTATGAGAACAGAGATAAAAAGATTTGTGGCTGTTGTCATGATGACAACGCTGGTATTGGTTGGAATGCCAACAAGTACCAAGGCAGCTACAGTAGGACAGGTTAAAACGATAAAGACAAAGACTAGCTACAAGTATTATAAAGGAGTTAAAAGCGTAAAACCTCTTAAATGGGGTAAAATCAAATACAAGTACGGTGTAAAAGCTTCATGGAGTAAAGTGTCCGGAGCAGATGGATATGAACTTTATACATACGGCGTGGCAACAAAGAAGTGGACAAAAAAGAAAGATACTAAGAAGATGAATTATGTCTTTACCAACTTACTTGAAAAGGATAAGTTTAAATTCAAAGTCAGAGCGTACAAGGCTAATGGCAGTGAAAGAGTTTATGGTGCCTGGTCAAAGGTTAAGACTGTAAAAACGAACAGCTTAAGAACTAAGATTAAGAAGAACTGTAAATTTGCCAAGACTTTTTATGACAGATATGCTGCTGAGCAAGCCTTTGTTCTGCAGAACCAATATAGAAAAGATAAAGGCGTGGCAGATTTGGAATGGTCAGAGGATCTGTATCAGATTTGTAAGATTAGAGCAAAGCAGATTGCTAAAGATTTTAGCCATAGTGGTTTCATGACGGAGTCAATGAATTATTTTGAAACGAAATATGGAATTCAAGGCGGTGCCGTTAATATTGATAATACAAGTGAGTATGGTGACGGCAAGATGGAATGCTATATGCTTGCCGGTGGCGAAAACATAGCTGGCGGACAAAGTGACTACGAAAGTGCTTGCAAGGTTTGGAAGGACAGTGAAGGACATTACCGTAATATGACAAACAAAGACTATAAAACTGGAGCAATGGCATGTTATAGATCAAATAAAAAAGTACTTTGGGTTGCAATTTTCGGTGAGATTGATGTAAATGATGCACGGATAAAGAAATAATAGGGAGATTGATATAATGGTTGGAAAAAATACAGAAATATGGTGTCTTGAGAATGAAGACTTAATTGAGATTGATAAAAGAATTCTTGAAGAGGATGGAAGAGGAGTCTATTCAATTTGGGTCGAAGATGAGTGTGTCTATGTTGGAAAAGGGATTAGTGTAAAATCAAGAATATTATCTCATTTATCTATTTTGAAGTGGCTTGTTTTGCAAATACCTGTAAAAGATGTACCAGAGCATATTCAAATAATGTATGAGTTTTTTAAGGAAAACAAAAAGATAAAAGTTAAGTTAGAGGAAAGAGTAAAGTATGAATATGATAATTATTATAGAGATTTACATAGATTAGCTTTTTGTGAATACAAAAAAATAGAAGATTACCAAGCCGTGGGATGGTGTTTATATCAAAGGCCAGAGGGATCTTATAACGAAAATGAATATGAAGAATGGATAGAAAAAAAGGCGCAAATAGAGTCGTAATTGAATTGCACCCCAAAAGTTAGACAAAAAAGTTTAGCATTTGGAGGTGCATTTATTATTGCTAAATTATAGTTACCGTTTGAGGGGGAAAATACCGTTTAAGGGGGAGTGTGTTGAAATACGATTGACAAAGTGGTAATGTTGCCAAGTATGTCAAAAAATTAACAAAGAGGAGGAAATGGGATAATGAGAATGAAGAAAATAACGGCAATATTGATGTCGTTAAGTATGATTGTAGGGGGGAGTAACGTTACAACTTTTGCGCAAAACACTATTAGTGGAGTAACTGTTAGTAACAAGGAAAATGATAGTAACGCATGGGATGGAGTTACCAAAGAAAAAGTATTTGATGGAAATGGATTTAGAGTTACTTATAAACTTCAAAGTGCATGGAATGGAGGATATAACGCTTCGGTAGTAGTTGAAAATACGGGAAATGATACTATTGAAAACTGGACATTGGGGTTTGATTATAACTGTGGTATCTCTAATGTATGGAATGCTGAACTTGAAATGGCCGAGCAAGGTAAATATATTGTCAAGAATGCTGGATGGAATCAAGATATAGCAGTTGGTAAAAGTGTTGAATTTGGAATTAATGGAGATGGTGATTTTAAAGGATTCCCATGTGAATATAAGATGCTTGGACAGATAAGCAGTATAAATGAAAATGATTACAACATTGATTATATAGTTACAAGTGATTGGGAAACAGGTTTTAATGCGGACATAACTATCACAAATAATACGAGTAATGATTTATCTGATTGGGTATTAGAATTTGATTTCGACAGAAATATTACTAAGATTTGGAACGCAACGATTGAATCACATAAAGGAAACCATTATATAGTAAAAAATGCTGTGTACAATAGTTGTATAAAAGCTAATAAGAGTGTCACATTTGGCTTTAGCTGCAATGAGGGAAATAAAGAACAAACTATAACTGAGTTTAATTTGTATTCATATACTTTGTATAACGGAGAGTCAATGGAACTAGATACTGACAAGGATGGAATTGTGGATGGAGCAGAAAAGTTGGTAGGCTCTAATTATTTATTATCCGATTCAGACGGAGATGGATTGAATGACTATTATGAATATTGTATATGTAATATATCACCTATTAGTATAGATAGTGATAGTGATGGTATAAAAGATTTTGAAGATGATGAAGATTATGACGGACTTAGTAATGGATTGGAATTAAAATATGGTACTAATCCGTTAGTATATGATTCTGATAAAGATTCTGTAAATGATTATGATGAAATCTTTGTGTATCATACAAATCCGTTGGAAGCAGATAGTGATGGAGATGGATTAGAAGATTATGATGAAATAAAATTGGGCTTTAATCCACTTGTAAAAGATACAGATGAAAATGGAATTATTGATTCAAAGGAAACTAAAGAACAGACTTATGAAAAGATAATAACAAATAAGAAAAAAACAGGTGTTAATAAAGTTGCAGTAACGTTATCTACAACAGGCAATATTGATAAAAAGGTATCAGTTTGTGATATGTATGGTATTGATAAACTGTCGTCTGACGTGGTAGGACTCGTAGGTGTGCCTGTTGAGATTAATTCGAGTGTGTCTTTTGACGAAGCTACTATTTCATTTTATTATGATATAAAAGAATTGGGTGATACAGATGAAGAAGATTTGGCAATAATGTGGTATGATAAAGATTCAAATACTTATCGCCTTTTAGAGGATAGTTGTGTTGATACGAAGAACCATATGGTTTCATATAAGACTACTCATTTTTCAACATATATGCTTGTGGATAGACAAAAGTGGTTTGAAGCATGGAAACAAAATTTAGATTATAGAACATCGTCGGAAAGTGATGATGCTTATTATGATATTTCATTTGTAATAGATGTTTCCGGTAGTATGTATGGCACAAGAATTGATTATGCAAAAAGAGCACTTATTGGATTTGTTGATGTAATAAGTGAAAAAGATTGTGCAAGTCTTATTAAGTTCAATTCTAATGCAGATGTGGTCTGTGACTTTTCGAATGATAAAACAACATTAGTTGGTGCGGCAAATTCATTAGTTGCAAATGGAGGAACGAATGTTGATAAAGGATTAAATAAATCATTAGAATTATTCCAGACTCGAGGAGAATCAACGCGAAAGAAAATAATTGTTTTATTGTGTGATGGTGACGTAAATTATAAACAGAGTACAATTGATGTTTGTAAGGAGAGAAATATTGCAATTTATGCAGTTAATGTTGGATATTCATCATCGGATACATATCTTCGAAAAATGGCTGATGAGACTGGGGGAGAATATTATTATTGTACTTCAACAGAAAGTATTGAAACAGCGTTTGCTTTGATAACAAATAACACTGTAAAAGAAATTGATCCAACAGATAGTGATGCTGATGGATTGTTTGATGTATACGAAACTAGTGGAATGAGACTAATAAACGGTCAGATAGTACGTACTAATCCTAATAATCCTGATACAGATGGAGATGGATTAACAGATTATGAAGAGACTGGAGTTGTTTATTCGAGCAAAATAGTAATTGGTGGTCATGATTTAGGAGAATCAAAGTATGTAATAATGCGAAGTCATCCGTTGATGGTAGATACTGATAAAGACGGAAAGAATGATCCGGTTGACTCAAAACCATGGACATTTGACACGATTAATAATTTGTTAATTTATCAATCACCAAGAACAAAGGGACACAATGCAGATGGAACAGTGGCAAATGATATGAAATGGGGAAAAGAAACACATGATTCTATATTAAAAATAAACAATCAGTTTAAATATCAGTTAACAGAAGCAGATTCTGAATACTGGGGAGCAGATTCTCTTTATAATGAATTTAAAGATATGTCTACATCATTATTTGCTATGGGGGAAATGGAAGATGTAATATGTAATATGATTGATCATGCAAAAGATGGAGCAGGGGCGGATTATTCAAATTCAATTCTTACAAAAAAAGCTTTTGAGCATAGTTCTACGCAGGAATATATTAAAGCGGTAAAAAATGAAGTGATTTCAAGAATTTCTAATACTGGCGGTAATATCTATTCATTAGAACAAAGTGAAGACAACAAGAGTTTTTATGATTGGATACAGAAAAATACATACAGACCTGTATTCCATGATGTGTCAGATATTATTGGGGGCTTAACAATATGTGTTAACGATACTTGGGGAAATACGATTCAGGTTAACGATTATGATTTTGATGGAAAGTATTTTTCAGGAACGTTACATTTTTGTATTTATGATCACTTTGGTTTGGATTTACCAGATGTAGAAAAGCGATATGTTGATTTAGCTGGCTTTAGATCATGGTATGTTTTGCAACATTATGATAAATTATATGGAAAGTATATTCCATTTGTTTCTGTTATGGAATTTGATGTACCTTTTGAAGGGCAAATAGTGTGCTATGAGCCGGCATAGAATGTAGGAGAATTAAATGTTAAAAAAGAGTCGTTATATTATTACAATAATGCTATTGATATCTATTTTTTTGATTGGATGTTCACAAAAAAATGAAGTTCATTTTGATGGCGAAGAATATCTGATTTTCAATGGCGAAAAATACGTTTTAACTTCAGGTATTTACAATGAAAGTGATATAAGATTAGGAAAAACAGATTCATTTACAATATATGAAGTTGAAGGGGATAAGGAGCATAATTATTTGGTTGCTCGTAGTTCTTTGGATAATACATTGTATGTAAAGGAGTCATTTTCTCCTGATAACAATGAAATCGAGGGCGTATATTTGATGTCGGCAAATAACTGCCACTACGATAAGAAAATAGTCGAGTTAATTCAAAAGATTATTACGAGTGAAAAAATGAAGTTAGACAATCAACAAGAAATCGATAAAATTCAGCAGACAGGACTTGAAGTAGGAGTTAAATATAAGAATAACCCTGTGGGAAAAAATTTTGGGATTATTAAAAAAATTAAAGATGACTATGTTATCTATTTATTCAATAATGAATGGGTTTTGTTGAATGCATCTGATATTGATGTTTTAAGAGAGTATGACGATGATATAATTGACATAATAGAAAGAAATTAAAAAAAAGATATAGTGCCTGAAATATGGTGCTATATCTTTTTTTTTGTTGATTATCAAACTTGTCCCTCTCCCCCCACACAATCACCTAAACTTGTCCGTGGGACTTTTAGGAGATTTCGTTAAATAGTGTTATCATTGATGTATCAGAACCGGAGCTGATAGAAAAAAATAATAGAATAATTAAACGCCAAGAAATGACTCAGACGTGAGTCAGACTCTTGGCGTTATTTTTTTGTTTAGGAGGTAACACGAATGAAATTTAAGAGATTGATTGCCGGGATTCTGGCAGTGGTAACAATGTTGACGGCAACTCCATCCGTTGACATCATGGCAATTGAAAATGGAGATACAAAGAAAGCAAGCCTTGAATACTTGGGTGAGCTTGGAACAGTAAATATTGGTTCGAAAAAAGAAAGTGGATCATGGCTTAAAACAGTTGTTGGTGAGGACGATGTTTTTTGTTTAGATTTAGGAAAAGCATGTCACACAGGATATACCTATGAGGCTAGTACAAGTACCATATCAAGTAATAGCAGTAACAAAGCAAATGCATTAAAAGCTAAGATTGGTTATTGGTATGATCAAACTAAAAAAGGTTCAGATAAAGCCTGGGTATATGCGCAGTGTCTTATTTGGGGAGTTGAAGAAGGTATAACCAGTGAAGATGGTCTTAAAGACATTATTAAACAGGTTAAAGATAATACCGGATACTATAAGGATGACAAGATCTATGGAGATATCTTTGATATTTCAGGTACGGTGACATGTAGCATTATCACATGGAAGTATAAAGGGAAGACTGATAAAGATGAAGTCCAGAGACTTTTGCAGATTGAAAGTGGTCCAAGAGATTATCCATATAAACATATAACTGATCATACTTTTTATCGCCAACGAATCACATTAGAAAAAGTGGCTGATACAGGCGACGTTCAGACACAGGCAACATTCAAGTTTACAGCAAAGAACATTAAGCAACTTTATTCATATCAATACAACGGATGGGGCGATGCTGTAACAGAAGATGTAGACGATGATGCCAGTACTTTTTCACAGGAAGTCAAGACGGATTCCAACGGTAAGATTGCTTTCAGATTTACTTACGAACTTAACTCAAAGAAATATTACTATGTTACAAAAGATAATCTGGATGATATGACAGATGATGATAAGAAGGCTGTAAAGGATGAACTTGATGATAAAGGTTTTAAATACGCAGCAGACCTCACTAAGAGCGGTGCTGAAAAGCTTATCCAGAAAGACTTTGAAAATCAGATGAATAAGATTAGTAATCAGTATGTAATCGAAGAAGTTTCTTCTGGTAATGACAACATTTTAAGTAAGTTTGTTGTGAAAGCAGGTAGCGATAAGATTAAAGTTGAATCTGATAATAAGGTCACTGTGACTTTGACTAAAGATGACAGCTGGACACGTAACTCAGATAACAAATGGCCTGAGACAGTTGAGAAGTCTTATGGAAATTATGGGTTAGCATTTAAACCTAAGTTTGAAGATAAGTATAAGAAAGTTAAAGTTGTGGCTGTTAAGATGGATGTCGAAACAGGTCGAACAGCTCAGGGTGATGCAACACTCAAGGGCGCAGTTTACGGAGTGTATTCCGATAAGAATTGCACCAAGTTAGTAGATACCTATACTACTAATGATAAAGGTGAATTTACAACTAAGGATTATAGATGTGGAACAGAACTTTATATTAAGGAAATCACATCGCCAGAGGGATACTTAAAGAATGAAAAGGTTTATCCAATTGATACAGATGGTAAGAAGTATGCTGCAGAATATAATCCGGTTGAGAAGCCACTTGATGAACAGGTTGTTAAGGGTGATATTTCAATTATTAAAGGTATGACAAATGGTGAGGCAGGAATTATCAAGCCGGAAAAGAATGCTGAGTTTGAAGTATATCTGGCCAGATCAGGAAGTTATGAAAAGGCAAAGATAGCTGAAAGAGATATTCTTGTAACAGATGAGGATGGCTATGCCAAAACAAAAGAAATGCCATACGGAACTTATATTGTTCATCAGACTAAGGGAATGGATGAAACAGAGTTCTGTGCAGATTTCTATGTAAATGTCAGAGAGAATCATAAGACATATAAGTATTACTTAAACAATCCTGGCTTTAATGCATACTTGAAGATTGTAAAGAAGGATGCACAAACTAAGAAAACAGTTCTTAAGGCTGGAACAACTTACCAGATTTATAAGTTGAATGAAGATGGAACAGAAACACTTGTTACTCAGTCTTATAGTAATGGTAATAAGATTGTAACGGTTGATAGATTTGTTAGTGATGAATCTGGAGAGATTATCACATATGAAAAATTAAAGGCTGGGGCATATCGAGTTTACGAGGTGGAAGGCCCGAACGGTTTTAGAAATGAAAAGAAGTTTATTGACGTTAAGATTACAAATAAGTCTTATAAGGAAATGACAGATGAAAATGGTAATAAGTATCTGTATGCCGAATATGAATATTTCAACAATGAAACATATGGAAAGCTTAAGTTAGAAAAGACGGGTCCTGCAGTAAGCGGATTTAGTCAGACTATTGGTAATCCATTAGTTAAGGCATTTACTTATGAGAATATCTTTATTCCGGATGCTGTATTTGAATTATACGCTAAGGAAGATATTGTTACTCAGGATAATCAAAATGAAACATGGTTTAAGGCTGGTGACATGGTGGCAACGATTACCACAGGTAGCGGCGCAGAATTCACATCAGACTGTGGAGGTATTTGTTCTTATAAGTTAGACGGAGATTTAGTTGAAATCAATGTTCCACTCGGAAAGTATGAACTTCGTGAAGTAAGCACTGTTAGAGGAAGGGTATTACCGGAAAATCCTGTTTGGAATCTTGAATTTGTTTGGAACAGCCAGTTAGAAGAGTATGTTTATGACATTTCAGGCAATACAGAGGATGGAATTCTTAAGGTAACAAATGAACTTCCAAAAACAGATATTTCAATTAAAAAGATGGATGACAAATCAGAGGAAGCAGTTCCTGATACAGTATTTGGACTCTATTCTAAAGACAATATCTATGATAAGAATGGAAACATCATTGTTAAGGCACACGAAAAGATGGCTACAGTAGTAACAGATAAGGACGGAAGAGCAGTTATTCCATTTAGTGTACCTGTAGCTGACGAGGAAGATATTACAGAAGAAGCCAAGAATACAGGTAACTACTATTTCTTAGAGGAATCAATTTCTGACAGTTATTATCTTTCTAAGGAGCCTATTTCAGTTCATGTTTCGTATAAAGATCAGGATACTAGAGTCATTAAAGCTGAGGCAGTAGTTTCCAATACTCAGACCGAAGTGGAAATCGATAAGAAAATGATTGCATCAAGTGTTGAATTACCTGGATGTAAGTTGAAAATCACAGATAAAAATGGCAATCAGATAGTGTCATGGACATCCGGTGACATGATGACAATAGAATTGTCAAAGGAACTTGATAGCCTTGGATATAGTAACGTTAAAGCATCTATGGATGAAAAGGGCAATCTTATTATAAATGGATTGTTACACGACATGGAATATACTCTTTCAGAAACTAAGCCTGCAGATGGTTATGTAACAGCCAGTGATATTACATTTAAGTTAGTAGAAGATGCCACAGAAGGCACATCTAAAACAAAAGTGTTAATTAAAGGTGCCACATATGGCACATCTGTGACAGATGGATTTACAAAAGATAAAGAAGAGTTTGTTGAAACTAAGGAAAATAAAGTCGTTATGTATGATGACACAACCAAGCTCGAATTCTCAAAGGTTAGTATCACAGATGACAAAGAACTTCCGGGTTGTAAGCTTAAGGTAACTGATAAGGAAACTGGAGTTGTGATGGATGAATGGATTTCTACAGAAACAACGCATATGGTTGAAGGCAAATATGTAGTCGGAAAGACATATATTTTATCGGAGACAAAGCCTGCAGATGGATACGTTACAGCTGCAGATGTAGAATTTACTGTACTTGATGACGGTAAAGTTCAGGGTGTGAAGATGGTTGATGATACTACAAAGGTTGAGTTTTCCAAGTTTGCATCTGATACGAAGAAGCAGCTTAAGAATGCAAAATATCAGGTATTCGACAGCAAAGGAAAGAAGGTATATGAATTTACAACAGGTAAGAAGTCAGAAATGATTGAAGGAATTCTTAAAGTTGGAGAAACATATACATTCAAAGAAGTGGATGCCCCAGAGCATTATAAGCTTGCAAAAGACGTTAAAATCACAATTAAAGATACCGGCAAAGTGCAGAAACTTAGTGCAGTGGATGCAAGAATCCCGGTAGTGCCAGACACACCGCAGACTGGTTGGGTTGGCAATACTATCGGAAATATAATCGGAATTATTTTGTTATTATTTGCGATTGTATGCGTGGCATGTGTGATTGCAAAAGATGAATCAAAGTATAATTTTAAACCGGAGGAAAAGGAAAATGAAGAAGAGTAAAATACTTCTGACAATCCTTGTGATGGGGGTGGCTGCTATGGCCATCCCTTTTTTAAAGGATATGTGGAGAGAAAATAAAGATGAAAGAGAACAGCAAAAGATTGAACAGCAGATAGAAGAAATCGTGAATGAAACGGATGATGAAGCAGGAAATAACGAATGCAATGTCGCAGTAAATGAGAAGTTAAAGGAAACCAAAGTGAAGAAACTACAAGAAAAAAATGAAGACGTGATAGGTTATGTCGATATTCCGGGCACTTCAATCAAGTATCCTGTGATGCAGACTAAGGATAATCCAGACTACTATCTTAATCACGATATCAATAAGAATTACAGCTCTTATGGAACTCCATATCTTAGTGCTTATTGTGACATCATGACATCAGATCAGTTAATTATCTACGGCCATAACATGGGAAGAGGCAGAATGTTTGGAGCATTAACGAGTTTTAGAGACAAAGCGTTTCTAGATCAACACCCAATGATTATATTTGAGACAAAAAAGCATAAATACAGATATGAGATATTTGCGGTGATGAGTGTTAATGCAAATGAGTTTCAGTACTGGGGATTTACAATGGCAAGGGATGAGGCTGACTTTGATGCATATACGCAAAAAGTGGTCGAGAGCAGCATGGTTGTAGCGGGAAGGATGCCTAAATATGGTGAACAGTTGTTGGCACTTAGTACATGTGATAATGGTAAAGGAAAAGACTGGCGGTTTGTAGTGCTGGGAAGAAAAGTGTGATATGATAGAGAAAGTTACAGAAAGAGAAATCGGGGTTTATCGGTGGAGAGAAAGGAGAGTTTTGTAAATAGATGATAAAACTTGAAACAGAACGATTATTCCTGCGTGACTATGTAGAAGCGGACTTTGAGGCATATTATAAATTAAAAACAGATGATCAGACGATGTACTATATGCAGGACATTAAGCTGGATGATCGCGAAACGGCTCGAGTTGAGTTTGAGGATTTGCTTTCTGACATGAAAAATATCCATCGTAAG
>JAEEGL011127029.1_pt1 | contig 75019 bp, 59 predicted proteins | sample 9134231 | NCBI WGS metagenome assembly JAEEGL01 (sample SAMN16246548, study PRJNA631951) | gut metagenome | biome: gut microbiome; feature: rumen; material: fiber-attached | host: Bos | place: Iran: Karaj | collected 2018-10 | reverse complement strand
TGTTGTTCATGATACGCTTCAGCATGCCGTCCTCCTTTCAAATTGGCGGTTGAACATGGCGCTGCCTATGATGGCAAGCACTCCGAAAGCCACCAGCTTGGCGGTTTGTGGCCAGAGCACCTCCATTCCGTTGCCGAAGAAGGCTATGTCGCGCATTGCGAGGAAATAGTGCCTCAACGGGAACACCTCGCTGAAGGCCTGCATCGGCAACGGCATTGCGTCCACCGGGAACGAGAAGCCGCACATGGTGAAGCTCAATGTGGCGTAGGCCGACGTCAGGCTCATCGCCACAGACGGGTCGGGCACACAGCCCATCAGGAATATGGAGGCGCATTGGCCTGCCGTTATCATCAGCAGCCCGTGCAGCGTAAGCAGCAGCCAGCTACCCTCGAAGGGCATTCCCATCGGGCCGTACATGATGAAGTTGGCCACCATCAGCAGCATCGTGTAGTAGCATGTGTACGGAAACGCTTTCCCAACCATCGCCTTCAGGCCGTTGCCACCTGCCTTGCGCATCCACGACTTCACCGTCCGCTCCTGCCGCTCGCGACCTATCACGTAGGCCGTGTGCAGGATGGCTATCAGTGCTATGATGCCTGGTATCAGCGTGGTCATCAGGTAGATGCAGTAGCTCGCTTTGGTATTGCCTATAGGGTGCGTGTCGAGCGCCACCGGCTGTATCATGCCCATGATGGCGTCGTCCTTGAACCCTTTCTTGCGCAGCACCTCGCGCTGTACGGCACCTGCCGCCAGTTTGCCCATTGTGGCCAGCTGCCGGTAGCTCAGCGAACCCGCCAGCAGGTACGACTGGTTCGTGTAGAGGCAGAACCGTGGGGCGTGGAACTGCAGCAGCTCGTTGTACGTGCCCGCCGGTATCTCGTAGAAGGCGAATATCTCGCCCCTTTGCATCGCCTGTCGGGCCTCTGTGTGGTTGTCGTAAACGGCGGCTATACTCACCCCTTGAGTGGCCTCCAGCTCGTGGCACAGGCGGCGCGAGAGGTAGCTGTGGTCGAGGTCCACCACCGCCACGTGCAGCTTCTGCGGCTGCCCCTCCTGCGTCATGGTGGCAAAGAAGACAAACGACAGCGCTACGGCCAACGTCAGTATGACCAGATAGCGCGGACTATGCCAAATCCGCCGCAACTCCCTATTTGCTACTCTCCACACCTTTTATTTCACTGCTCCAATATCGCCGTCATTCCGGGTTTCAGCCCTTCGATATGCTCCAGCGGCACCACCTTCACGTCGAAGCTCTTTACGTCGTACTGGCCGTTGGTCTTAGTGGCGCGCCATGTGGCGTAGCTGGCCATGGCCTGCACCTTGCGCACAGTGCAGCTGTAGGTCTGCTCGCCGAGGGCAGGAATACGCACCTGCACAGTGGCGCCCACGTTGATGTCCTGCAGGCGGTCTTCGCGCACGGCGAAGAAGAACCAGCTGTCGTCCATGTCGAGGATGCTCACCACCGGCGAACCGGTGCCTATCAGGTCGCCTACCTTGGCGAAGAGCTCCACAACCTCGCCGTCGCAGGGGGCAATCAGGTAGCTGTCGTCAAGGTAGCTCTGCACCTCGGCCACAGCGCCGCCGGCACGTCCCACGAGGGCCGCTGCGGCGTCGATGTCTTCGCGCTGTGCACCCTCCTTGGCCATCAGGTACTGCTGCTCGGCAGCTGCGCAGTCGGCCTGCGCCACCTTGTACTTGGCCTCCACCTCGTCATACTGCTGTGCGCTCACCACGCCCTTCTCCTTCAGCCCCTTCACGCGCTCATAGCTCTTGCGGTACACCTCCTCGGCAGCTTTGGCTTTCTGCCACACCTGGTAGGCCATCTCCTTCTGCTGGCTGCGTGCGCCGGCCTGAGCTTTGCGGCTCTGTGCGCTGGCGGCGCTGCGTGCGGCCTCGGCCTGAAGCATCTTGGCGTCGACCTGACGGCTGGCAATGTGCGCCAGCGTGTCGCCGCGACGCACCCGGTCGCCCTCCTTCACATAGAGGGTGTCTATGTGGCCGGGCACCATGTTGCTCACACGGTACTCCGAAGCATCGGCCTCGCCGGTGATCAGCTCTTTCTGCGGCTTCAGGGCCAGTATGCCCACAATCAGGATGGTGACCACCGTGGCAATCACCACCGCCAGTCCAGCCCACAGACTTTTGTTATTCTCTTTCATATAATCTCAATTTTCAATTCTCAATTATCAATTCTCAATTTCCCAGCGCCTGTTTCAAATACACCTTGCCCATCGCAATCTCGATGTTGGCATCGATAAGCTCTGTGCGAGCCTGCAGCCAGGCCGTCTGCGCCATCATCAGGTCGCTGCTGCTGCACATGCCTGCCTTGAAGCTCTCGTCGGCAAGCCGCAGGTTCTCTTCGGCCTGCACCAGACTGCTCTCGCACTGCACTTTCTTCTTGTATGCCAGCTCCAGCTCGTAGCGCACCTTGTTCACCTGCAGCTCTATCAGTTCACGAGCCTCCTCGGTCTGGAGGGCAATCTCACGGCGCTTGGCCTTAGCAGCCTTGATGGCGTAGATGCCGCCCACGTGCACCAGCGGAATATTGACCACCACGCCGGCCATCCATGTGCCGCCCCACGTGTTGCTGAAGCCGTCGAACACATTGGGGTTGCTCAGCAGGTAGCCGCCGCTCACGGCTATGTTGGGCTTCAGCGTGCTGGCGGCCATGCGCACCCCCTCGCGGGCTATGCTGTCGCTGATGCGCAGCATCCTCATCTCCCCGCGGCGCTCGTATACTTCCTGTAGAGACGTTTCATGAAACGTCTCATTGTAGACAGTTTCATTGTCTTGAGCCGTTTCTTGGAACGGCTCTACAATATAGTCGCTCTCCAGCGGCATGCCGCACCTTTGGGCCAGCAGCATCTTGGCCAGCGCCAGCCCGTTGGTGGCCTTGGTGAGGTTCATCTGAGCCTCGTTGCGCTTCACACGCACCTTCGCCAGGTCGCCCTTGGTGGCCATCTCGGCCTCAACGGCGAGCTGTACGTTGTGCTCCAGCGTGTCGAGCAGCGCGGCATACTGCTCTGCCAGCTCCTTCTTGTGCTGCACGCTCACCACCTGCCAATAGGCCGCATCCACGTTCACCAGCAACGCCTCGCGCTCCTTGTTGTATTCCAGGCCGCTCAGCTCGTTGAGCAAGCGTGCCGTGCGGTAGGCCGCAACCAGCTTGCCGCCCATGTAGACGGGCTGAGTCAGCGTGAAGGTCGCCACACCCATGTTGCGCGTGTCGGTCTCCATGCCCTGCACAATCTCCTCGCCGATGCCGTTCATGTGAGGGCCGAGGTTGGAATTGGCGAGGGCGTTGTCCAGGCGTGTCGATATGGCCGTGCCAACCACCGGGATATCGTCGAACTCATTGTGCAGCGCAGTGCTGAGGTCGCCCACCATCTCGTCGCCCATGTGGCTGATGCGCTGCTTGTTGTCGTTGCTCAGCAGGTTCACCTGCTTCTCCATCCACAGGTAGCCGCCGTTGGCGCTCACCTTTGGCAGCATCTGCCAGAGGGCTACCTTGCGCAGCGCCTCGGTCTCCTCGCGCTTCACCTCGCTGCGCTTCAGTCCGGTGTTGGCCCTCAGCGCCCGCGCGCGGCAAGTGTCGAGCGACAGCACCTCCTGTGCCTCTGCCGCACTGGCTAGTGTCAGTGTAATTAGTGTTATTATCAGTCTTTTGCGATACATAGCCTACTTTTTAACGGGTTGCAAAGATACAATTTAAAAACCTTATAATTATATTAAACAATCCTAAAAAACATATCAAAGAGAACTACAGGCACTTCACACAGTGCCTATCCATGTTGCACTACACCGTCGGTGCATGTGGCACTCCGTGCAAGTGGCATCCTTCTACGCCCCCGCTCCGACTCCCCTCCGTAGTCTCTCCGACTGTTTAACGGTTTTTTGTCAGAGGAGGGTCGAAGCGGGTGCGTAGAGGGTACGGTGCGGCTCCGGATATATTTTAACATGAATTAATGTTAATGACCGTGAATTTTCGTGAATTATTTTGCCGGATTGGATTTTATTCGTAATTTTGCAGTCGATTTCAAAAGGAAATCATGAAGCGTTATACTGCACTTGTGATAGAAACGTGAGAAATTTCTAGGATGAGCAAGGCTGTGTAAGGGCTTCCACGCTATGCGTGGGCCATTATGTCACATCTTCTCATCAGGTAATTCTCACGACCTCTATCAAAGATGATGGTGTATGGTGCCACGCTTCTTATTATTGAAATAGTTATGCTCAATTTGGTGCCATGCGAGTAATAAAGGTTGCGCCCGACACACATTAAGGGAATGGAATATGAAAAAAACAATATTTATCGCGATTCTTGTAGCATTGAGTGTTGTTAGTACAGCTCAAATAAATCAAATCACATCTGTTTCCGGATATCTCACTTTTTCTGGTTCTGATGCGAACAAGTATTACACGTACATGCCAACTGGTAACAAAATATATATTTATAATTGGGATGGCTCTTTGTATAAAATGGTTACTGTTATGCCACCCTCAGGATACTCTCTTCAAACAGTCTATTGCTTGAGTAAAAAATGTATAAACAATGATGATAAGTTAGAAATGTGTGTGTCATTTATTTCTTCGTCAGTTGATAATAACTATTCAAAGATGTGGCTAATAAATGAAGATGGTACTAAACTGAATGATTTTGGAAACGCATTTTCAATTAGTGCAAATTACTCTTCATATAATGGGGAAACACATCTCAACGTGATGAAGACAATGACGAATCCTACATCGTATTCGACATTCATATATCGCTGCAGTGGTTCCGGAACCGTAAAAGTTACACAGCCAAATGATAATAATGTAGGGTTAGCATACCCAAATCCTGCAACTAATTATATTACAATACCGTATCAGTTGAAGAATATAACAACATCACAGATAAATATTTATGATGCAAGTGGTCGTATGTATTCGACAATACCAGTTGGTGCTCACTTCAATGAAGTGAAGATTGATGTTTCGGATTATCCAGCAGGATTATACATCTATGAGTGCGAAGGAATGACAAGTAGTTTTATGGTTCAATGATTTTGTACATTATAACCTATCCATAATATTGCCAGAGGCACGCAATTTCAATAACCCCACACTAGGCGCAGCGCAGTGTGGGGTTGTTATAATTATATTTTTGAAGATGTACAATAAATTGCACAGGGTGCCGTTATATGATATACTTATTTGATAATTCACGTATAACTAAATAACAAACCATGAAAAGCATAGCAATACTTACCGGTGGCGGTCCTGCGCCCGGAATGAACACTGTGGTGGCCTCGGTGGCCAAAACCTTTCTGCGCGACGGTTATCGCGTCATCGGCCTGCACGGCGGCTACAGCGCCCTGTTCACCGACAAGCCCCGTATGCAGGACCTAGACTTCCTGACGGCTGACGAGATCTTCAACAAGGGTGGCAGCATCCTGAAGATGAGCCGCTTCAAACCTACTCCCGAAGACTTCGAGCAGCGCTTCAACCTAAAGCTCTTCACCGACAATGAGATCAAGCTGCTGGTGACAGTGGGCGGCGACGATACCGCCTCGACGGCCAACCGCATAGCCAAGTTCCTGGCCGACAAGCATTATCCCATCGCCAACATCCATGTGCCCAAGACCATCGACAACGACCTGCCGCTGCCCAACAGCAGCCCCACCTTCGGCTACAACAGCGCCAAGGCGCAGGGTTGTGTGCTGGCCACCGCCGTTATGGAGGATGCCCGCACCAGCGAGAACTGGTTTGTGGTGAGCGCCATGGGCCGTTCGGCCGGCCATCTGGCTCTCGGCATCGCCGGTGCATGCCACTACCCGATGGTCATCATCCCCGAGTTCTTCAACAAGACTGAGATTACCGTCGACAAGATTATCAACATGGTGGTGAGCTGCATTGTGAAGCGCAAGCTGATGGGTATCAACTACGGTGCCGCCATGATATCGGAAGGTGTGTTCCATAGCCTCAGCGATGAGGAGATTAAGAACTCGGGCATCCACTTCAGCTATGACGAGCATGGCCACCCCGAACTGGGCAAGGTCAGCAAGGCGCATATATTCAACGACCTGCTGGAGCGCAAGGCCAAGGAGATTGGGCTGAAGGTGAAGACGCGCCCTGTGGAGGTGGGCTACGAGATTCGTTGCCATACGCCTATTGCTTTCGACCTGACCTATTGCTCGCTGATGGGTATGGGCGTGCACACGCTGTTCAACCAGGGCTGCACAGGCTGCATGGTGTATGTGGACCAGCAGGGCAACGTGAGCCCTCTGTACCTGAAGGACCTGCAGGATCCGGAGACCGGCAAGATACCGCCGCGCCTGGTCAACGTCAACAGCAACAAGGTGCAGAGCTACGTGAACGACATCATGGACTACATCACGCCCGCCGACTACGAGGCAGCGAAGAAGTACCTGCCCAACCCCGAGGCATATGACTTCAAGAGGATTCTTAATTGGTAGTTTGCTACTGCTGCTGGCGGCTGTGCCGCCAGCAGCAGCACAAACCAAGGCGCAGCTGGAGAAGGACAAGGCCAAGGTTGAGCAGGAGCTGAAGAAGCTCTCGGGCGACCTTAGCAAGGCCAAGAAGAACAGCAAGGCCAACCAGCAGCAGATACAGCTGTTGGACAAGAAGATTGGTGAACGCACCAAGCTTATCAACAACATCAGCGGACAGCTGAACCTGCTGGGCTTGCAGATGGAGCAGACGCAGGACAGCATGAGGCTGATGCAGAACCAGGTGGACTCCATGAAGAAGGAGTACGCCGCGGTGGTGCGCACGCTCTATGGCGAGCGCGGCAACATTGACAAGACGGTGCTTGTGCTCGACACCAAGAGCTACAACACCGCCTATCTGCGAATGAAGTACTTTCGCGACTACAGCCGCTACCGCAAGCGCCAGGCAGCGCATATCCGCCAGAAGGAGGCGGAGTTGCACGATGCCGGTGTGGACCTGGCGCGTCAGCAGCGCGAGACCACCACACTGCTTGCCCAGGAAAAGAAACAGAAGGACCAGCTGGCTCGTGAGCAGAAAGAACGCCAGCAAAGCCTGAAGAAAAGCAAGCAGCAGGAGAAGGACCTGCAGGCGCAGATCAACAAGAAAGAGAAGCAGAAGAGGCAGCTTCAGGAGCAGATACAGAAGATTATCAACGAAGAGGTGGCCAAAGCCCGTAAGGCTGGCGGAACAAGTGGTACAAGTAGCCCCGGTGGCTTAAGTAATGTGGATGTGGCGTTGAGCAACGACTTCGCCGGCAACAAAGGCAAGCTGCCGTGGCCAGTGTATTACACCAAGGTGGTGCGCGAATACGGCCGCTACACACACTCGTCGGGTGGCCAGAACATGAACAACGGTATCGACCTGCAGTGTAAGAGCGGCACGTCGGTGCAGTGCGTGTTCGACGGCACGGTGAGCCGTGTGTTCACATGCCCCAACGGCACCAAGGGCATCATTGTACGTCATGGTGAGTACATGTCAGTGTACACGAACATGGGCACGGTTACGGTGCGCGAGGGCGCCAAAGTGAGCACCAAGCAGAACCTGGGCACAGTGTACACCAACAGTGACGGTAGTGCCGACTTCAGCTTCCAGCTCTGGAAAGGCACCACGTCGCAAAACCCGCGGACATGGCTGAGATAATCTACTTTATCAGTGACGCCCACTTGGGTAGCGGCGCCGACTCGCGAGAGCGTGAGAGGCAGTTATGCAGCTGGCTCGACAGCATAAAGGGTGACTGCAAGACGCTGTTTCTGCTGGGCGATATGTTCGACTTCTGGTTCACCTACCGTTATGTGGTGCCGCGCGGCCATGTCAGACTCTTGGGCAAGTTGGCGGAACTGAGCGATATGGGCGTGGAGATACACTTCTTCATTGGTAACCACGACATGTGGATGTTCGACTATCTGGAGAAAGAGATAGGGGTGACGATGCACGACGAACCGGAGGTGTTCGAGATGGGCAGCAAGCGCTTCCTGATAGGACACGGCGACGGGCTCGGGCATCTTGATCGCAAGTTCGACATTCTGCGTAAGGTGTTCCGCTGCAGGCTCAACCAGCGTCTCTTCGCCATGTTACCGCCGTCGTGGACATTCCCCTTTGCCAACCGATGGAGCGACAGCAACAAGGTGAAGCACGCCAAAGAAGACTGCCTGCATTATATGGGCGACGAACGCGAGGGGATAGTCATATACTGCAAAGAGCGCTTAAAGAGCGAGCATTTTGACTACTGCATATTCGGCCACCGGCACACGCCCCTGACGAGAGAGATTGCCGACGGCTGCACGTATGTCAACACCGGCGACTGGATGATGAACCGCAACTATGCCGTATTCAATCCGGCGAGCGGTGCCGTTGAACTTCGTGACGTCGCCGGAGAGTTGCGATGAGCATAGCTATATATGGCTGTGCGACAGTGTGGTTGCGCCACGTAGAAAGTTTTTTTATAAAATAATGTACGTGAATTGATTTTTTCTTCGTATCTTTGCACTCGATTTTGAATAGGAAATAAACAAAAACAAATAATAAAGATGAAAGGCAAAACCATCATTCAGATTGTGTTGGGCGTCGTTATTGTCGCCTTAGCGTTTTTGCTGTACAGCAGCATTATGAAACCTGTGCGTTTCGAGAACGAGTACAACAAGCGCCGCGACGCTTGTGCAGAGAAACTGAAAGCCATCCGCACACTGGAGGAGGCCTACAAAGTGACTTATGGTGCCTATACCGGCAGTTTCGACACATTGATTAACCGCCTGATGAATGAAGACAGCATGAAGACTGTCGTCAAGGTGACCAACTACGACAAGATTCCCGCCGACGTTGACATCAACGAGGTGCCCGAAAAAGAGGCCGTGGAGAAAGGCTATGTGTCTCGTCAGGAAGTGTACATCAACCCCATCGCCAAACTGCGCGAGGACAAGAAACTCCCCACCGTCGACGCCACCGGTCACACTGTGCAGATGACCGACGAGCAGATTGTCAACCTGCGCTATGTTCCCTATCCCAAGAGCGAGCAGAACGAGTTTGAACTGCAGGCCGGTATGGTTGACAAGAGCGGTTTCATGGTGCCTGTGTTCGAGTGCAAGGTGCCGTTGAGCTTGCTGCTTAGCGACATGGATCACCAGCAGGTGATTAACAAGATTGCCGAAATCGAGAAGGTCTCTGGCCGTTATGCCGGTTGGAAGGTTGGTGATATGACCCAGCCCGTTACTGACGGTAATTTCGAGTAAACAATGTATACTTGCAAGACACTGATTGCCACCACCGGCGACAATGTTTCGCAGGAGAAAAGATTATCCATTTGCCTTGAGGCCAATGGATTTTCTTTTTCGGAGACGACGCCGTCGGGTGAGTTGCTGACCTTCGGAGTGGCCGAAGGACCACATGCCGTGAGCATCACCAACGCTACGCGTGAGGTAAAGGCCTTCTTTACTGAGAGTGGTGTGAAGCCGTGGGGGTACAAGTCCATGGAACTTATAGTGCTGAGCGATGCCAGCACCTGGGTACCCGATGAGCTGTACACCATGACTGCCAACCGCCAGTATCTGAAACTTGTAGGTAGCAATGCTGTATCAGTGATGAGCTGCCACAGCAGCGTTTTGGGTTCAACGGCCGTGTTTGCTGGCAACGAACAACTGGCTATGGCCTTCAAGGTGGCATTGCCCGGCTTGTCTGTTATCAACCAGCATGCCAAGATGGTGCGAGTGAAGGATATGAGCAAGAGCCACCCTGTGCTTTTCGCCTATTGGCGTAAGGGCATTGTCGATGTGGCAGCCTGCAAAGATGGCAAATACCTCTTCGGCAACAGTCTCAAGCATAAGGGTAGGGAAGAGGCCATGTTCCGTCTCGTCGAGGTGATGAAGGCTTACGGGCTTGATGACGGTACCGCCGAGCTGATGCTTTGTGGCGACGTGGACAGAGATGTGTACGCCATGATGCGCCCCTATTTTCCAAAGACCACGCTCTATGGCGGCGAGATAACCCGCTGCGCTAATCCCGAGTTCAAGAAGTTGCGTACCTATAGGCACGCGCTAATCCTGATGTAAGAATGCGTATTATTGCAGGATCGTTGAGAGGTCGGCGGCTCAATCCGCCACAGAACTTGCCGGTGCGTCCTACCACCGACATGGCTCGCGAGAGCCTCTTCAATATCCTGAATAACTATGTGGACTTCGAGGAGTGTGCCGTTATGGATCTCTTTGCTGGCACTGGGGCGGTATCCTTTGAGTTTATATCACGCGGTGTGCGCGAGGTGACGAGCATCGACATCAACGCCCAGTGCACCGACTACATCAAGGCCGAGAGCATCCGTATGGGTGTAAAGAACCTGCACGTGGTGCGTGCCGATGTCTTCGACCTTCTGAAACGAGCCAACCGCAAGTTCGACATAGTATTTGCCGACCCGCCTTACGCCATCGAGGGCCTTGCAACGCTTCCTGACCTTGTCTTCGAGCGTGACGTGCTTACCGAGGACGGCATCTTCATCCTCGAGCATCCACGCGAGTATTCCTTCGAGGAGCATCCCCATTTCTGGCAGCACCGTAATTACGGCAAGGTCAACTTCACTTTCTTTGCAAACAAATTAGAAGAATAACATATCATGAACGCAATCGTAAAGACAAACTTCAGTTTCCCGAAGCAGAAGAGCCTCTATGTGGGCAAAGTGCGCGATGTCTACAACATCGACGACAAGTACATGGCCATGGTGGTGAGCGACCGCATCTCCGCCTTTGACGTCGTCCTTCCCAAGGGCATCCCCTATAAAGGTCAGGTGCTCAACCAGATTGCCGCCAAGTTCCTCGACGCCACCGCCGACATCCTGCCCAACTGGAAGCTTGCTACTCCCGACCCCATGGTCACAGTGGGTCTCAAGTGCGAAGGCTTCCGTGTGGAGATGATTGTGCGCGGCTACCTCGCCGGCAGTGCATGGCGTGAATACAAAGCCGGTGCCCGTACCCTCTGCGGCGTGCAGTTGCCCGAGGGTATGGTGGAGAACCAGAAGTTCCCGACCCCGATAGTGACTCCCACCACCAAGGCCGATGAGGGCCACGACGAGAATATCAGCCGCGAGGAGATTATCCGCACCGGCCTCGTCGCCAAAGAGGACTACGACCAGCTGGAGAAGTACGCCCTGCAGCTCTTCCAGCGTGGCACCAAGATTGCCGCCAAGCACGGCCTCATCCTCGTGGACACCAAGTACGAGTTCGGCAAACGTGACGGCAAGATATACCTCATCGACGAGATACACACCCCTGACAGCAGCCGCTACTTCTATGCTGACGGCTACGAGGAGCGCCTGAAGAAGGGCGAGCACCAGCGCCAGCTCAGCAAGGAGTTCGTGCGCGAATGGCTCATGGACAACGGCTTCCAAGGCAAGGAAGGCCAGAAGGTGCCCGAGATGACCGACGAGATTGTCAACAGCATCAGCGACCGCTACATCGAGCTATACGAGCACATCACCGGCGAGAAGTTCCAGAAAGCCGACGACTGCGCCGATGTCGCTGCACGCATCGAGAAAAACGTCACCGACTATCTGCGTTCGCTCTGATGGAGATTGAACGCAAATACCTTGTCAGTGAGCTGCCGGCCGACCTCGACAGCTACCCGCACACAGAGATAGAGCAAGGATATTTATGTACATCGCCCACTCTGCGCATCCGCAGGATGGGCGATGTTTTTATTTTGACCGTCAAAGAACATTTTGCCGGTACGTCCACGGCGATACAGAACCGCGAGGAGGAATTCACGATGCGCCGTGAGAGCTACGAGTTACTTAAGGCCAAGTGCGACGGAAACCTTGTCAGCAAGACCCGCTACCGCATACCGCTGTCCGACGGCCTCACTGCCGAGCTCGACCTCTTCCATGGCGTACACGAAGGTCTGCGCCTCGTTGAAGTCGAGTTCCCGTCACTGGAAACCGCCGACACCTTCGTAGCACCCTCTTGGTTTGGTCCCGACGTCAGCACCGACCCTCGCTACCGCAACAGCTACCTCGCCAACCTTTAACCATTAACCCTTTACATTGAATTGAAGAAAATACCTCATACCTTCGTCATCGTCTTCGCGCTCATCGTGCTTTCTGCCATCCTCACATGGGTGGTACCGGCAGGCGAATACACCCGTGTTGTGGAGGGTGGGCGAGAGGTGGTGCTGAACGACTCGTTCCACCGCGTTGACGCCGCACCGCAGACCTGGCAGATATTCTCCGCCCTCTTCAACGGCTTCGTCGACAAGGCCGACATCATCGTCTTCATCCTCATGGTCGGCGGCGCCTTCTGGATACTCAACAACAGCCACGCCATCGACGTCGGTGTGATGGCCTTCCTGCGGCGTGTGCAGCGGCTGAGCCGCTACAAATTCATCGGCAAGCTGGGCGTCAACAACATCATCATCACCCTCGTCATGCTCCTCTTCAGTCTCTTCGGCGCTGTCTTCGGCATGAGCGAAGAGACAATAGCCTTCGTCGTCGTCTTCATCCCGCTGGCCATCAGCATGGGCTACGACTCCATCGTGGGCGTCTGCATGTGCTACGTCGCCGCCCACATCGGCTTCGCAGGAGCCATGCTCAACCCCTTCACCATAGGCATCGCCCAGGGCATCGCCGACCTGCCGCTCTTCTCCGGCCTCGAATACCGTTTCTTCTGCTGGGTGATACTGACTATTATCGGCATCGCCTTCGTCCTCTGGTATGCAGCCCGCGTCAAAGCCAAGCCCGAACGCAGCCCCGTCTACAAGCTCGACGACTACTGGCGCCAGCGGCAACAGGACACCTCTCAGACAACACTCACCACCTCCCATATCCTCATACTCATACTCCTCCTGCTCACCATCGTCGCCCTCGTCGTCGGCGTCCTCGCCTGGGGGTGGTACATCACCGAAATCTCAGCCCTCTTCCTCGCCATGGGCATCCTCGCCGGCATCATCGACCGCCAGCATGCCGACGACATCGCCAAGCTCTTCCTTGCAGGCTGCAAGGACATACTCTCCGCTGCCCTCGTCGTAGGCCTCGCCTCAGGCATCATCTTCATCCTCCGCGACGGCCGCATCATGGACACCCTCCTCTACGCCCTCAGCCGCTCCCTCGCGCATACAGGCGAAGTCACATCCCTCGCCGTCATGTACGTCTTCCAGACAGCCCTCAACATCGTCATGCCCAGCGGCTCCGCCAAAGCGGCCCTCACCATGCCCATCATGACCCAGTTCGCCGACCTCATAGGCGTCTCGCGCCAGACCACCGTGCTCGCCTTCCAGTTCGGCGACGGCTTCACCAACATGCTCACCCCGACAAGCGGTGTCCTGATAGGAGTTTTGGGCATAGCACGCATCCCTTACGGCACATGGCTCAAGTGGGTCTGGAAGTTCATCCTCGGCCTCATCGTCGTCGGCTTCCTGCTCATGCTGCCAACCCTCTGGCTCACCCTGCCGGGCTTCTGACACCTTTCCGCCACCGTATCTACGCTGCCTGTCCATATCCCCTCCGGCAGTTATACCATTGCTTTCCGACTGTTCTACGGTAAAAACCGTTAAACAACCGGTGAACAACCGTTAAACAGTCGGAGCGGATACGTAGAGAGGTCGGAGAGGTGTTGAAGAAATGGTGAAAAAAGTCCGGATAGGGGTGGTGTATATGGAAAAAAAGTTGTATCTTTGTATTTTGACATGCACGTGTGATGTGCGTATAATATTTTAGTATACAATAATATAATAGATACGACTAATGGTTTCGGACAACGAAAAGATTACGAGGGTTGATATAGAGCAGACGATGAAGACTGCCTATATCGACTATGCTATGTCGGTTATCGTGGCGCGAGCCCTGCCGGATGTGCGCGACGGCTTCAAGCCGGTGCACCGCCGCATCCTGTACTCGATGAACGAGAACGGCATTCTGTACAACACTCCTACGAAGAAGAGCGCTCGCATCGTGGGTGACGTCATGGGTAAGTACCACCCGCACGGCGACAGCTCCATCTACGGCGCACTGGTGCGTCTGGCACAGGACTGGAGCATGCGCTACACGCTGGTGGACGGCCAGGGTAACTTCGGTTCCATCGACGGCGACTCGCCGGCAGCCATGCGTTACACCGAGGCGCGCCTGAAGCAGATAAGCAACGAGCTGGTGGCCGACATCGACAAGGACACCGTGGACATGGTGCCCACATACGACAACGAGGGCGAGGAACCCAGCGTGCTGCCCGCCAAGCTGCCCAACCTGCTCATCAACGGCTCGAACGGCATCGCCGTGGGTATGGCCACCAATATGCCGACGCACAACCTGCGCGAGGTGCTCGACGGCTGCATGGCCTACATCGACAACACCGACATCACCATTGACGAGCTGATGCAATACATCAAGGCCCCCGACTTCCCCCTGGGTGGCACCATCTACGGCTACAACGGGGTGAAGGAAGCCTACACCACCGGACGCGGCAGCATCATCCTGCGTGCCGACACGGTGATTGAGGAGGACTCGAAGGGTCACAACGTCATTGTGGCCACCACGATACCCTACGGCGTCAACAAGAGCGAGATGATCAAGAAGACCGCCAACTTGGCCAAAGAGGGCAAGATTGAGGGCATACTGGACATCCGCGACGAGAGCGACAAGGACGGCATACGTGTGGTGTATGTGCTGCGCAACGACGTGGTGCCTAATGTGATACTCAACAAGCTGTTCCAACTCACCGAGCTGCAGAGCAGCTTTGCTGTGAACAACATCGCCTTGGTGCACGGCCGCCCGAAGCTGCTTAACCTGAAGGAGCTTGTGAGTTACTTCATCGAGCACCGCGAAGAGGTGGTGACACGCCGCACCCAGTTCGAGATGGCCGAAGCCGAGAAGCGCGCCCACATACTGGCGGGCCTGCTGCGTGCCATAGACATCATCGACGAGATAGTGGCTCTGATACGCGCCAGCAAGACACCCGACGAGGCCCGTCAGGGACTTATGGACCGCTACCAGTTCAGCGACCTGCAGGCACGCGCCATTGTCGACATGCGCCTGGCACAACTCACCGGCTTGCAGCACCAGAAGCTGCAGGATGAGTACGACGAGAAGATGCGCTTCATCGAGCGCTGCAAGGAAATCCTTGGCGACCACAACGTGCTGATGCAGGTCATCAAGGGCGAGCTGCAGGAGCTGCGCGAGAAGTACGGCGACGAGCGCCGCACCGCCATCAAGTACGATGCCGCCGGCTTCCGCATAGAGGACACCATACCCGACGAGCAGGTGGTCATCACCATCAGCCACAAGGGCTATATCAAACGCACGCCGCTCACCGAATACCGCACGCAGAGCCGCGGCGGTGTGGGCTCGAAGGGCAGCGCTGTGCGCAGCGAGGACTTCGTGGAGCACATATTCACCTGTACCAACCACAACTACCTGCTGTTCTTCACCGAGAAAGGCCGCTGCTACTGGATGCGCGCCTTCGAGGTGCCCGAGGGCGAGAAGAACACCAAGGGCCGCCCGATACTGAACTGCATCAACATAGAGCCGGACGACAAGGTGAAGGCATACGTGAACGTGGAGACCTTGAGCGATGCTGAGTACGTGGGCAACCACTACATAGTGATGTGCACGAAGAACGGCATAGTGAAGAAGACCACGCTGGAGGCCTATTCGCGTCCGCGCCAGAACGGCATCATAGCCATAGGCATCCGCGAAGGCGACGAGCTGCTGACAGCCTGCCTGACCGACGGGGAGAGCTACATGCTGATAGCCTCGAAGAAGGGCAAGGTGATGATATGCCCGGAGAAGGAGTTCCGCACCATGGGACGCGGCGCCAGCGGCGTGAAGGGTATGGAGCTCGACCCCAACGACGATGCAGCCATCGACATGCTGTGCCTGCCCAGTGAGGAGGAGAACCTGCTTGTGGTCACCGAGCACGGCTACGGCAAGCGCTCGGCCTTGGCCGACTACCGCGCCACGCTGCACCGCGGCGGCAAGGGTGTGAAGGCTATGCAGATCACCGAGAAGACCGGCCCGCTGGTGGCTGTGACCAACGTCACTGAGGACCACGACCTGATGATTATCAACCGCAGTGGCATAACCATCCGCATGAAGGTGGCCGACCTGCGCGTGCTCGGCCGTGCCACTCAGGGTGTGAAGCTGATAGACCTGCGCGGCAAGGACTACATAGCCTCCATCACGAAGGTGCCCACCGAGGACGAGGAACCTGAGAACGACGGACAGCAGATGGAAGGAAATGTTACTGTCGAGAGCAATAATATTGAGAACAACGATACTAATATAGAAGAAAATAACCAATAAAAAGACAAAGATATGAAACTGAAGAAAATCAGCATGGTTCTGGCCCTTGTGGCGATAACCTTCGGCGCAAGCGCCCAGACAGTGAATGTGCAGAGCGCCATTCAGGACCTGAAGAAGAACTACCTGAAGAAGGCAAAGGCCGAGATTGACCTTGCCTGTGAGCACGAGAGCACAAAGGACGATGCAAAGACCTGGTGCTACAAAGGACTCATATATGCCAGAATCGGAGGTGAGGCTAGCAATCCCAAGTCGAAGTTCAAAGACCTGGCCCCCAACTGGGCCGAGGAGGCTTATGCTGCCGCCCTCGAGTGCAAGCGCCTGGACACCAAGAACGAGTATGCCGAGGAAAACAACTCTGTGTTCCGCTTCGTGGGCAACGAGTACTACAGCCGTGCCACCGAGGCCTACAACGCCAAGCGTTTTGAGGAAGCCTTGCAGAACGCTGAGAAGGCTGTGGAAATGTTCAACAACAGCGGTGATTTGAAGTTTGCCGGAGAGAGCATCTACATTGCAGGTATCAGCGCAAAGGCCTTGAACGACAGCGAGAATACCAAGAAGTATTTCAACCAGCTCATACGCAAGCGCACCGACAAGAACTACGTGTACCGCACCCTGTTCAACCTCTACAAAGAAGAGGGTAACAACGACGGTGCCATGAAGGTGGCCACGAGCTACATGAAGAACCGCAAGAACGACTACAACGCCTATCTGCTGATGGCTGAGGGCTACCTGCTGAACAACAACCTGGAGAAAGGCAAGGAGATGATCAATACGGCTCTTGACCTCACGAAGGACAGCGCAAATCTCTATCCGCAGATACTGGGACTGGCCGCTGCCATTCTGGAGAGCATGCAGGACTATGCCGGTGCCGAGGCCAAGTATCAGGAGAGCTTGACCCTGTCGCCCAACCAGTTTGAGGCCAACTTCGGCATGGGTAAGATGATCTTCAACCGCGGTGTTGACAAACTGGATGCCGCCAACGCAGTTCCTCCCGAAGACGAGACCGGCCTGTACGACCGTCTGCTTGAGGAGAGCAACGGCTTCTTCCGTCAGTCGATACAGTACTTCCAGTCCGCTATCAGCTACATCGACGCCCTGCCGGAAAACGCCAAAGCCGCACAGCGTCCAAACCTCTTCAACTGCCTGTCGGCCCTGAAGACCGTCTACGCCCGTCTGGAGATGTACGACGAGTTGAAGGTTGTCAACGCCCGCATGGAAGAGATACAGAAAGCCCAGTAAGCTGAAAAAGACGTTCATCCAAACATTGATACTCCTTGCTCTGCCGATGTATGTGGCGGGGCAAGGAGTTTTGGCAGGCAGGGTCACCGATGCTGCTACGGGTGAACCATTGGAGTTTGTCAATGTCGGTGTACCCGGTGCGGGTATAGGTGGCGTCACCAACGGCAAAGGCTATTACAAGATAGAGATAAAAAACGCCGACAGCGTGACAGTTCGCTACTCCTTCACAGGATATGAAAGCAAGGAGATGCGGCTGAAGATTGTCGGCGAGGTGCGGAATGATGTGTTGCTGAAGCATGTGGCCAAAAAGCTCGACGAAGTCGAAATCAGCGACGACAAAACGCGTCAGAGTAGTTTCACTCATATTGACGTGCAGAAGCTTGACGATGCCGTAGGACCGACAGGAGGTGTGGAGAGCCTGCTGAAGACGCTGCCGGATGTTAATTCGAACAACGAGCTGAGCAGCCAGTACTCTGTGCGAGGAGGCTCGTTTGACGAGAACCTTGTGTACATCAACGGCGTGGAGGTGTTCCGTCCCATGCTGATACGCAGCGGACAGCAGGAGGGTATGAGTATCATAAACCCGGACCTTGTTGACTACATACTGTTTTCTCCCGGAGGCTTTGAGGCTTCGTATGGCGACAAGATGTCGTCGGTGCTTGATATCACGTACAGCCGTCCGGTGGAATTCAAGGGAAAGGTGACCGCCAGCATGCTTGGCGGTGCCGCATCGGTGCAAGGCAGAGTGGGGGAGAAGTGGAGCTATGCGGCATCGTTGCGTCACCATAGGAACAGCTATCTGCTACGTACGCTTGAAACAAAAGGCAGTTATACCACGCGTTACACCGACCTGCAGGCAGTCATTGGATACAAGGTAAACGAGCAGCTTGACTTGGGACTGCTGGCCATATGGACAAATAATGTTTATGGGCTTGTGCCGAAGAGCCAGACGACGGCATTCAATCAGCGCACGATGGAGATAGACATATACTTCGACGGTGCCGAAGAAGACAAGTATCGCACATTGCTCGGAGCACTTACCATGGATTGGCGCCCGAACGATGAATGGCGTGTGACAGGCAGCCTTTCGGTGCAGGATATTGCCGAAAGCGAGCGATACGACATACAGAGCCAGTATTGGCTTTACCAGGTGGGATTGGGTGAAGTGGTCGGTGAGACGGAGAGGTTTGACCGCGGTGTCGGCACTTTCCTTGAGCATGCGCGCAACCGTCTTTCAACAGGTATCTATGCTCTTGACATGAAAGCTACACGGCAGGCTGCACTCGGAAGCTGGCAGTTTGGAACGAAGATACAGTACGAGAATATCAACGACCGGCTACGCGAATGGCGTTGGGTTGACTCGGCAGGTTATGCGTTGCCTGCACTGATGTCAGTGGCCGGGGATACAAATAATACCCCGGTGAACCCCATATTGCAGCAGTACGCCAATACCATGGGCAGGCTGCATACCGTGCGTGCTACAGGCTTTGCCCAACGGGAAATAAATATTGAGACACGCAGTGGTGCCGACTTGAAGATATTGGCCGGTGTGCGTGGTGGAATATACGGTGTAACGGCAGAGTCGGACAATGCAACGAGAGGGACTATAAGCCCAAGAGCGAGTGTTGCTTACAAACCAAGGTGGGAACGTGACCTGATGTTCAAACTGGCTACCGGCATATATCAGCAGGCACCGTTCTACCGCGAATACCGCCGTGGGGACGGTAGTTTGAACCTTAGTCTGAAACCGCAGACATCATACCAGGTGACAACAACTGCCGACTGGAACCTGAAGTTGTGGGAACGTCCGTTCAAGATAACGGCAGACCTATACTATAAGTATATAACGGATCTTGTGCCGTATACGGTGGACAACCTCCGTATCAGCTACCATCCGGACCAGCAGGCGGTGGCTTATGCGGCAGGCGTAAGTCTGCGTATAAACGGCGAGTTTGTGGAGGGGCTGGAATCGTGGGCAAGTGTCTCACTGATGAAGACTCAGGAAGACATCGCAGGAGACCAGTTTGGATGGCTTGACCGGCCCACAGACCAGCGCTCCTCGGTAAAGGTATTTGTGCAGGATTACATACCGACGATACCGTGGTGGCGCATGAGTCTCAGCGCCGTATATGCTACAGGAATGCCAGTGACAGCACCGTATGGGCGGCAGGAGGTGTCATTGCGCCTACCGTACTATCTGCGTGTGGATTGGGGTAATACTGTGCAGCTGGCGCGATTTGAGCGCCTCAAGCACTGGAAAGTGTTCCGCTATGTGGAAGATATTCAAATTGGGGTAGAGGTGTTCAACCTCTTCGACAAACAAAACGTGGTGTCGTATCTCTGGGTGACCGACTATGACAACCATCCATACCGCGTACCGAATTACCTTACGGCACGTCAGGTCAACGTCAAGCTGACAGTTCTCTTTTAATTCTTTCCTTTCCTTGCGCGGTCTACAAAGCGGACCAGTGCCACAGTCTCAAAGACGAGGTACACCACATAGCCTATACAGAAAGCGATAAGGAATCGGCGTCCTTGTCCTGGGTTGGTAAGTAGGAATATGGTAAGGACAATCAGGTGTATGAACAGCACACCAACCGTCGAGCCAAGGAAGAGCTGCACAAATGTCTTGGGTGAACGGTTCATCGCTTTCACCACAATAGTGTGTTGTACCAGTGTCAATGCGGCGAAATAAAGCACCAACAACGGCATTGCAATGATAAACAAATGTGGAGCTGTCCACATAACAATAAAGGTTGCCAGCACAAGGATAAGGCTGACAACCAGTAATGAAATATAGTAACGTCGCATACTATTCGCTGAACTTCATGGTTTCCTTAGTGGTGAACTTCTCGCAGTAGTGGCAGCGAAGCTTGAGGTTCTCTTTGTCGACAATGTCGAACTTAGTTGGTACAACTTCTGCGTTAGTGATACACTTGGGGTTGGCGCAGCGCACGAAGTTTTCGATGTGGTCGGGGATTTCGGCCTTGAACTTATCAACCACTTTGTAGTCGGCAATGTCGATTATAGAAGCGAAGGGAGCTACAAGGGCTATCTTGCTCACCTCTTCTTTGTTGAAGTGTTTGTTCTTGATTTTTACGATACCTTTCTTGCCGAGCTTGTTGCTGTTAAGGTAATTGCCTATGAGCACCTCGTCCTTGTATTTCTCAAGGCCTAGGATACGGATGACTTGATAGACAGATTCTGTGGGGATATGGTCAATGACAGTGCCGTTCTCAATAGCGGAAACGACCATCTCTTTTTTGTTTTCCATTGTTTTAAACTTTAATCATTAAACAGTAACCTTTATCTCACACCGAGTATGGCAGCCATAAGTGCCTGACGGACATAGACGCCGTTCTGAGCCTGCTGGAAGTAGTAGGCGTATGGGGTGCTGTCCACGTCGGTGGTAATTTCGTTCACGCGGGGCAGTGGGTGCAGGATGCGCATGTTGTCCTTGCAGCCTTTAAGCATGCTGGCGGTAAGGATGCAACTATCCTTCACACGCTCATACTCCATCTGATCCGGGAAGCGCTCGCGCTGCACGCGGGTCATATATATGATGTCTGCTGTGGGAATGACGTCCTTCAGGTCTGTATACTGGTAGTATTTGAGTCCGGCATCCTTGATGCTCATCTTCACACTCGACGGGAGCTTCAACTCAATGGGCGACACAAGATGGAAAGTGGCGTTGAAGTTGCACATGGCCTGCACCAGCGAATGGACAGTGCGGCCATATTTAAGGTCGCCCACCATAGCGATATTAAGATTGTCGAGTTTGCCTTGTGTCTTTCGGATGCTGTAGAGATCAAGCATGCACTGCGTGGGGTGCTGGTTGGCACCGTCACCTGCATTGATCACGGGCACCGACGCCACCTCGGAGGCGTAGCGCGACGAGCCCTCTTTGGGGTTGCGCATCACTATAAGGTCGCTGTATGATGAGACCATCACGATGGTGTCGTGCAGCGATTCGCCTTTCTGGACGCTCGTTCCGCCGGGGTCGCTGAAGCCTATAATGCGGGCGCCAAGTTGGTTGGCGGCGCTCTCGAAGCTCAGGCGCGTACGTGTGGATGGCTCAAAGAACAGGGTGGCTACCACCTTGTCCGACAAGATTTTCTGCTTCGGGTTCTTCTCAAACTCCTCGGCGATGTCCAACACCTCGATGTACTCCTCCTTCGAGAAGTCCGTGATGGAGATGAGGTTGCGTCCTTTTAAAGTGCTCATGATGTTTTGTATATTATGATTATTTGTTTTCAGTGAATAAGGCGGCGTTTCTCTGCGCCTCTTCGTTGTTGGGATTGGCTTCCAGTGCTTTCGTGAAATACTCCAATGCCCGGTCCATATCGCCGTACACTTCTTTCTCCAGCCAACCCAGGTTGTTCAATGCATCTGAACTGTTAGGGTTCACGTCCAGCATCTGTCGATACAGTTTTTCTGCTTCAGCATAGTTCTCTGTCTCCTGATAATACATGGCCAGAGCGTACATGGCGTTGGTATTGGAGGGCTCCAAGCGTAAAGCTGTTGACAGATACTCGACAGCCATTGGGTCGTGGTGAGTGGCATAGAGAATGCCCAATTCCTCATAGGCCGGCGCATAGTCGGGATAGAGGTCGCACACCTTGCGCAGCAATGTCACTGCACTCATGGTGTCGCCTGTCTCCTTGTATATAAAGCCTTTCATGAACAAGGCAGTACGGTTATCGGGCTCCTTCTCAGTAACGTTTGTCAAGTGTTTGAGTGAGCGGTCGTAGTCGCGATTGTAGAATGTAAGCTCGCCCATCTTCAACTGTACCTCTTTGCTGTCCGGCGACAGTTTCTCGGCCTCGGTCAATGCGCTGTAGCTGTTGCTCACGTCGCCGTTGGCAAAATAGATGTCGGCCTGTAGCAGCAGATATTTGTCGTTGTCAGGCACTTCTTTCACGGCTTTGTTGATGTCATAAGATGCTTCTTTGGCTCGCCCCATATTCAGCAGCACCTGAGCCCTTTGTGCCAGCAGTGCAGCATCGTTGGGATGCTTCTCTATCTGTAGGTCAAGTACCTCAAGTTTCTCTGCGTCTGTCATATCGTCAGTGACAACCTGCTGCTTGCACCCTGTGGCTATTACGGCGGCGAGCAGCATCGTGAGGTATATGGCGAATCTTTTCTTCATCATTTTCTATTACGCAACTTTCCCTTTTTTATTGTATAAAAGTGTAAATCATTTTATCAACAGCTGTCAATTCCTGTTCTCTCAGCACCTTGCGCGCTTCTGCTTCGCTTATCGGCAACGCCCTCCATAGCATGCACCAGTATTCTTTTGTCTTCCTCAGTGCACTTTCTTCTGTCGGCGCCGTCCGTCGTATCTCTTCCATAAGGCGTCCTATGAATTGCTTGGTGAGCTTCATATCTATCTTCCCCAACGGTAGGGTAGGTGTGTACAGTATCCCGCGCCCCACCATGATGTCGGACACCTTGGGGTACATCTCCTTAATCTGCTGTATGTCGGCTGCCGTTCTGATGTCACCGTTATATATCACAGGGTGTTTTATCAGCGGAAGCACCTGTCCGAAGGTCTCCATATCCGGTACCCCAGTGTATTGCTGCCGCCCCAGGCGTGGATGTATAGTCACCGATGCCAGCGGATAGTTGTTCAGCACCGGCACCAGCGCCATTATCTCTTCTTTCTGCCGCAGCCCTATGCGCATCTTTATGCTCAGCTTTGGCTTTAGTTCTGGTAATACGGCATTGAGCACCGCCCTCACTTCCTCGGGGTAGGGTAGTATGCCGCTTCCTCTGTGCTTCCCCGTGATGTTGCGCATCGGACAACCGATGTTCCAGTTCACCTCGCTGTAGCCCATGTCATACAATCTGTTTCCAAGCGCAATGAACTCTTCCGGCTCTTTGCCGAGAATCTGCGGCGTTATCGGTATCGAGCCCTCGTTGGCTTCAGGCAGCACGTCGCGCAGGTAATGCCGTAATGTCGTAGACTGGCTTTTGTCGTTCAGTAGGTTGTGCAGATTGTGTGTCAGCGAAAGGAATGGTGTCACCGCCAGCCTTATGGCACCGGGGAAGCACTCCTCATACACGCGTCTGAAGAGCAGCTCCGTCAATCCTTGCATCGGTGCCAGTATCATTTGCAATCTTTAATCGTTTTTTCCCAGTCTTCTTTGTGGTCGGCAATAAACTGTTTCAGCGACGCTGTAAGCTTGTTGCCTGTGTTGTACACGGGTTTGTATAGCAGGCTCTCCTCCTTGGTCTCTGGCTTCAGCACCTCCTCCTTGCGGTCGAGCATCACTGCATAGTTGAGCAACACGGCCAGTATGCACAGCGCCTTCAGCATGCCAGACGCTGCGCCGAGCACCCTGTTCACCGTGCTTATGTGGGCCGCCTTCATCAGCCCTTCAACCATTCTTCCTAACATCCATGCCAGCACCAGTGCTCCGACGAAGCATACAAAGAATGCCACCAGCACGGCATTTTCGCTCTTCAGTCCCAATAGCTCAGCCACCTCTTGCGACAGGTGCACTGCCGCCCATATTCCTGCCAGCAGTCCCACCAGCGTCGCCACCTCGCGCACTATACCTTTTTTCCATCCTTGATAGATGAAGTAGCACATTGGCACAGCGAGTATTATGTCCAGTATATTCAACTTTTGGTATCACAAAAAAGCGCCTTGTCAGCACTGGCAAGACGCTCGAATAACACATTTTCTATTTCTATCACTAACGATAGAAATAAGCAAGCACGACATATATAACGCAACATTTCTCATTTTGTTTCACTCTTGCAAAACTTTTTTTCAATCACCCCGATTATCAACCACACTATCAGTGCGATAATTGCTCCGAAAAGAGCTCCGCATATCACGTCTCCAGGGTAGTGCTTGCCAAGATATGGACGGCTGTAGCATGTCGCTATGGCCCACAGTGTCAGCAACAGCAGTGGCCACTGTCTCTTCACCCGTTTCCAGTAGCGCAGCATCAGGAACAGCGCTACTGCGAAGACATTGGCGGCATGCGAGCTCACAAAACCGTACTGTCCGCCACAGTTAGTGCGGAACATGCGCACATCCTCCAGTGCGTGGCAGGGGCGCAGGCGGCACACGGTATTCTTGAACAGGTGCACGCTCCCTTGGTCGGCCAGCAGAAAACACAGTCCAATGCCAATCAATACCAACCACCAGCGGCGAGGCTCATAGCGTAGCGTCAACAGGCAGAAGGCCAGAACAATCACTGCCGCCATACACCAATGCTGGCTCAACGGCCACATCACCCAGTCCATCGCCGAGCAGTGATGGCTGTTGACCCACCAGAACCATTGTGTGTCCAGATTGTTGAGCGTCTCAAGCATCGGCGGTAAGCTTTCTATATATCATATCCTTAAGCACGTCGATATTCTGTCCGCTCACGGCGCTGATGAACACGCTCTCCACGCCCTTGGGCAGCCTGCGCTTCAGATGCTTCTGCATCTCTTCGTCCATCATGTCGCACTTGGTGACTGCCAGTATCCTCTGCTTGTCCAGCAGCTCAGGGTTGTATTTCTTCAGCTCGTCGAGCAGCACATGGTACTCCTTGGCTATCTCCAGCTGCTCACAGCTGACCATGAACAGCAGTATCGAGTTGCGCTCAATATGCCGCAGGAAACGCAGTCCCAAGCCTTTGCCCTCGGCGGCGCCCTCTATGATGCCCGGTATGTCGGCTATGCAGAACGACTTGTCGTCGCGGTATTTCACTATGCCCAGATTGGGCACCAGGGTGGTGAAGGGGTAGTCGGCAATCTCCGGCTTGGCGGCGCTTACAACGCTCAGGAAGGTGCTCTTTCCGGCATTCGGGAAGCCCACCAATCCCACGTCGGCCAACACTTTTAGCTCAATGATTACCCAACGTTCTTCGGCGGGTTCACCGGGCTGCGCATAGCGTGGAGTCTGGTTGGTGGCGCTCTTGAAGTGGTCGTTGCCCAAACCACCGCGTCCGCCTTTTGCAATGATGAGTTCCTGACCCTCTTCGGTCACTTCACCCAGCACTTCGCCAGTTTCCGCATCGCGGCAGACACATCCCAGCGGTACCTCCAATATTTGATCTTTACCAGTGCGACCGGTGCAGAGGTTCTCGCCACCGTGCTCGCCGTCTTCGGCAAAGACGTGCTTCGTGTACTTCAGGTGCAGTAGGGTCCAGCGTTGGGTGGTACCGCGCAGTATCACGTGGCCGCCACGGCCGCCGTCGCCGCCGTCGGGACCGGCTTTGGCGTTATACTTCACGCGCAGCAGGTGCGCGCTTCCCGCGCCGCCTTTGCCGCTGCGCACCAAAATCTTTACATAGTCTACAAAGTTCGAGGTCATTTATATAGTCTGTGTTACTTAATTATCTAATCGTTCCTGACGAGCCGCACCGAGTTGGCGTAGCATCGGTCGTAGTTGTACATATACACGTCGCCAGAGTAGAAGTTCATGTACCATGCTCTCGTGGCGCCGTCGGGCGTTGAGGACCAGTAGAAGCCGTAGCTCCTATCGTAGCACAACATCCCCGAACAGTCGCGGAAACCTGCGGCGGGCAGTGTGATGTAGTTATTGTTTGGCCCGACAACAATATAAAACCCGACGCTCACCCACACCCATTCGCACGACTGCCTGAGTTCCATGAACTGCTGTATGGTGGGCAGGTTGTCGCCGAAAGCCGCCACCGCATCGTCGTATGTATAGAAGCCGTATTCGGGGTCTGTGGGGTTCTTCTCGTTGGCGCCCTTCCACCAGGTCCTGCTCTTTAGCCCCAGGTTGACATACTCGTCGGTGGTGCCGCCGTTGTTGTCCTGGTTGTCGGTAACGCTGCTGGGCCTTTCATCGTTCTTTACGCATTGCGGCATCGTCAGTGTCGCAAAAGCCATCAATGATAAAAGCAGCAGTTTATTCATTGTGTGTTGTTTACCCGTTGTGGAGCGCCCACCTCACGCCATCCATGCCACTACGCACCAAAATGCAAAGATACGCTTTTTTTCCAAATCTGGCGAATATTCTCCGCTTTTTACTGATAATTACCTTTGCAAGAGATACTAATAAAAAGGAGCATATCTCACAGCAGATATGCTCCTTTAGAATAACAAATGGCGTCGGCCTACCTTATCACCACAATCTTGCGGGCGGGGTGGGTGCCGGTTTTCACCATGTAGACGCCGACACACGGGACACGTATGGCTATGTTCTCGCCCGTCGCGGTGGCGACCAGGCGGCCGACGATGTCGAACACCCGCACCTCATCGGTCGAGCCCTCGACCACTATTTGTCCGTCGCGCGAATAGAGGATGATGCCGTCCTCGGTGATGTCACCGATGCCAGCCCCCTCGGCGAAATAGCCTGTAAACGAGTAGTTGCCACTCATTCCCGCCTGTATTGTAAGATAGAAGGGGTTTTCTTCTATCTCCATGTCGGTGTTGTCGTATTTCCAGTAGAGGAAGTGGTACCCGCTCTTGGGTGTGGCGGTCAGCACGGCGGTCTGGCCCGTCTGGTAGGTGCCGCCGCCGCTGACGGTACCCCAGTCGTTGTTGTTTGAGTGTACCGTGATGTGGACCGTCTGGGTCGATGACGTGAAGACAGCCTTGTAAGTGACACTATGGGTGGCGGTGAAGGTCACGGGGTTGGCGGTGCTCTGGTGATCCCCGTTGTAATATTCGCCCCAGTAATTCCACTCCCAGTGGTCGAAGGTATAGTTTGAATTGGGGTTGGCTCTCAGCGTGACCGTCTCCCCCGGGAGATAGCTGCCGCCGCCAGTGACCTGTCCAGCATAGGAGGGGCTTTTTTCTGTCGCCACAGTCACCGGCTGCACAAAGTAGGCCGTGTAAGTGACATCCTCGGTGGCGGTGAAGCTCACGGGATTGTCGGTGGACTGATATACAGTCGTCGGGTTGGAGTCGTAATGCCATTCCCAACGGGCAAACTCGTATGGAGGCGTGGTATTGGTGAAGGGGACGGCCGTCAGCGTGACGGTGGTACCTTCGTAATAGGTATTGACATTGTCGACATAGTTGGAGCCATAGGAAATGTCGCCTAAACCATTGGTTGACCATGATACGTGGACCCTGGAACGAGGCACAAAGTGGGCGATATAGTAAACATCGCCGGTGACAGTGAACGATACGGGGTTGTCTGTGCTCGTTCCTGAAACATTCTGGTCTTCGGCCGAGAACCAGTCCCAGTGGTCGAACATCAAGCCATTGTCGGGCACAGCCGTGAGGCTGGCCGTAGAGCCAACAAAACGCTCCCCGTCACCGCTGACGGTGCCGCCGTATGACCAGTCATTGCCGTTGTTGTCATGGTAAATGACCTTTGTGGTGATGTCGGCCTTTGCGTTGTTTCCTGTGTAGGCGCGTATGTTCCATGAACGGGGGCGTTCGGACCAGTCCGGTCTAAAATAATAGTCCATAAAACCCTCACGTGCCGTATAGTTTGTCCAGCCCGTCTGAGCTGTCCATACATAATCGCTGTTGGGGTTGCCGAAATTGTGTCCGCCTTTCATCGCCGATTGCCCAGCCCTTCCTGTATAGTTACAGCTGACAACCACCCACACAGGTTGCGTGCTGTCGATGGCAAGCGGAGGATAGAAGGTCGCATGACGCCATTTGTTGCCGTCATATATACCATAATTGGTCAGGTGTGCTGTCGGTATCACTTTACTTCCTATCAAAGTCTGTGGGCTATTGTCTCCGCCTTGGTACACCTGTATGGTATAGTCGCAGGGTAGTTCATTCCCGTTGGTGCCCCAGTCATATCCTAGATATGCAATAATCTGTGATAGACTGTCGACTCCGGCCAATGCTGAAGGGTCGTATTTCACACCCCAGCGGAAATGAGTGCTTGTGTCATAAAGATAGGCGGGAGCTGTCACATGGTAATCGTCATAGCGCAAAGTGTCGTTATTGAGGACAGGCACAAAGACGGCCTCTAGGTTGACTGTATCGTGAACCACCGTTTCCACCGTCACAAGAGTCGGAAGATATAAGTGGAAATTAATGCCTGCCGTATCACAGTTCCAGTGATCGAACCGTGCAGCAGGGGTGGGGTTCGCCTGAGCGAAATAGCACCCGTCTTCAAGGTTAATGGGACACTCAAAGCGCCTGTCGTGCCAGCCGTCTTCAGGGGCGTTGACCGTTCCTAGAGTGGTATCGTTTGAGGAGGTGATGAGATAGAAGGTGCCATTTCCCTTGAACCAGGCCGTGAAGCTACTATCGGAGGTCAGCTGCACTACGCGCGGGTTGCTGGTGTCGCCGTCAGTCCACCACATGAAGCTGTCGGTGGTATCCAACGGCACAGCGGTGATGGTTGCCGTGGCGGGGTTGCCCGCATAGTATCCACTGCCTATGACATAGCCATAGTCGGGTCTGCCGGAATTGACCTCCAGCCGGTGTGGACTAACCATGCCGTCGCAGATGAGCCTTATCGGCGCCCCGCCGACCATAGAAACGATGGTTCCCTGGGCGGGGGTGATGGTGACGGTGACAGCGTTCGACGTGCTGAGCGGTATGTTGACGTCGAGGTAGAGGGTGTTCCACAAGCCGGGAGTGAGGGGCACCTCGCTCTTGGTGTAGGTCTGGTTGTTGCCGTAGTTGACGGTGACGGTGTGGCTGCCGGCATTGTTGGGGTAGTACATCACCGCCGTCAACCGCTGGTGGCCCGCCATCAGGTTGGCGGGGAAGGTGGCGCTGGCCGAAGCGGAGGTGTAGAACATGCTGACGCCGTTGTCCAACTGTAGGGTATCGTTGCCGGTGATGGGGACGAACTGTGCAGTGAGGCTCATGTTGCCGTACACAGGCAATGTGCGTGGATTCCATCCCACGCCGTCGCTCCAACGGTCAAAGCGGTAGCCGTTGGCCTCGGTGGCCGAGAGAGTAGCCGATGCGCCGGCATTGTAGGTACCGCCGCCGCTCACTGTGCCGCCCGTCGAGGCGCTGACCGTGACGCTGTACGACGAAGCGGGTGTTGCCGTCGAGGGTTCGATGCCCACAATGATTGTCTGTATCATGCGGTAGTCATCGTCGTCATTGCTGCCGATGGTGAAAGCTGTGCCGTACTCGAACCACAACGCATCGTTGTAGAACCAGCCGTCATATAGTTCTTTCCAGCCCCAGTTGATATGCAGGCGGTGGTGGTTGTCGTAGCCGTCGCAGACAAAGGTGTGGCCAGCCGTCAAGCCCCGGCCAGAATAAATTATCGGGCGTTGTGCGTCAATCTCCGCCTCAATGACATTCACCCACTCCTGCTGGCTGTAGGCACCGCGCGAGAGGCTGCGCACACCATTCGAGTAGCCGAAATACTGTTTCAGCGCGTTCTCGGCGCAGACATCGAAATAGCCGTAGGAGTCGGTAGTTGCGGTACTGGAACCGGAGGTGCTGTAGCTCATCTCCACCGCCACGCCGATGTGGTACATCAGCTGTGCCACAGCTGCCACTTGGGCCGTGGTGCTGGAGGAGTTTAGCCGGTCGGGCATCTGGCTCCAGACGTAGGTAGTGGTGCCGAAATTGGCGCTCTGCGTGCCATGGTTGGTGTAGCTGTGGCTGCCGTGCCCGGTGGTGGGGTGGTTATGGTACTTCATCACTTGCGCCGTGGCGGTGGCTACACAGCCCGTGTAGCAGTGCTCACCACTCACTGTAGGGCATTGGTCGTTGTAGAGAGTGTCTTGTCCCCAATGGGTGGTCAGCAGCGGGCCGACGGTAGTCAATGTGCCTACGCTCTTCGGACTACGCCATTCGGGCGAGGTCTGCGCGCCGAGGGCCACTGCACGGGCAATCTGACAGTCGTAGCCGTCAAGCCAGTAGCGCATGGCAGGGTGCAGGGTGTCGGCGGTGGGGGCATCAGCGCTCCACGCCAGCACGGGTCGTGCACAGTCGTCGCCACTCACCACCACGAAGCCGCCCTCCTCACCCACGAAGAGGTGCAGGTGGGTGAACTCGGTGGCCTGCTCGGTGAGCGCACCCTTCAATCCTTGCGCCTGCCAGAAGGTCTCGGCCGTCTGCCGTGCACGCTGACTGCCTACTGGCGTTGCCATTGCGCCGCCTAGGGTCAGCAGCACCAGCATCAAAAAGGTAATCGTACGTTTCATAATATTATGGTATTAAAGGGTTGATAAAATGCAAAAACAAAGCCGCCCTGCTGCCACATTGTGGCAGCAGGGCGGAGTGAATGGTAACCCAAACAGGTCGGCTCCCCTTTCTCAGAATTGGGAACTACTGTTCTGGGGGGTGGGATAATCAGCGTATTATGATCTGTGTGGCTCATATTTATCCGATGGCCTGGCGGATGCGGGCGGCGATGTCCTCAATGGTGCCGAGGCCGTCGATGAGTTTTTGTTTGCCCTGGGCGGCATAGTAGTCGGCCACGGGCTTGGTCTTGCTGTTGTACTCCTGCAGACGGTTGTTGATAGTGGCCTCGTTGTCGTCGGCGCGGCCCTGTATCTTGGCGCGCTCCAGCAGGCGGCGCATCAGCTCGTCCTTCGGCACCTCGAGCTGCACCATGCAGGTGAGCTCGCGGCCGTACTTGGCCAGCAGTTTGTCGAGCACCTCGGCCTGTGCCACGGTGCGGGGGAAGCCGTCGAAGAGCATGCCTTTGGTGTCGGCGGCGATGGCTTTGTCCATCATCTCCACGACGATGTCATCGCTCACCAGCTGACCGGCATCCATGATGCTCTTGATGCGCTTGCCGAGCTCTGTCTGGTCGGCAATCTCCTTGCGGAGCAGGTCGCCGGTCGAGACATGCGTCAGGCCGTAGTGCTCCACTATGAAGTCGCTCTGGGTGCCCTTGCCGGCACCGGGGGCTCCGAAAATGACGATGTTTTTCATGCTGCTTAACTACTTAACCGAAACAATCTCGATGTCGAACACGAGGGGCGAGTAGGGGGGGATGTCCCTGCCTGCACCCTGGGGACCGTAGGCCTGTGCCGAGGGCATGACGACCTGCATCACGGTGCCTTCGGGCATACCCATGACGCTCTCTTCCCAACCGGGGATGAGGCGCATCTGGCCAACCACGTAGGTCAGGGGCTCGTAGGTGCGGCCGGGCTGCTGTATGCCACCCTGGATGGCGTCGCTCTCCACGCTGCTGTCGAACATGGTGCCGTCGAGCAGGCGGCCGGTGTAGTTCATGGCCACGGTGCGGCCGGCGGCCACCTTGGCGCCGTTGCCTTTCTTCTTCACGATGACGTAGACGCCCTTCTCGTTGGGCTTCACGGTGATGTTGTTGTCGCGCACATAGGCCTCGATGGCGGCAGGCTCATTCTCCTGGCGCTCTTTCATCTCGGCGATGAAGTTGTTCTGCTCCTCTTCGAGCTCTTCCTTGGTGACGATGTCCTGCAGCGAGATCTCGTAGTAGATCTTCATGCCTTTGCCCTTCTCGTAGTAGGGGGGCATCTGGTTGGGCTGTAGGAACTTGGCCAGCGAGTCAGCCTCATAGGCCAGCACGGCTTTGTCGCCCACGTGCATCAGCACCAGAGCGTCATAGAGGAAGAACGAGGGGTCGGCCTGAAGGATGCGGTCGGCGTGTCCCACGTTTGTGAAGGTCTGGGTGGTGTCGAACTTGACGGTCATCTCGCCGACGAGCACGTCGCCTTCCTGCACCTGCTGAGCCGACTTGTTCTGCTTCTCGAACTTGTACGACAGACCGTTGCCGGCGTCTTTGAACTTGCCGCTGTTGCAGGCTGCCAGCACCACTGCTCCCGCCATAACCATGGCGGCCATTTTGATAGTCTTTTTCATTGTTGTGTTGTTTGTTTTATTGTTTATTTGTTATCTTCAGTTTTCAACTCTCACGTCGTACACCAGCACCGTGCGCGTGCCTATGCGGTCGCCGTCGCCCACAACTCCGTAAGCCAGTTCCGAGGGCACGATGACGCGCGCTCTGCCACCGTGTTTCATAGTGAGCAGCGCGGCGTCCAGTCCGCGTGTGGGCTCCAGGCGTCCAGCCACAACAGTGTCGGCGACATTGCCGTATATCACTTCTCCGCCGAGGGTCTCCACACGGTAGCTGATGATGACTGTCTCGTCGTAGGCCACAGGGTTGCCCTTGCCTTCGTCGGTCACCATCACGCGTGCGCCGCAGGGCAGCACTGTCATCTGCCATCCGCGCCGCGCGGCGTAGGAGTCGATGCTCGTCTCCTCGCCCTGCGCCATGTAGCGGTTGGCGTTGATGAGGTTCTCCGTCAGGTCCTTGCCGGCTGGTGCATCTGTCTCCACCACCGGCACGTTGTTGCAGGCCACCAGCAGTAAGACACTTATCGCCACTATGGAAAACAAACGTGCAATCATACTGCCAGGCCCAGTTTCTGTTTCACAATATTGACTGTCTCCTCGAGGCTTGCCGTGCTGGTGGCGCCGGCGGCGCGCACATGGCCGCCGCCAACGGGGAACAGCTCGCGTGCCAGCTGGTTGACGTCGTAGCGCACCTTGGAGCGCAGCGACAGGCGCACACGGTCGGTCTCTTCTCTTATCAGTATGCCACAGTCGACGGCACGCAGCTTCATCACCTCGTTGATGAGGCCCGTCAGGTCGGCGCTCTCGACACCGTAGGCCTCCATCTCGGCGGCCGGTATCACCATCAACGCCACTTCCTGCCCGGGGTAGACCGTCAGCATGCTGTCCATGGCGTGGCCGAAGAAGCGCAGGCGCTCCTCGGTGAAGACGTTCTTTATCTCGCGGTTTATCGCCATGGGGTCAATGCCGAAGCGCAACAGCGAGGCCGCGGCGAGGTAGACACTCTGTCGTTCGTTGCTGTAGCTGAAGGTGCCGGTGTCGGTGCAGATGCCCGTGTAGAGGCACGTGGCGGCGTCGCGGCTGAAGATGCTGTCGCCGAAAACACGCTGCATCAGCCAGTAGACCAGCTCGCAGGTGCTCGATATCTGTGGTTCCACCACACACAGCGCCTCGCACTTGTCGTTGGCCGGACGCTCGTGGTGGTCCACCAGCAGCTGCCGTGCAGTGCACTTGCCCAGCGTCTCTGCCAGCACTCCGGTGCGCTCCACGGTGTTCAGGTCGAGCATAATCACCAGGTCGGCCTCCGCTATGGCCTTGCGGCAGGCGTCGTACTGCGTCTTCCCGCTGAGGATATGCTCCGCGCCGGGCAGCCAGTCGAGATCCATGGGTACCCCGTCGGGCAGCATGGCCGTCACGTTACGGCCGACAGCCTTAAGCAGGTGCCACATGCCGAGCACCGAACCCACGGCGTCGCCGTCGGCGTTCTGGTGGGCCACCAGCACCGCGTGCTTGGCGCCCTCGATGGCGCGGCGCACGCCCGCAAGGTCCCACTCGCTGTCGAACATGGCACGGTATGTCGTTTCAATCTGCATGAGGCACAACTTGTTGCAGTGTTTCCGCGTTGCAGAAACACGGTGCAAATATACATAAAAAACTTAATATATTATGATTTGTTGAAAGAAAAGCCGAGTCGTCCCGACTCCGGTCCGAAGCCCCTCCGACCTCCCTCCGACAAAAAACCGTAGAACAACCGTAGAACAGTCGGAGCGGGTACGGAGCGGATACGTGGCAAGTACGGGGGTGGGAGGGCGTATTAACAAAAAAAATTTAACATTTCGCACAATAAAATGCAATTTCCAGTGTTATTGAAGTACGAAATAGGTGAAAACAGTGTCGGCGAGGCATTTTGTCGAGTTGACAAAAGAGACAAAGAATCAAACAACTAAAGTTATGAACCTCGGAATTAAACTTCTGGTAGCGGAGGACGACCCCAACCTGGGAACCATCCTGAAAGCTTATCTGACGCAGAAAGGCTACACTGTAGTGTGGGCCAAGGACGGCGAAGAAGCCATGAATATGTTTGAGGAGGAGGACGTTGACGCGTGCATCCTCGATGTGATGATGCCAGTGAAGGACGGCTTCGCGGTGGCGAAGGAGATAAGGAAGGTGGATAAGAAAGTGCCGCTTATCTTCCTCACTGCCAAGAATCTGGAGGCCGACAAGCTGAAGGGCTTCGAGATTGGCGCCGACGACTATATCACCAAGCCCTTCAGCATGGAGGAGCTGCTGGCGCGCCTGAACGCCACCATGCGGCGCTCGTTCAACGAGGACCGTCCTGACAAGAATGTCTTCAAGATTGGCAACTTCACCTTCGACTATGCGCACCAGACCCTGGTTATCGGCGACGATATGCAGCGCCTGACGGCCAAGGAATGCGACCTGCTGAGGATGTTCGCCATCAACTTCGGGCAGCTGGTGGACCGTAACACCTGCCTGCAGAAGATATGGAAGGACGACAGTTATTTCGCGGCGCGATCGATGGACGTGTATATCACGAAGTTGCGCAAATATCTGAAGGCTGACCCGAGTGTGGAGATTGTCAATGTGCACGGCGTGGGCTTCAAGCTGACGCACAAAGAGTAGAGAGCTGTGAGCTGTAAGCTGTGAGTTTTAAGTGGCCCCTGCGCCACTTACAGCTTAAAACTTAAAACTTACAGTTTAAAACTAAGTATAGGATGAGGCTGACGTTCTTGGGTACGGGGACATCGCAGGGCGTGCCTGTGATAGCATGCCGCTGCCGTGTATGCCGCTCGACGGACGGGCGGGATGCACGGCTTCGTACCTCGGCGCTGCTGACTATAGACGATAGAAACATCCTGTTCGATATAGGACCGGATTTCCGCCAGCAGATGCTGCGTGAGAGGGTGGAGCATATAGACGCTATTCTTATAACGCACGCCCACCGCGACCATGTTGCAGGACTGGATGATATAAGGTCCTTCAACTATGTGCAGCATAGGAAGATGGATGTGTTCTTGAACCAAGAGGCGAGGGTGGCTATAGAGCGTGACTACCACTATATCTTCGAGCCCCACGAGTACCCAGGGCTGCCCGAGGCCGAGCTGCACACGGTGACGGGTCCGTTTGTGGCGGCGGGGGTTGAGGTGGTGCCCATCAAGGCGATGCACAAGGACCTGCCGGTGCTTGGCTACAGGGTGGGAGAGATGGCCTACATAACCGACGCCAACTATATCGCACCGGAGGAGATGGAGAAGTTGCAGGGGGTGAAGGTGCTGGTGGTTAACGCTTTGCGGAAGGAGAAGCACTTCTCTCACTTCTGCCTGCCAGAGGCTCTGGAAGTGATAGACAAGGTGGGACCCGAGCGCGCCTACCTGACGCACATGAGCCACGAGATGGGATTGCACGCTGAAACATCGGCCAGCCTGCCCGAAGGGGTGGAACTGGCGTATGATGGACTAACTGTTGAATCATGATATCAATTTGTATACCAATATATAACTACTATACCTACCCGATGGTGAGGCGCCTGAAGAAACAGGTGGACTTGGCGGACAAGGATGACTACGAGATAGTCTGCATCGACGACCACTCATCGAGCTACTATGCAAGCCAGAACAAGGGTATCGCCGAGCTGGCTACTTATGTGCCGCTGGACAAGAATATCGGGCGCGCCAAAATACGCAATCTCTTCCTGAAATATGCCAAGGGGGAGTATCTGCTGTTTATGGACTGCGACTCGCTGGTGCCGGAACAGTTTCTTAGCAAATACTCTAAGACTCTGGCATCCAACCCGTCGGTGGTGGTGGGCGGCCGTGTGTATGACGAGCGCGGCAACGATACAAGCCACCGCCTGCGTTACCTCTACGGCACCAAGGTAGAGAGCCAGCCCGTCGATGTGCGTGCACAGCATCCCTACCGCTCGTTCCAGACCAGCAACTTCATGGTTCGGCGCGATGTGCTGGAGAGCATCCGCTTCGACGAGAGCATCACAAAGTACGGTCACGAAGACACCCTCTTCGGCTACCAGCTGGAGCAGCGCCGGGTACCTATAATGCACATAGACAATCCGGTAGTCAACGGTGAGGTGGAGGAGAACGCCGAGTTTCTGCACAAGACCGTGGAGGCTGTGGAGAACCTGGCGGAGATATACGACCGCATGTGGGAAGACCAGCGCTTCTGCGAGAGCGTGAAGTTGCTGAGGACCTATAGCCGTGTGCGGCGCATGCGACTGCATGGGGTGGTGTATTTTGCGTTCAAGTTGTTCAAAACCCCTATGGAGAACCATTTCGTCAGCGGCAACGGTATCAGCCTGAACCAATTCAGTTTCTATAAATTAGGACTGTTGATTAAACAATTACATTATAACAACTAAAACTCAATACTGAATATGAAACGAACAATCATAGCGGTGATAATGCTATTCACTACATTCACCCTTGCGGCGCAGGTGGTGGAGACTACGACCTATGACGACGGACGTGTATACACCGGTCAGCGTAGCGGCAAGGGCAAGATTGAAGGCAAGGGCCTGATGACCTGGCCCAACGGCGACCGCTACGACGGCATGTGGAAAAAAGGCATGCAGGACGGCGAAGGAACATATACATGGGCCAACGGCCTGGTGTACAGCGGCCAATGGAAGAAGAACTATATCAATGGACACGGCACCTTCCGCTTCCCCAACGGCAATGTGATGGAGGGCGACTGGACAGCCATGGGCACAGGCACAGGTAGCCTCGTATGGCCCGACGGCACCCGCTATGACGGTCCCTTCCTGAACGGCGCCCCACACGGCCAGGGTGTCAAGGTGTGGGCCAATGGCGACCGCTACGAGGGTAGTTTCAATATGGGCCACATGATGGGGCAGGGGACCATCACTTTCAAAGACGGCACCACATACACCGGCAACTGGGTGAACGACCACCGCGAGGGGCAGGGCACCTGCCGCTTCGCCGACGGCGGCCGCTATGAAGGCATGTGGTACAACGACCAGTTCCAAGGCCAAGGAACCTATGTCGCTCCTGACGGCACGGAGCTGAAAGGTACATTCAAAGCAGGTAAATTCGTTGAAGAATGAAGACTAAACTATTATCAGTATTGTTTGTCGGTGCACTGTTTGCCGCTGCTTGTGGCGGCAGCCGCTATGTGTCGGCCGACCGCGACCTGGAGGAAATCTATGTCGGCAAGAGCTACTATGACATCGTGGCCGACTTCGGGCGTCCCGACGCCACCATGCAGGACGGCATGATGGGCTCAAAAATAGCCTACAACTCGGTGACACTCAACGGCACCCAGGCTGCCGGCATCTATCGCCAGTACAATGTGCGCAACCGTGGTTCCAAGGTGGAAGGCACACCGCGCGGCGGCATCACCTTCTCGCTCGACGCGTCGATGAAATGCTATGCAGTCGACAGCGACTTTGAGCGCGAGCGCACCAAAGAGGCCCCCAAGGCCACAGTGGTAGAGAAGGGCGACATACGTATGCCGGAGAAAGTAAAGCCCAAGATTCCGCGCTCGATAGACTACCCCTACTACGACAGCAAGTCGCCGTTTGCGGAGTTTGTGACCATCGAGAAGGTGGAGGTGGAACGGAAAAAGGTGACGGTGTATTTCCAGTACCGCAAGCGCACGCCCGACCGCCGTCCGATAGTGGACGACGGCATCTTCATCATGCCCGAGGTGTACATTGTGGACTGCGCCACCGACAAGAAGTACTTTCTCAAGGAACATGACGGCATAGCCATATATCCGGAGAAGACCCACTTCGCCATCAACAAGGGCGGCTACGACATGCTGCACTATTCGCTGACTTTCGAGGCGCTGCCCGAAAGCACCGAGTACATTAACATCATCGAGCCCGGCCACTCGGCCTACAACTTCTTCAAGGTAGACATCCGTACGCCGATGAGCAGCAAGGAAGAATTAAGAGTTAGAAATTAATCATATGAAGAAAACATTACTTTATGTGGCGGCGGGAGCCATGTGCTTCGCCGCCTGCCAGCCCAAAGAGGCTGAGAAACCGATAGAGAAGAACGTGATTACCGTCGCCGACGGCCGCTTCACCCCCGAGGTGATGTGGAGCCTCGGCCAGCTCGGCGAATATGCCGTCAGCCCCGACGGCAGCCGCGTGGTATACGGTGTGAAGAACGTCAGCATGGAGCAGAACAAGGGCAACATCGAGCTCTACATGCTCGCCACCGACGGCCAGAGCGCCGAGGTGCGCCTCACCAACACCGCCGCCAGCGAGTTTAGCCCCGTGTGGTACGACGACAATACGCTGATGTTCTGCCGCGGCAACCAGATTCTCTCTATGAACGTCAACACCAAGAAGGAGAGCGTGGTGGCTGAGTGCGAGCGCGGCTTCGAGGGCTTCAAGGTGGCCCCTGACGGCAAGTCGCTGGTCTACATCAGCACTATCCCCGTCGAGCGCCCCGAGCACATCAACAAGCTCTACGCCGGTCTGGACAAGACCACGGGCCGCATCAACGAAGACCTGATGTACCGCCACTGGGACAACTGGGTGGACGAGATTCCCCAGATATTCTATGCGCCCCTCACCAACGGCAAGGCCGATATGGGCAACATCACCAACATCATCGACAGCACCTTCGAGTGCCCGATGCGTCCCTGGGGCGGCACCGAGCAGTACAACTACAGCCCCGACAGCAAGCTCATAGCCTACACCTGCCGCAAGAAGACCGGCTACGACTATGCCCACAGCACCAACAGCGACATCTACATCTACAACATCGAGACCGGCGAGACCCGCAACATTAGCGAAGGCATCATGGGCTACGACCAGAACCCCGTGTTCAGCCACGACGGCAGGATGATCGCCTGGGAGAGCATGGATCGCGACGGCTACGAGAGCGACAAACTGCGCCTCATGGTCATGGACCTCGAGAGCGGCGAGAAGAGCGACCTCACCGAGAACTTCGACTATGGTGTCAGCGGCATCAGCTGGAGCAAGGACGACAGCGAACTGGCCGCCGTGGTGATGTATCGCGGCACCCTGGAAGTCTTCTCCTTCAACCGCGAGACCAAAGCCATCCGCCAAGTCAGCGCCGGCATGCACGACATCAACAGCTTCCAGATGGTGGGCGACAACATCATAGCCTCGCAGGTCTCAATCCAGTACCCCGCCACCCTCTACGCCTACAACCTCGCTGACGACAAGGCCGAAGGCCGCAAGCTCACCACCGTCAACGACGACATCCTCGGCCAGGTGCGCATGGGCAAGACTGAGCCCTACTGGATCAAGACTGTCGACGGCAAGGAAATGCTCACATGGCTCATCTATCCCTACGACTACGACAGCACCAAGACCTATCCTGCACTGCTCTTCTGCGAGGGCGGCCCGCAGAACATCGTCAGCCAGTTCTGGAGCACCCGCTGGAACTTCGAGGTCATGAGCGGTGCCGGCTACTTCGTCATCGCCCCCAACCGCCGCGGATGCCCCGGTTTCGGCATGGAGTGGCTCGAGGAAATCAGCGGCGACTACGGCGGACTCTGCATGCAGGACTACATGAGCGCCACCGACTACTTCGCCAACAACTTCAAGCAGATAGACCGTGAGCGCATCGGTGCCTGCGGTGCCAGCTTCGGCGGCTACAGCATCTACTGGCTCGCCGGCCACAACCACGACGTCAAGGGCTACGAGGGCGGTCAGCGCTTCAAGGCCTTCCTTGCCCACAACGGCATGTTCAACTTCGAGCAGCAGTACCTCGAGACCGAGGAGATGTGGTTTGACAACTGGGACCTCGGTGGTCCCTACTGGGATTGGAACAACCCGCAGATAAAGAAGAGCTATGCCAACTCGCCACACCTCTTCGTCGACAAATGGAACACCCCCATCTGTGTTATCCACAGCGAGTTTGACTTCCGTATCGTCGCCAGCGAAGGTATGGCTGCCTACAACGCCGCCCAGATGCGTCACATCCCCAGCCGCTACCTCTACTTCCCCGACGAGACCCACTGGGTGCTCAAGCCCCAGAACAGCCTCCTCTGGCACCGCAACTTCATCGACTGGTTCGACCAGTGGTTCAAGAAATAACAGGCCCCCGTCAATAGGCCAAGCCCGCCCCTCACGGCGGGCTTTTTCTTTAGCCCTCACTGCCGTACCCCCTCCGTATCCGGTCCGACCCCTCTCCGACAAAAAACCGTTAAACAACCACTAGGAATGCCAGTGGCATTCCGCATTGTATTGTTAAAAACGCCAATAATCTGTACCCCCTCCGTATCCGGTCCGACCCCCCTCCGACCAAAAACCGTTAAACAACCGTAGAACAGTCGGAGCGGAGTCGGAGGGGCTCCGGTGCGGATACATTTTTATGCGGAATGCCACTGGCATTCCTAATGTAGCAGCGCCGGTGTTCCAATGGCTCCCATCCGGGGGTATGCCGAGGGCCTTTTGAAGACCTTTTGAAGGACTATTGAAGGGGTATTGTTTTTTTTACACGAATTACCGCAAATGACCGTGAATTTTCATGAATTATTTTGCCGTATGGAAAATGTTCCGTATCTTTGCATCCGGAAACAAACAATAAACATTATAGCGTTATGAAAAAGAGAATATTGGTTATTTGCATGTTTACCGTTGTACTATGCTGCCAGATTGATGCGCAGTACATCAGCGTGCATGCCTATGACACATTGCTGCCAAGTGCGGGGCATACCATAGTCCGCAGCTGGGGTAGTGACCGAGCCGTGTCGTATTTCGTCACCACCGGCTACCAGCCGAGGATGGAGGTTGTTGACCAAACCACGGGAATCACCCGATGGGTCAACTTGCCGGATGAAGTGTATATCAAGGATATGTGTTTAGACGAACAGACAAATATCCTTTATTTCTGCGGCTCGACAAATTATTATTCCTATGACCCTGGAACCTACCAGGGTTATGGAATTATAGGTTATATGAATCTGAGCTCGTTTTATACAAGCAGCATCTCTGTTAATTACATAAAACTCAATAGGATTAACTATGATTATATTAAGAGTGTCAACAAACTGGTAGAGTACGACGATGGAGGGTTATCGCATATCGTTGCAATTGGTGAAGAACGTTATGTTGGAAATAGTAAAAGTTATATACGTTTTTATTGTATAGACTGCCACAATATTATAAATTATCCGGCAGTTAACGTGTATCCTTTTACAGATTATGAACGTTACGACGATGTGTTGCTTACCGCACATCATGTTGTCTTCGTTGGGTACGATAGTGACCCATCTGTTCAATCAATATGTTACCGAAAGACATATCCCTATAATATCAACAATTCGTTGTTTTACAACATACATACTTTCTATAATGGCAACGACGCATTCTCACGTATGCATTCCACCGAAATGTTCGACGACACAATTGTGACATCGTATTATTCGGTAAACGACAGTGGCGATTTTGTGACACGCATAAGGGTAATAGACATTGCAAACGATATGAATGTCAATTCGCAGGAATTTACAATTGTCGACAAGTCTGAGCCTGACGACATAGTGCACATGCCTGTCGACGGTTCCCTGGTGCTAATGCAGAGCTTTAAGACTCCGTTCGGGTTCCATAATTCCAACTTTGTGTTTATTGATCCATACGCCAAATCTGCATACACCGCAAAGATTGAATATAAGAAAAACGAATACTTCCAATCGTTGACAAGACATGAACGGCGGTACTATCTGGCGGGGGCAGGCGCAACATGGTTCTTGAGACATAAGCCCCAGCCTCCGACCGGTTATCCAGACGACAATTGTCCTTCTACGGAGACCTATAGGATTGCCGTCATAGAGAATCTTCACCATAACCGTATTATTTCTGAAACAGGACCTATAAATTTTCGTAGAAACACCGTCAACTTAGATTCTGTGATTCATCAATCAGTAGTACGTACATATTGCATAAACCAGTAGAAACATGAAAAAGGTTTTCTTTATTATATTTTTATGTGTGGCATATATAATGCCCGCAAAAGCACAGGATGTTGTACGCTATGGCGACTCATGCTATTTGTTCAATCCATTTAATCCGATTATTTGTGGACATGTTCCTCCTCGTGGTTGGGATTGGGATGCAGATGAATCGCCTTTTTGTTTAGATCCCGGGTACAGGTGCGGGTATGAATATATATTACCTGGGAAGACGACGGTGTATGGTATTGCGGCAACTGTACTAAGGCATAAAGATGATTCAGACTCGGCAGGGTATACCGTGTATCTTTACACTGTGGAAAATGGAACAGATTTGGTCTGTCTAGACAGTGCAACGGTATATTCAAAAGAGACCCAATTCATTTATTCGGCAATCTGTAATGACAGTATAATAGAAGCTGAAGCACCATGCTATGAATACTTTTTCTCCCAGCCTCATGCTATAGAGGGTGCTATTTATATTGGTGCAGCATTTGATATTGGGTATCATTATGGCAGTGATATAAATTGGATTAATTTTATATATCACGTTGATGTCGAGGATTCTGACCAGCACTGGATAAATTTTGATACAGGTATGCCTCTTCAGATGATATGGGGTATGTCTTGGTATTGGGGAGGATACTTTCCAATAATCCAGCCGGAGCGTGTTGATTGCACGGCGCCGGTGGCGGAGGTAAACGTGACGGGAGACGGCGATGCCGTGCTGACATGGGAGATGGCAAGCGACAGTTGTCAACTGTCGATAACCCAATCCAATATGCCTGTCGACTCAGGCCTTGTTGTAGTGCTCACCAATAACGGCTACACGGCTACAGGTCTTGCTGGTGGCGGTACATTATATGCTGCTCGGCTGCGTACCCAGTGCCACCACCACTGTCCAGCGCATGCCGACTCGCTGGTGTGGAGCGATTGGGGCAGGGCGACATATTTCCGCATCGGCAACCAAGGCGTGCTTGATGCCGAGCCTGTGGAGTGGAGCCTGACGCCAAACCCGGCGCACGGGAATGCGACGGTGCAGTGCGAGGTGGGGATGACGAGTGTGGAGGTTCTGACGGTGAAGGGCGAGAGGATAATGCTCCGCGACATGGAGGGCCAGCAGACCTGCACGCTCGACCTCAGCGGCCTTGCCAAAGGCATATACATAGTGCAAGTGACGACGACACAGGGCACTGCCGCGAGGAAGCTGGCGGTGGAGTAGTACTGCCGGAGTGTTAAAGTTTAGTTAAAAAAGGCCCTTCCGCTCGGAAGGGCCTTATATTATATATGCGCCGCTTCTTTTAATGGAGGCGGCGCGAGTGTTCTTTGACGTATTGAGAAGATTGGTTTTATTTGGTCAGGTAGGCTTCCACCTGGTCGAGCTGGAGGGCGTCGGCGACGGTGTAGGAGCCTATTTGCTCGCGGCGGAGGGCCGAGAGGAAGGCGCCGGAGCCGAGGGCAAGGCCGAGGTCGCGTGCGAGGGAGCGGATGTAGGTGCCTTTGCCGCAATGGATGCGGAAGTCGGCTTGCGGCAGGTGTGCCGTCACCTCGCCGAGGGGGTCTTTGTAGAGGTGCGTGGCCGAGGTGCTGAGGGGCTGGGTGACAGGACTGGATATTTGACCTTCCGCTCCCGGGCGGAAAGCCGTAATCTCGAAGCTGTAGATATTGACGGGCTTGGGCTGTATGGTGACGGCGGGGTCGTCGGTGCGGGCATACTCATAGGCGCGCTGGCCAGCAATCTTGACGGCGCTGAACATGGGGGGCACCTGGAGGATGGTGCCGGTGAACTGCGACAGCGTCTGCTCGAGCAGGGCAGGGGTGATGTGCTCGTATGGGTAATAGTGGTCTATGGGGCGTTCAAGGTCATAACAAGGGGTGGTGGCGCCGAAGACGAAGGTGCCGGTGTAGACTTTGTCGCCGTCCTGCAGCTGCGGGATGGTCTTGGTGGCTTTGCCGATGCATACAAGCAATAGCCCTGTGGCCAGTGGGTCGAGGGTGCCGGCGTGGCCTATCTTGATTTTTTTTAGGCCATAGTTACTACGCACTACGGCTTTTACTTTGTTGACCGCCTGAAAGGAGGTCCACTGACGTGGCTTGTCGATGGGCAGAACTATGCCTGCCTGCAGTTGCTCGAGGGTTATCACAGCACGTAAGGCAGGATGATGGTGGCGGCGCCGACGATGGCGCAATAAAGTGCAAACCAGATGAGCTTGCCTTTCTTCACAATGTTGATCATCCATTTGCAGGCCAGACAACCACAGACAAAAGCGGCGATGAAGCCAACGATGAGCGACACCGTGGGCAGGCCGGCCATAGCCTGGCTGACACCCATCTCGGCCATATCCTTCACGTCGAGCAAAGCCTCGCCGAGGATGGGGGGTATGACCATCAGGAACGAGAACTGTGCGAGACGCTCTTTCTTGTTGCCCAGCAGCAGGCCGGTGGCTATGGTGCTGCCCGAGCGCGAGAGGCCGGGGAGGACGGCGAGGGCCTGTGCGATACCGATGATGAAGGCGTGCAGCGGCGAGATATTCTCACGCTGGCGCGGTTTGGCCCAGTAGCTGAAAGCCAGCAGCGAGGCGGTAATCATAAGGCAGATGCCCACCACCAGCAGTCCGCTGCCGAAGATGGCCTCTACCTTGTCCTTGAAGAACAGGCCGACAATGCCGACGGGTATCATCGAGATGATGATGTTGAAGATATACTTGGTGCCCTCGTTCCACTTGAACTTGAAGAGGTCGGTGAAAAGCCACACGATTTCTTTCCAGAGTATGACGATGGTGCTCAGCACGGTGGCCACGTGGACAGCCACGGTGAAGGTGAGGTTCTCCTCGCCACTGAGGCCGAAGAGGTTGGCGCCGATGGCCAGATGGCCGCTGGAGCTCACGGGCAGGTATTCGGTAAGGCCCTGGATGATACCAAGGATTAAGGCTTCAAACCATTCCATATTGTAAAGGTTACAGGTTACGGGTTACAGGTTACTGGTTACGGGTTACAGATGCTTGAGAGACCTATCCCCCGTAACCTGTAACCCGTAAACAGTAATCTTTATTTTTTCCCTTTGTACATGATGGCCACAATCTCCACCACGAAGCCCAACACTATGAGTATTGGTGCCACATAGAGGCGACGGGTGTCGAACATGGCGGGGTTGAACACATTGGGGTCGTCGCTGCCGCCGCCTGCAAGCAGGATATAGCCGATGGCGAGGACTATGATGCCCACAGCCATGAGTATGTAGTTCACTTTGCCGAAGGCAAGCTGGAGGCCTTTCTTTTCTTCAGTCTGTTCCATTTTATTTCAGTTTTTTGTTATGTGGTGGCGCACGGTGAATGCCGTTGCAAACCACGAAATAATGATACCGACAATGACAAGCACGACGGCGATAATGAGATACCACATCCAATGCTCTTGTGCGGTGAGCGCCAGCTGGAATTCGTTGGCACAGACACATACGGCTATGGCTGTGAGCAGTGACGCGATGAGGCCGCCGATGGCGCCGTAGGCGATGCTGCGCCGCAGGAACGGCCGCATGATGAAACCCGTGGTGGCTCCCACCATACGCATGGTGCGGATGGTCTCGCGCTGCGCATACAGGGCTATGCGGATAAAGCTGTCGATGAGCACCACCGAGATGAGCACAAGGACAAGCATAAGCACTATGAGGAACCATGTGAGCTTGTAGAATCCTTCGCGAAGCTCACTGACAATGTTCTCCTGGTACACCACTCCGGTGACTCCCTCCTCGGCACCGACCTCCTTGCAGAAGCGGTCGAGCACCTCGCTGCTGTTGTCCGGCAGCAGGCTGACGTTGAAGTTCACCATCAGGGAAGGGTAGAGGGGGTTGTAGCCTATGAAGCCCACGAAGTCCTCGCCCAGCTCGCCGGCGAATATCTCGGCGGCCTGCTCCTTGGAAATATAGTCCACATGCTTGATGTAGTCGCGCTGCTCTATGCGGCTCTTGATGGCCAGTGCCAGCGAGTCGCTCACGTCGGGCGACAGGTCAACCTTATATGTGATGCGCTCTTGCGCGTCGTGCGTAAGGCGGTACGAGTGGTACTCTATGCACAGCAGCAGGCCGAGCATAAAGAGCACCAGCGTTATGCCAAGTATGGTGGTGCCTTTCTTCATCGTTTAGTTGGCAAGCATTACAGGCATTACGAGCATCAGGATGTCGTCCTGTTTGTCCTCGGCTTCGTCGCCATAGGGAAAGATGATACCGGCGCGCGAGGGATGCGACATCTCCATCAGCACCTGCTCCGAGTCCAGATTGCTGATCATCTCCGTCAGGAACTTGGCGTTGAAGCCAATGTCCATCCCCTCGCCCTCAAACTGGCACGGGATGGTCTCCTTGGCGTTGTTCGAGAACTCCAAGTCCTCGGCGCTGATGGTCAGGCTGTCCTTGCCTATCGACAGGCGCACCTGGCGCGTCGCCTCGCTGGCGAAGATGCTCACGCGGCGCAGCGTGTTGATGAACGACTGGCGGTCGACCACAAGCTTGTTGGGGTTATCCTTCGGTATGGCGGCCTCGTAGTTCGGGTAGCGGCCGTCCACCAAGCGACAGACGATGTAGAAGTTGTCGAAAGTGATGAACAGGTTAGTGTTATTGTACTCCATCGTCACTTCACCGTCCTCCTTACGTGCTGCCAGTATGTTCTTCACAATGGTGATGGGCTTCTTCGGCAGGATGAAGTTGGTGCTCTCGGCCGATGTCACGTCGCGGCGGCGGTAGCGCACAAGCTTGTGTGCATCGGTGGCTACGAATGTCACGCCGTCGGGCGTCATCTCGCAGTAGATGCCGCTCATCTGCTGGTGCATCTCATCGTTGCTGGTGGCAAAGTAGGTCTTGTTGATGGCGTTCACTAACGCCTCGCAGCTCATCACCACCGTGGCGGTGCCTTCGGCCGTCGGCATGGTGGGATAGGTGTCCGCATCCATACCAGCCAGGTGGTACTCACCCTGACCGCTGCTCAGCTCTATCGCGTGGCTCTGCGGGTCCACGCTGAAGGTTACAGGCACATCGTCAAAACTCTTAAGTATCTCCAGGAGCATTTTTGATGGGATGGCCACTTCCTCGGCCTTCTCCATACGGCCGGTTTCCACCTCCATGCGCGCCACCAGCGTAGTGCTCAGGTCCGTGGTTTTTACGGTCAGCGACCCCTCCTCCAGGTGGAGGTGGAAACAATTGATGATGGGCATGGTGTTGTTCGACGTCAGAACACCGCTCAGTGACTGCAGCTGCTTCAGCAACTGCTGGCTGTTGACTATGAATTTCATATCCTTCTGTGTGTTTTTGTTTCTCTAAAACTTTTTGCAAAAATACTATATATTTCGCATTGGCCGGAGTGCGGCACCGAGGTTTTTATACACATTTAATCAACATGCACCCTCGTGAACACCCCCTGCGGCAACTCGTCGTCCGCGTGGATATGCAGGCTGCAGTTGGCGCGCGAGTAATCGTTGTCGATATAGAACGCACCGCTCAGGTGGTTCCCGTGCTGTATCCGCGTGCCCGGCTCGTACAGTATCACCACGTTCCTAAACGTGTCGCCACCGTACACGAACGTGCCGCCCGCCCCCTCCGGCGTCTCCAACGCAGTGTAGAAACCCGCGTTCGACTGTATATCCTGCGTCGCGCAGTACTCTATGTTCACCACAGTCCCGCTGAAACTCACCTCCTCGCGCTTCGCACACGACACCAGCAAGGCCACTGCCATAAGGCTAAAACAAACGCAATGCTTCATTGAGCGAAGTCTTTAAGTCCGTCGATTCCTTCCTCTGTCCTATAATCAGTGCGCACGGCAGGCCGTACTCACCCGCCGGGAAACGCCTCCTGTACGTCCCCGGTATCACCACACTCCGCGCCGGCACCCGCCCAGTGTACGTCACCGGGTGCTCCCCAGTCACGTCGATGATGTGCGTCGACGACGTGATCACCGTTCCAGCGCCAATCACCGCCTCCCTCTCAACTATGGCTCCCTCCACGATGATGCTCCTGCTACCAATGAAACAGTTGTCCTCTATTATCACCGGGTTAGCCTGCAGCGGTTCCAACACGCCCCCGATACCCACTCCGCCGCTCAGGTGCACATTCTTGCCAACCTGCGCGCAGCTGCCCACCGTCGCCCACGTATCAACCATAGTGCCGCTGTCAACATAGGCTCCGATGTTCACATAGCTCGGCATAAGCACCGCTCCCGGAGCTATATATGAGCCATATCTGGCCGTCGCAGGCGGCACAGCCCTTATCCCGCGCTCCGCCAAGCCCCGCTTCAGCGGTATCTTGTCGTAGTACTCCATCTCCCCGGCCGTCATCGTGCGCATCTCGCTCAGCGCGAAATACAACAGTATCGCCTCCTTCACCCACTGGTTCACCCTCCATATACCGTTCTCCGACCGCTGCGCCACGCGCAACTCGCCCTTGTCCAGCATCTCTATTGCCGCAAAGACCGCCTCTTTAGTCGGCGACTCCTGCAGCAACTCCCTGTTACTCCATGCTTTTTCTATTGTTTCTTTCATTGTTTCAATGTCAATTCAACAATGCAAAAATACGAAAAAAATGCTAATCAGCAGACGACAACTCCAAAAAAAACTTTTTTTCACCGCACACCCTCCCAATCCCCACCGTACTCCCTCCGTTCCTGTCCGACCAAAAACCGTTAAACAGTCGGAGCGACTACGGAGCGGCTACGGAGAGACCTCATGGATACCTCGGCAAAAAAACTCATTTCTAATACCCAAATTTATTTTTTTTCGTATCTTTGCACAAAACAAAAACCCTAAAAAAATGAAACAACTCATTGAATGCGTGCCTAATATCAGCGAAGGCCGCAACATGGATATTATCAATCAGGTTACTGCCGAGATTGAGAAGGTCGATGGCGTCAAACTCCTCGACGTTGACCCCGGCCAGACCACCAACCGCACTGTCATCACTTTCGTGGGAGAGCCCGAGCCCGTCCTCGAAGCCGCCTTCCAGGTCGTCAAGAAAGCCGCCGAGCTCATCGACATGACCCAGCATCACGGCGCACATCCGCGCCAGGGTGCCACCGATGTCTGCCCCCTAATCCCCGTCAGCAACATCTCCATGGATGAGGTGGTCGAATACGCCCACAAACTCGGCAAGCGTCTCGGCGAAGAGCTGCAGATTCCCATCTACTGCTACGAGAACGCCGCCTTCATCCCCGAGCGCCGCAACCTGGCCTACTGTCGCACCGGCGAGTACGAGAGCCTCAGCTCCCGCCTCGGTACCGAGCAGTGGAAACCCGACTTCGGCCCCAACGCCTGGAACGACCATACTGCCCACACCGGCGCCACACAAGTCGGTGCACGCGACTTCCTCGTGGCTATCAACTACAACCTCAACACCACCTCGACCCGCCGCGCCAACGCCATTGCCTTCGACGTGCGCGAGAAAGGCCGTCCTATGCGTGAGGGTGGCAAACCCAGCGGCAAGCCCATCAAAGACGAGAACGGCAAGACCATCATGATTCCCGGCACCCTCAAGGGCACCAAGGCCATCGGCTGGTATATCGAGGACTACGGCATTGCCCAGGTCTCCATGAACATCACCAGTATCAAGGTTGCCCCCGTACACCTCTGCTTCGACGAGGTGTGCCGCTGCGCCGCCAACCGCGGCCTGCGTGTCACCGGCTGCGAAATCGTAGGCCTCATACCAAAGAGCGTCCTCATCGATGCCGGCAAGTACTACCTGGCCAAGCAGCAGCGCAGCCTCGGTGTCAGCGAGGAGGAAATTATGAAAGTCGCCATCAAGAGCATGGGGCTCGACGACCTCAAGCCCTTCGACCCCAAGGAGAAGGTGATAGAATACCTCATCGAAGACCACTCGAAGAAGAAACTTGTCGACCTCACTTGCACTGGCTTCTGCAACGAGACCGCCAGCGAGAGCCCCGCCCCCGGCGGCGGCAGCGTCAGCGCCTACATGGGTGCCCTCGCCGCCTCGCTCGGCACCATGGTCGCCAATCTCACCGGTGGCAAAGCCGCCTACGACGACGAATGGGAGAAATTCAGCGATGTGGCCGTCAAGGGTCAGGCTCTTAAGGACGAGCTGCTGCACCTCGTTGACGAGGACACCGCCGCCTTCAACAAAATCATGGATGCCTTCGGCCTGCCCAAGAAGACCGATGAGGAGAAATCCGCCCGTAGTGCCGCAATTCAAGAGGCAACCAAGTTCGCCACCGAGGTGCCCTTCCGCACCATGCAGCGCTCCCTCGAAGCCTTCGAAGTCTGCCGTGCGATGGTGGAATGGGGTAACCCCAACAGCGTCACCGACGGCGGTGTAGGCTCGCTGGCCGCACGTGCCGCCGTGATGGGTGCACATCTGAATGTCAAGATAAACGCCTCGTCGCTCAAGGACGAAGCCTTCAAGGCCGACATCCTGGCACGTGCACAGAAAATCGAGGACGAAGCAATAAAACAGGAAACCGAGATACTAAAGATAGTAAACGAGAAGATTGGATTGTAATATGAAAAAGAAAGCTTTAACCCTCATGGCCGTCGTAGTGCTGACTCTCGTGGCAGCAGCCTGCACCCACCACACCTGCCCCGCCTACCGCGGCAGCGTGGTGATGGCCGAAGTCACTGAGTAATCGGTAAGGGACATAAGGAAGCCCTCCACAGAATATGCGGATATTCTGTGGAGGGCTATTGTGTTTCAGGCTATCGTATATGTTGTCTTATGCGTCTGCGCCGAACTGCATCAGGTACGCCTTTATAAACTCGTCCAGCTTGCCGTCGAGCACACCGGCCACATCGGAGGTCTGATAGTTGGTACGGTGGTCTTTTACGCGGCGGTCGTCCATCACGTAGCTGCGTATCTGCGAGCCCCACTCGATCTTCTTCTGGCTGGCCTTAATCTTGGCCTGTTCCTCCATACGGTGCTTCATCTCGCGGTCATAGAGCTGCGAACGTAGCAGACGCATAGCGTTCTCCTTGTTCTTGGGCTGGTCGCGCGTCTCGGTGTTCTCAATGAGTATTTCTTCTTCAACGCCAGTATAGGGGTCTTTGTACTGGTATCGCAGGCGCACGCCGCTCTCCACCTTGTTGACGTTCTGTCCACCAGCACCGCCGCTGCGGAAAGTGTCCCACGACAGTTTGGACATATCTACAACCACCTCGATGGTATCGTCGATGAGCGGCGTAACACTCACCGATGTAAAGGAGGTCATTCGTTTACCTTGAGCATTGAAAGGGGAGACGCGCACCAGACGGTGGACACCTGTCTCGCTCTTCAGGTAGCCATAGGCGAAGTCGCCCTCTATCTGCAGCGTGCAGCTCTTGATACCGGCACCGTCGCCGTCGAGTGAGTTACTGATAACGACTTTATAGCCGTGCGTCTCAGCATAGCGTATGTACATGCGCATCAGCATCTCCGCCCAGTCCTGTGCCTCCACGCCGCCGGCACCGGCATTGATGCTCAGCACAGCGTCCAGACGGTCGCTCTCGTTACGCAGCATATTCTTGAACTCCAGCTCCTCGACCTTCTTCTGCGTATCGGCAATCTGCGCCACAAGCTCCTCCTCGCTGGCATCTCCGGCATCAAAGAACTCGCCCATAACCTCAAGGTCGCCACAGGCCGCGTCGACCTCACGGTAGGCTGTCACCCACGACTTCTTGGCATTGATACCCTTCACCACCTTCTGCGCCTCCTTGGGGTCGTTCCAGAAGTCGGGAGCTTCGGTCTTCTTCTCCTCTTCGGCAATCCACGCTGCCGTGTTATCTATATCGAGGAATTTCTTCAGCGCCTCTTTGCGCGTGATAAGGTCTTTTATCTGTTCTTGGTTGGTCATCTGTTTGAATGTGTGAATGCTTTAGTGTATTGTGAACAATGCCAGTGCGAAGGCTACTACGCACAGCCCTATGTTGAGCCACAGCCTGTCGTGCTGCTTGTGGTCGAAGAGGATGCTGCTGCTGACATGCAGGAGCACACCGATAACCAGGCCGATAATCAGGCGCTGCTGGTCCTCGTCGGGCTGCACTACATACAGGTTGAACAGTGAGCCGAGAGGCGACATCGCTCCGAACACTACCAACAGCGCTACTATCTTCCACAAGGTCATTCCGTGGGCTGTGAGCAGCGCCACAAGTATCAGGGCCACTGGTATGTTGTGTATCAGTATGCCGTAGAGGAGCCCTTTGCTCACGTTGCCGTCCATGTCCACCAGCGGCATCCCCTCAAGGAATGCATGCAGACAAAGGCCCAGCATCAGTCCCAGCACCGGCGCATCTGCCTTGTGACCTTCCACATGGCCGTGTTCAGCATGGGCCGACAGGGATTCTAACAACTGCTGTATCAGGAAACCGGCCAGTATGGCCAGAAATGGACGCCGGTCGACCTCCGGCTCGCCGTCCTCAGGCCAGACCATGGTGACGGATTCAGGCAATAGCCCCAGCACACAGATACCAAGCAGAAAGGCGCCACCGAACACAGTGATGCCACGCATCACACCCTCAGGGAGTCGTTTCCCTGTCGGTGCCAGCGCGCCCCACACGGCCACGCCCAACACAATAGCTATATATGCTCCTATCATCGCTTATATCCACAAAAAAAGGGCAAGCTGTTTATATCGCACCGCTACAACCAAACACCCTTGCTGTATTCCTACCCTGGGGGATTCAATGGGAGCTGGTCGTATAAGACTTGCCCAATCCTATTGATATACAGGTGTTACCCTGCAACCGTTGTCTCTCTTTCGGACTGCAAAGATACAACATTTTTACAATATGGCAAAATTATTTTAGCAGGGATCCACGTCGAAATGGACGGCCACGCGGCCCCATCCTTCCTGCTTCACCAGGTCGTCGGCCATCTGCATCATCACCCTCTTGGCGTCGGCTATGGCTTCGCTGCGCTCGAAACGCACGGTTATTGTCTTCAGGTACAACGCCCTTATGCGGCTCACCAGCGGATATTCCGGCCCCATCACGCGCTGGCCGAAGGCTCCTCGCAGCTCTGTCGCCAGCCAGTCGGCAGCGGCGCTCACCACCTCGCTGTCGCTATGCTTCAGCGTAATCTCCACCAACCGGTAGTAGGGTGGGTAGCGGAACACGCGCCGCTCGTTGTCCTGGTCCCTGTACAGCCCCTCATAGTCGCTATCCTCCACCTTCTGCAGCAGCTGGTGACCGGGGTTGTACGTCTGTATTATCACCCACCCCGCGTCACCGTGGCGCCCGGCGCGACCGCTCACCTGCGTCATCTGCTGGTAGGCGCGCTCGTAGCTGCGGAAGTTGGGATAGTTTATCAGGTTGTCGGCATTCACGATGCCCACCACACTCACATGCTCGAAGTCCAGTCCCTTGGTCACCATCTGCGTGCCCACCAGTATGTCTATGCGCCTCTGCGCAAAGTCGTTGAGCAGTTCTATATATTGGTTCTTCTGCAGCGTGCTATCCAGATCCATGCGCGCAACCCTCGCCTCGGGGAACATAATCTGCAGGTCCTCCTCAACGCGCTCGGTGCCTATGCCAGCCATCCGCAGGTGCGTCGAGTGGCATGCAGGGCACTCCGCCGGCACCGGTATGCTGTAGCCGCAGTAGTGGCAGCGCAACGAGTTGGTAGCTTTGTGGTACACCAGCGACACGTCGCAATGTACGCACTGCGGTATGTGGTGGCAGTCGTCGCACTCCAGCCGCAGCGAAAAACCCCTCCGGTTTTGGAACAGTATCACCTGCTGCCGTGCGGCCAATGCGTCGCGTATGGCCCGCAACAGCGTGTCGCTGAAGTGGCCGTGCACCTCGCCCTGCCGTGTGGCTGTCTTCATGTCCACAATCTCAACCTGCGGCAGGCTGAAGCCTCCGTAGCGGTGTGTCAGCGTCGCCAGACCGTACTTGCCATCCATCGCGTTGTGGTAACTCTCCATGCTCGGCGTCGCGCTCCCCAGCACAGTCCGTGCTCCCCACAGGTGCGCCAGGTATATCGCCGCGTCGCGCCCATGGTAGCGCGGTGCCGGGTCTTGCTGCTTATACGAGGCGTCGTGCTCCTCGTCCACAATGATAAGTCCCAGATTCCTGAACGGCAGGAACAGCGCGCTTCGGGCTCCCAGCAGCACCTGGTAGCGGGCTTCCTCGCTGTCCGTCGCCGTGCGGCGCCACACCTCGACTCTCTGGCTCGCCGAGAAGCGCGAGTGGTAGACACCCACCTTGTCGCCGAAATGGCGCCGCAGGCGGTTGATGAGCTGCGCTGTCAGCGCTATCTCCGGCAACAGGAATAGCACCTGCCTGCCGGCGCGCACCTGCTCGTCTATAAGCTTTATATACACCTCCGTCTTGCCGCTCGACGTCACGCCATACAGTAGAGACGTTTCATGAAACGTCTCTCCCGATAGCATATTCAATGCCGCCTGTTGCTCCCCGTTCAGCCGGATACTCTCCACTGGCACAAGGCCGCCTTCATCTATACGCTCCAATCGGCTCTCCTCGCGCTCCTCAGTCTCTAGCACACCGTTCCTTATCAGCGTCTGCATAGCCGACCCCTGCGGCAAATCGCGTTTGGGCACCGGCTCCTTGCCAAACCCCGACCTCTGCATATACTGCATCAGCAACTCAACCTGCTTCACCCTCTTCTTCCTCTCCAGCTCGTCGAACAGCTCCCTCTGGGCATCCTCCCCCGCATAGGCTTCCGACATACGCACATACGTAGTCCTCCTTGGCACGAAGCGTTCCCGCAGCTCCTCGTCCATCATCACCACTTCGCGCTCCATCATGCCGCGTATCAGCGGCATAACCTTCTGCACACCTATCGCGCGGCTCAGGTCGTCGAGCCTCATCGAACTGTATTCCGTCAATATGTTCACTACCTGGGTCTCATACTTCGTCAACCTCGACAGGTCACCGTCGAAGTCAGGGTGGATGCTCACCGTGCTCTCGCTGGCCAGCTTCATGCCCGCAGGCAATGCCACAGCCATCACATCGCCCGGGTAGCACATGTAGTACTGCGCCATCCACTCCCAGAACACCATCTGGCGCTCCGTGACCACAGGCTTCTCGTCAAGCACATATAATATATACTTTGCCCTGCATTGCGGCGCCTCCCCGTGTACGCGGCGCACCAGAGCCGAATACATCCGCTTCTGCCCGAATTGCACCACCACGCGCTTCCCGACAGCAACCTCGCCGTTCATCTCACGCGGCACCCTATATGTATAGGTGCCAGGCAGATGCAACGGCAGCAAAACATCCACATAGTATACTTCCAGCTCGTCCATTCCGGCTGCAAAGATACGTTTTTTTTACGACACAGCGCCCCTTTATTTGCCACCTGTCCAACCCCTCTCCGCATCTCCTCCGTCTCCTCTTCGTCACTTCTCCGGTTGTTCTCCGGTTGTTTAACGGTTTAAAAGCGTAGAACAACCGGTAAACAACCGTAGAACAGTCGGACCGGAGTTGGAGAGGGTACGTGGAGGCAGCGGTGAAAAATTATGTTAATATATTTGTACAATAAAATATGTGGTATGCCGTTATTTGTTACAATGATTATGCGACGTCTCATAGCAACGATTCTCTTGGCGGCAATGGCCGTGACCGCAATACAGGCTCAGGATAAGGCCGTTATGGCGCAGCACCAGAAGCGCTTGGCGGACTTGCTGACGCTCACGGCCACGGCGCCGACGGACAACGAGCGCTACCTGGCTTCAGAGCAGGCTGTCGGCGAACTGACGGCAGCCCTGGACGAAGACAACTCGGAACGCTGGAAGTGGCAGCTGCCGACAGTGGCCTCCGTGCTGACCTCGCCCGACGGCATGATCCGCGTTTTCACATGGGCCGTGGTGCGCGACAATGGCGAGTTCGAGTGCTTCGGCGCCATACAGTTCTACAATGAGCGCGAAGAAGAATACCAATACCTCCTGCTCAACGACAAAAGCGAGGACATAATGAACCGCGAAGAATCCGTCCTCTCCGCATCCAACTGGTTCGGAGCTATCTATCAGGATATTATACAGACCTCGCACGGCGGGAAGACCTACTACACACTGCTCGGATGGAACGGCGTGGACAACCTGACCGAGCGCAAGATCATCGAGCCCATAGTGCTGCGCGGCGGAGTGCCGCAGTTCGGCGCACCGCTCTTCCGTCGCGAACGCAACCTGCGCCGCATAGTGCTCGAATATCGCAACGACGCAATGGTGAACCTCAGCTACGAGGAACAGTTCGTAGAGGAAGTGCAGCGAGAGCGCGTAAAAGTCAAAGGCAGCAACCGCTACCGCACTGTAGAGAAACGCAAGCAGCACAAGGAAAAAATGATTATATTCGACGAGGTGGAACCGCAGATACCGGGAATGGACGGACTGTACCAATACTACGTACCCTCCGGCCTCGAGCTGGCCTACGCCTTTGTCGACGGCAAATGGGAGCTCCGCAACGGCGCCCAGGGCCGACTCAAGGACAAGAAGCTCAACAAGGCCTTTGAGCCGCTGCAAAAACACACACCAGCCTACAGCACACGATAATACACAAACTCAACACTGACCACTTCAAACCTAACGATGGTACTCAAAGACATACACTCACCGGAAGACCTCAAACGCATACCCGTCGACCAGCTGGCACCGATAATTGACCAGTTGCGCGACTACATAATAGACACTCTCTCGTCGCACCCCGGCCACCTGGCGTCGAGCCTCGGGGCCGTCGAGCTTGCAGTGGCACTCCACTATGTATTCAACACTCCCGACGACAAGCTCGTGTGGGATGTCGGCCACCAGGCCTATGCCCATAAGATACTGACGGGTAGGGGAGAGCGCTTCTCTACAATACGTACCTACGGCGGCCTCAGCGGCTTCCCCAAGATGAGCGAAAGCCCATACGACGCCTTCGGCACCGGGCACAGCTCCACCTCCATATCCGCCGCACTCGGTATGGCCACCGCCAGCAAGTTGCAGGGGAACGACACCCGATGCCATATCGCTGTCATCGGTGACGGCGCCCTCAGTGGTGGAGAGGCATTCGAAGCCCTCAACAACGTGGGCGATTCGCACGCCAACATACTTATAGTCTTAAACGACAACGGCATATCGATAGACAAGGCCGTGGGCGGCATGAACAGCTACCTAACACGCATAACAGCCTCACGCCGCTATAACAAACTGAAACGCAGGGTATGGGACCGCCTCGACGGCAACGATGGCGAGTCCAGACATGCCACTACACTCGGCTTCCTTCAACGCCTTACGTCAACAGCGAAGACTGTTGCCGTCGGCGGCAGCAACCTCTTCGAGGCACTCGGCATACGCTATTTTGGACCCGTGGACGGCAACAATGTGGTGGAACTCATCGACATCCTCCGCCGTCTCAAGGAACTTGAAGGCCCCAAACTGCTGCATATTGTGACCAAGAAAGGCAAAGGCCTCCGTCAGGCCGAGCAGGACCCTGTGCTCTATCATGCACCTGGACTCTACGACATTCGCACCGGCAACCAAATCAAGGCTGACGAGGTGGACAAGCCGCTCAAATACCAGGAGGTTTTCGGCCGCACCATCATCGAACTGGCTGGGAAAAACAGCGCCATTGTAGGCATCACACCGGCCATGGCCACAGGATGCTCGCTCAACCTCATGATGGCCCAAATGCCTGACCGCGTCTTCGACGTGGGCATTGCCGAACAGCATGCCGTCACCTTCTCGGCGGGTCTCGCTGCCGCAGGAATGATACCATTCTGCAACATCTACTCGTCTTTCGCACAACGTGCCTACGACCAGATTATCCACGATGTTGCACTGCAGAAACTGCCTGTCATCATATGTCTCGACCGAGCCGGACTGGTAGGTGACGATGGCCCCACACACCATGGCACTTTCGATCTGGCCTATCTGCGCCCAATACCGAATCTCACCGTCTGCGCCCCCATGAACGAGCACGAGCTGCGCAATATGATGTATACCGCACAACTGCCTGACCATGGGCCGGTCGTCATACGATACCCACGTGGTGCAAGCGTACATAGTGATTGGCAATCAGACTTTTGTGCAATCAGAGTAGGGGAGGGTCGCTGTCTGCGTGAGGGCTCCGATGTGGCTATCATCAGTCTTGGACATCCCGGCAACGACGCCGTCGCGGCCGCCGTTGAGCTCAATAATAAGGGCATTTCTGCAGCAGTATACGATATGCGCTTCCTTAAGCCGCTTGACACACGTTTGCTTGACGAGATTGCCGCCGCCGGATTCCGGCGTATCGTCACTGTGGAGGATGGCTGCCGCTTGGGTGGCTTCGGAGAGGCCGTTCTAGAGTATTTCGCCGAACGACATCCGCAGATGGTCGACAGAATAAAGATTCTCGCCATTCCCGACGAGTTCATCACTCACGGCAGCGTAGCGCAACTGAAGGCCGACTGCCATATCGACCGCGCAGCCATCGTCGCCGCCTGTCAATAAGCCATACAATCTAAGTTTTATATAATTAAAATATAAGCCCCAAAGTAGGGTCAGAAATGGTCTATTTAACATAACCACCGTATTGGGATATTGCGAATATAATATTTAAGCCGGCATTTGGGCCGGCTTAATTAAGTTATTTATGCTATCGGCGTGATTTTTGCCGTAATGGCTGTCCCACGAGAATGCGTTATTTTTATGTACTGCGCATCATCGATGCATTTACGGTAAAGATTTAGGGTTTCACCGGGACGCGTCTCGTTGGCGTAGTTCATCTCTAGCGCGAACGGCTGCGCTGTGCTGAAGCCTTGTTCGTGCAGGCTGTCGAATATCATCCTTATGTATTCGGAGTTGTTCACGTGGCGCGTGTGGTCAAGCATCGCGTAGCTGGCTGTGCGCTGCATCGACAGGTCGTCGCCGGTCATCTCCGGTACCTGCAGCTTGGCGAGTTTGTCGTATTGTGTGGCGCACTCCGGATGGTTCTCATAGTTGGCCACCACGTCGTTAAGACGCATGACGCGGCGCGTGTTCATGTCTATCAGTGCCCACGCCGATGTGCCTGTAAGCAGTTCCTCTCCGCCTTCGGTCAACACTCGGTAGTCGCGCGATGCAATGAGGCCGTTGTTGCCGCGCGACCATGTATTTAACATAATCTTTTCGAAGGCCATCGGCAGCCTATATATATTATAGTACGCGTGCGTAATCACCCAGGCGCGGTTCTGCTGCACGAGTGTCTTGAAGCCGATGCCGGTGGCGTTACCGTGATACTCCGTGACTTCCTGACACAGACGTACAGCCGCCCATACATGGAGCCGGTCGTCAATGTCGCACAGGTACGACGGCACCTCAATTTCCTGCTTGTAAATCATCTTACATCCTTTCCGGCACCTCGATGCCAAGTATGTTCATCGTGTTCTTGAGGGCTTCGGCAACGGCGGCGCACAGGCTCACACGCATGGCCTTAATCTGGGCGTTCTCTTCGCGCAGTATCGGCGTATCCTGGTAGAAACTGTTGAATGTTTTGGCCAGGTCATAGGCGTAATTGGCAATCATTGCAGGACTGTAAGCATTTGCTGCAGCAGTAATTGTGTCAGGCAGTGAATGCAATACTTTAAGCACTCCCCTCTCCTTTTCGTTGAGCTCTACGAGTTCGTACGAAGCATCGCCGAGCTCTCCGGCTTTGCGCACGATGCTGCGTATGCGGGCGTGTGTGTATTGGATGAACGGACCTGTGTTGCCGTTGAAGTCGATGCTCTCGGCGGGGTTGAACAACATGTTCTTTGTCGGGTCAACCTTGAGGATGAAGTATTTGAGTGCTCCAAGTGCCAGTATATGGTACAGGTGCTTGCGCTCTTCTTTGTTGAGGTCGTCATTCTTACCGTGCTCGCGGCTCATCTCTTCGGCGGTCTTCTCCATTTCGTCTATGAGGTCGTCAGCATCCACCACAGTGCCCTCGCGGCTCTTCATCTTACCGTTGGGAAGCTCAACCATACCATAGCTCAGATGGTATACTTTATCTGCCCACGAAAAGCCTAATTTACCGAGTATTAGCTTCAGTACCTTAAAGTGATAGTCTTGCTCGTTACCCACCACATATATGAGTCTTTCGGCACCAAAATCATTGTGGCGCAGCAGGGCTGTGCCAAGGTCTTGGGTCATATAGACGCTCGTGCCATCCTTGCGGAGCAGCAGCTTCTGGTCGAGGCCGTCGCCCGTCAGGTCGCACCATACCGAGCCGTCCTCCTTGCGGAACAGCACACCCATATCCAAGCCTTTCTGCACCAGCTCTTTGCCGAGCAGATATGTCTGACTTTCATAGTATACTTTGTCGAAGCCGACGCCCAGACGGTTGTAGGTCTCGTCGAAGCCTGCATACACCCAGCCATTCATCTTCTCCCACAGGCTTCTGACCTCTTTGTCACCCTCTTCCCAGCGCTTCAGCATCTGCTGGGCCTCCACCATCAAGGGGGCCTCACGCTTGGCCTGCTCCTCCTCTACCCCACTCTCCATCAGCTGCTTGACCTCATCTTTATAGTGCTTGTCAAACTCCACATAGTACTTGCCCACCAGGTGGTCGCCCTTCATGCCGCTGCTCTCGGGCGTCTCACCGTTGCCGTAGCGCAGCCAAGCGAGCATGCTCTTGCAGATATGGATGCCGCGGTCGTTGACCAGATTCACCTTCTTCACGTTGGCGCCGGCGGCGGCCAAAAGCTGACTTACCGACCAGCCAAGAAGGTTGTTCCTGATATGACCCAAGTGCAAAGGCTTGTTGGTATTAGGGCTGCTGTATTCAACCACTACTGGAGCAGTGTTTGCATCGGATTTGGTGATGCCGTAGAGCGGTTTTCCGGCCGTTTCGGCGAGGAACCTCAGCCAGTAGCTGTCGGCAATTTCGAAGTTCAGGAAGCCCTTGATCACGTTGTAGCCCGAGACCTCAGGCAACGCCTTCTTGACGGCCTCGCCAATCTCCGCTGCCACCGCCTCGGGGCTTTTGCGTGCCTGTTTTACGTAGGGGAACACCACCAGCGTGCTGTCGCCCTTGAAATCGCGGCGCGTCTCCTGCAGCACCACGTCGGCGGGCTGCTGTTCGATACCATAGAGTTCTTTGAGTGCCTGTGATATGGCACCTGTCAACGAGTCATTTATATTCAATGTCATAGCCATTACGTTACGTTCAAAACAAAATGCAAAGATACGAAAAAAATAGAAATTAGGAATTAGAAATTAGGAATTACGTGCTCTTATCTGATGCCCCTTCTGACCCGGTCCGACTTCTCTACGACCTCCCTCCGACCAAAAGCCGTAAAACAACCGTTAAACAGTCGGAGCAGGTACGGAGAGGAGTCGGAGCGCCACCGGCGCTCCAGTGGAGAGGTGCCGAGGGCCTTTTGAAGACCTTTTGAAGACCTATGGAAGGGGTATACTTTTTCGAACACGAATTACCACAAATGACCACGAATTTTCATGAATTATTTTGTCGGATGGAAAACAATTCGTATCTTTGCACCATCATTTAAAACATATATGTAATATGAAAAAACTACTACTTTTTATCTGTGTTGTCATGCTGGCATTATGTCAGAATGCTTTTGCTTATGACTTCTCGGCAGTAGCGCCGAGTGGACAGACATTGTACTTCTACTATATTGAAAATGGGGAGGTTTGTGTGACATATCCCGGGGATAATTCTACTTATCCTTATTCCGGATACGCTAAGCCGACAGGTACGCTCATAATCCCTTCCATTGTCAGTGATGGCAGTAGTACATATTCCGTCATAGGCATTTGGCAGAATGCCTTCTCCGGCTGTACAGGCTTGACATCTGTCACCATCCCAAATTCCGTCACATGGATTGGCAGAGAAGCCTTCTGCAACTGTACTGGTTTGACTTCGATTACTATCCCGGACTCCGTCATAGACATTGACGACAATACCTTCTATGGATGCTCTGGCTTGACAACTGTCACCCTAGGCAACTCTGTTACATATATTGGTGGCAATGCCTTTTACGGTTGTATCGGCTTGACTTCTGTAACCATACCTAACTCCGTTACAAGCATTGGTAGCAATTCCTTCTATGACTGTACTGGCTTAACAACTGTTATCATTGGTGACTCCGTCACAATCATTGGCGGAAGTGCATTTGCCAACTGTACCAGCTTGACCTCTGTCAACATTCCGAACTCTGTCACAAACATTGGCAGTCAAGCCTTTTTTGGCTGTACTGGCTTAACAACTATCGACATCGGCAACTCAGTCACAAGCATTGGCTATAGTGCTTTTTCCGGCTGTACTGGCTTAACAACTATTGACATCGGCAACTCAGTCACAAGCATTGGCAATAGTGCTTTTTCCGGCTGTACTGGCTTGACATCTGTCACTATTCCGAGTTCCGTCACAAGTATTGGAGGTGAGGCCTTCTCTGGATGTGTCGGATTAGTATCCATAGTTGTTTCCACAGGTAACACATATTATGATAGTCGAGACAACTGTAATGCAATCATTGGAACATTCACCAATACTCTTGTTGCTGGATGTAGAAACACTGTTATCCCCAACTCTGTAACAAGCATTGGCACTGGTGCTTTCCGCGGCTGTACCGGCTTGACATCCATTACTATCCCGAACTCTGTCACAACCATTGGCGAAAGTGCATTCTACGGTTGTAGTGGATTGACCTCCATCATCATTCCGAACTCCATCACAATCATTGGCGACCAAACATTCTACAATTGTTCTAGCTTAACAACTGTTACCCTCAGCGATTCCGTTACAAGAATTGGTAACAATGCCTTCTTTGGTTGTGCAGGCTTAACAACTATTAATATCGGCAACACCGTCACAAGGATTGGCCAATATGCTTTTGCCTATTGTGACGGCTTGACATCTGTCACCATTCCAAACTCCGTCACAAGCATTGGCACTAGTGCCTTTGGAGAATGTTTTGGGTTAACTACAGTTTATTACAATGCCACCAATTGCGCAATTTCGACATATGACAATTCGGTATTTCACAATAGCCCCAATATTAACACTATTATCATTGGTAGTAATGTGCAACACATTCCATATAATGTCTTTCGGAGATGCAATAATGTCTCCGAAATAACCTCACTTTCCACAACAGCACCTCAGTTGGACGATAATGCCTTTGGAGGTGTTCCTTCAGCCATTGAAGTGCATATCCCTTGCGGTAGCCTGATGTCGTACTATTCACGATGGTCCTATTTCTCCAATTTCATCGAAGCAAGTGGTTTCTCGTTCAGCGCCACATCGGCAGACGAAACCATGGGAATGGTGAGCGTGTTGACACAACCCACGTGCCAATCGCCGCAGGCTGTAATCAACGCCACAGCCAATGCAGGATACCGTTTCGACCACTGGAGCGACAATAATCAGGACAACCCCAGAACCTTGACGCTGACCTCCGACACCACCATTGTCGGCTATTTCGCCATAGCGGTGCCTGATACGGTGTATGTGCATGATACGACTTATATCACAGTAACAATACACGATACTATCACCATTCACGACACGATTGTTATCCACGATACTATTGTGGTAGGTATTGACGGTATTGAGACCATCAACGCGAAGATATACCAGCACAATGGTCAAGTGGTAGTCGAGGGGGCTGAGGGCAACACGGTGACGCTGTATGATGTCAATGGTCGTGTGCTGGCGACAAAGCAGGGCTACGATATGCCGCTAATGTTCGAGGTTCCCGCCACAGGCACCTATATGATAAAGATTGGCAGCGCACCTGCCCGCCGCGTGGTGGTGATTAGATGACGCTGTGAGCTATTGAAAGGAAACTCCTGACGGGGTATTGCCTAACCATTAAAGTTTAATGCCTGTCGTAACGGCAGGCCTTATTATGACAAGGGATTGGGGACGGTCTTTCCGCCTGGAAAAACGGCGGGCACACTAGGGCGTTTCAGTTGTTTCAGTTTCAGTTCAATTTTATAGGGTGTGTGTTTTTCGAATCACCCTCCAAATATAGTATATAACTAATTATTAGTTAATATATTATAATATAGGATATAAAGAATGAAGAAGAAAAGATACCCTCTCAAAAACAACTGAAACAACTGAAACTGAAACGCCAATCGTCATCCATTTCACCTAAGAGGCAGAAAGAGAATGCCTTGTTGGTAACCTAGATGAGTTAGTACCTCAAAAAACGATTGATGGTTGATGGTTGACGGAGATGGGTATGAGAAGAGTATGAGAAGGACGAGAGATGGGTAGGAGAAGCAATTGACAGCGGGGTGTTGAAAATAAGTTGTGGCACGGAAGTTGCTATAGGTATAAATGTAGTAATTTTGCATCATGATTTAAACGGCGAATTGTACGAATGAAGCGAATGCTACGCAGGTTAAATTATAGCGAATCACTCGAAAATCAAAAGGTTAAAGAATGGATAACAACTTGAGCGAAAACACCCGCAAAGCCGTGGCTTTCAGCCGCGACGAGGCCATACGCCTGAAGAACGGCGCCATCGGCGTGGAACATGTCTTCCTCGGCATCACACGCGTGCCGGAGTGCTCGGCGCTGGGAATGCTGGCAGCATTGGGGGTGAACAGCGACGAGATTAAAGAAAAGATTGAGAAACATGTGAGCCAGGCCGACGCCGACGTGCGCTACAGCGAGGACAGCGAGATACCGATGCTGCGACAGACCGAGAAGGTGCTGAGGCTTAGTTACCTGGAGAGCATAAAATACAAGTCGAAAGAGATTGGCACCGAGCACCTGGTGCTGGCCATGCTGCAGGAGGGCGACAACCTGGTGAGCAACCTGCTGCAAAAGGCAGGCGTCGACTATGAGCGTTTTGCCAAGGTCGTGCGCGCCGAGGGACCGGCCACAGAGCCGTCGGACCTGCCTGATTTCCGCTCGCAGACCAGCGACGACGACAACGACGACCCCTTCGACGACCCGACGCGGGCCGAGGGCGGCAAGCGCAAGGCGGAGGCCGGCAAGAGCGGCACGCCGGCGCTGGAGAACTTCGGCCGCGACCTGACGAAACTGGCCGAACAGGGCAAACTGGACCCCATCGTGGGCCGACAGAAGGAGATGGACCGCATCGCGCAGATACTGTCGCGCCGCAAGAAGAACAATCCCATACTGATAGGCGAAAGCGGCGTGGGCAAGAGCGCCATCGCCGAAGGACTTGCGTTGAGGATTGCCGAGGGCAATGTGCCGCGCACGCTCTACGGCAAGCGGCTGTTGAGCCTTGATTTGGCAGGACTGGTGGCGGGCACTAAGTACCGCGGACAGTTTGAAGAGCGCATGAAGGCCATCATCTCGGAGCTTGAACAGCATCCGGAGATAATCATATTCATTGACGAGATACACACCATCGTGGGCGCCGGCAGCGCCGCGGGAAGCCTGGATGCCAGCAACATGTTCAAGCCAGCCCTGTCGCGCGGAGCCATACAATGCATAGGCACCACGACTCTGGACGAGTACCGCCAGTACATTGAGAAAGACACGGCCCTCGAGCGCCGCTTCCAGAAGGTGCTGGTGGAGCCTGCCACCGTTGAGGAAACGCTTGAGATCCTTAATAATATCAAGGACAAATACGAGGACCACCATATGGTGCGCTTCAGCGACGAGGCCATCAAGGCCTGTGTGGATCTCACCGAACGCTACGTCAGCGACCGCCTGCAGCCGGACAAGGCCATAGACGCCATGGACGAGGCTGGCGCGCGTGTGCGCATAGCCAACGTGCGCGTGCCGGAGGAGATTGTGACCCTCGAGGCCGAGGTGGCGAAGGTGGCGCAGATGAAGAAGGAGGTGCTCGCCGGCAAGCACTACAGCGAGGCGGCACAGTACCGCGACCAGGAGCGCGACCTGATGGCCAAGCTTGCCGACATGAAGAAGCGTTGGGAGGAAGAGGAGCGCGAGAAACGCGTGACGGTGAAGGAGGAGGACGTGGCCGCCGTGGTGGCCATGATGACCGGCGTTCCGGTGGAGCGCATAGCGGAGAGCGAGCAGGGCCGCCTGCTGACCATGGAAAACGAGCTGAAGGGCTCGGTGGTGGGTCAGGACGAGGCAATAGGCCAGATAGCAAAAGCCATACGGCGCAACCGCGCGGGCCTCAAAGATCCCAACCGACCCATAGGCAGTTTCCTGTTTCTTGGCCCCACGGGTGTCGGCAAGACCTACTTGACCAAGATACTGGCCAAGTACCTGTTCGACAGCGAGGCTTCGATGATAAGGATAGACATGAGCGAATACATGGAGAAATTCGCTGTAAGCCGCCTCATCGGTGCGCCTCCGGGATATGTGGGATACGAAGAGGGTGGCCAGCTCACCGAGCGTGTGCGCCGCAAGCCATACTCAATAGTGCTGCTTGACGAGATCGAGAAGGCGCACCCCGACGTGTTCAACGTGCTGCTGCAGGTGCTCGACGACGGTGTGCTCACCGACGGCATTGGCCGCAAGGTGGACTTCAAGAACACCATCATCATTATGACCTCCAACATCGGCAGTCGCCAGCTCAAGGAGTTCGGCACCGGCGTGGGCTTCAACACTGCGGCCCGAGAAGCCGAGAAGGCCGAACTGCAGCGCGACGTGATTGAGAAGAGCCTCAAGAAAGCCTTTGCGCCGGAGTTCATCAACCGTATAGACGACATAATATACTTCAACAGCTTGGGCCGCGAGGAGATACACAAGATTATCGACATAGAGCTCAAGGGGCTGTTCGGCCGCGTGAAAGCCATGGGCTACGGTGTGGAGATGGACGAGAAGGCCAAGGACTTCCTGGTTAAGAAAGGCTGGGACGAGCAGTACGGCGCGCGTCCGCTGCGCAGAGCCATACAGCGGTATGTGGAGGATGACCTGGCCGACGAGATTATCAAAGCCGACATACTGCCTGGCGACACGGTGAAGATTACTGCCGACGACGAGAAGATATCGTTCGAGATAGAGAAAGGCGAGACTTCGCGCCAGCTGGAGGAGGCTTTCGCGGGTGAGGCAACAGTGAATGTATGATGATTGACGGTTAACGGTGGGTTCTCTTGCGGAGGACCCACTCTATGACCTCTTCGATATAAGGGCCGAAGACCGTCTGGCCGCAGAAATAGCCCGCATGGGCACTGAAACCGCCGATGTTGTATTCAAGCAGCATCGGCTTTCCGTTTTGTGAGATTGCCATATCGAGGGCAAAGAGACGGTGATGTGGAATGCAACGTGCCACATGCAGCGAGAGCTCTACAGCTTCGTCCCATGAGGGGATGCACAGGCCAGCATCCGGGAAGGACGCACTGAAGCCATGGTCATTGTATGAGGTATCGTGCAGACGTCCGTCGACAAGGTCTACACCCACGTAGCGCCCACCGGCATGGCAGTTGTCCACAACAGCTCCTGGGCCGCCAAAGCGAAAGTAGGCGCTGGTGAGGTGCGGTTGTTCATCCACTACAGAGCGGTATACAACCATACGCATTGTGTTGGCTGCTGTTGGGCATTGGTGCGCGGTGAAGGGGTGTTGAGCGACAGCCTCCTGTAGTACAAAGTTGTCGTCGTAGTCCATAAGGAACGGAATGTCAAGCCGCTGTCCGGAAGAGGTAATGTAACCGTCGGGACTGCGCATAAACTTCATTACGCGCAAGCCATTGCATGAATCAACAGAAGGCTTCAGTATCAGTGCATCGTATGGGCTGTCGGTGATAGCTTTTGCAGCATCGGGCAACACACGAAAGTCGGCATCAAGAAGAACACCTCCACGCACTCGTGCGGCAACGGTTGTCGGAACATTGTCGGCACCAATTACCCGTGGAAACATTGCCTTGTCTTCATAGACATCCCAGTAGCTGCGCGGATTGAGAGTTTCTTCAATCTGGCGATGCAGGATATCCTCGGGAATGATGTCGGGCGTAGGTCCGCAGAAGTGGCTTTGCAGACGGTAGATATATGAGTCCACCCACGGCGAGAACTGCCGCCAGCGCCGCCGGTACTCCTCTTCACCTGCCGCCTTGCCGGTGGGTAGGCCGAGCTCTTTCAGAGCACGGTAGCAGAAACGGCTATAGAGCAGATAGTCGTAGAACGGGTCGCCGAGGATGCGGCGTGCTGCTTTCTTGAGGCTCTTGTTCATTATTAAAAAGAAGGCACCCTACCCTATTTTCGGGCGGGTGCCTTCTTCGGTTAGATATTACTCAGCCCAGACGGCCTGCAGGTTGCGGTCGCCGTAGGCGTCGTCGATCTTGCTGATGGTGGGCCAATACTTCTCGCAGTGAGGCTGCGGGAAGGCGGCTTTCTGACGGCTGTACGGGAGGTTCCACTCGTCGGCGCAGACCACCTGCATGGTGTGGGGAGCGTTGGCGATGGGGTTGTTCTTCTCGTCGCTCTTGCCAGTCATGATGTCGTCAATCTCCTGACGGATGGCAATCATGGCGTCGCAGAAGCGGTCCATCTCGCTCAGCGGCTCGCTCTCAGTGGGCTCAACCATGAGGGTGTTGTGCACCGGGAAGGCCACCGTGGGAGCATGGAAGCCATAGTCCATGAGACGCTTGGCAATGTCGCCAACGCCGACCTTGAGGCTGAACTCATTGAAGTCGACAATCATCTCGTGGCCACACATACCATTCTTATTGGTGTAGAGAATCTTGTAGTATTTCTGCAGGCGGGCGCGGAGGTAGTTGGCATTGAGTATGGCGTGTTTGGTGACATCCGTCAAGCCCTCGCCGCCGAGCATAAGCAGGTAGCCGTAGGTGATGGGCAGGAGGTAGGCACTGCCATAGGGGGCTGCAGCCATGGTGTTGCCCTTCTTGCCACCGACCTCGACCACGGGATGTGTTGGCAGGAAGTCGACCAGCTTCTGGCTAACGCAGATGGGGCCGACACCGGGGCCGCCGCCACCGTGAGGCATTGCGAAGGTCTTGTGGAGATTGAGGTGGCACACATCGGCACCCATGTGGCCGGGGCTGGTGAGGCCGACCTGGGCGTTCATGTTGGCACCGTCCATATAGACAAGGGCGCCCGCGCTGTGGATGATGTTGATGATGTCGAGGATACCCTCTTCGAAGGCGCCGTGGGTAGACGGATAGGTGATCATCAGGCAGCTGAGGGTGTCTTTGTACTGCTCGGCTTTGGCGCGTAAGTCGTCGATATCGACGTCACCCTTATCGTTGCACTTCACAACGACAACTGTCATACCGGCCTTAGCGGCGGAGGCGGGGTTGGTGCCGTGAGCGGAAGCGGGGATAAGGCAGACATTGCGCTGCGGCTGACCGTTGGCGATATGGTAGTTGCGTATGACTGTTAGTCCGCTGTACTCGCCAAAGGCGCCAGAGTTGGGCTGCAGCGAGCAACCGGCGAATCCGGTGATGACGGAGAGCATGTGCTCGATGTCCTTAATCATCTCGATATAACCCTGGGCCTGGTCGGCGGGCACGAAGGGATGCATGCCGGCGAACTTACTCCAACTGAGGGGCATCATCTCGGCGGCGGCGTTGAGCTTCATGGTGCAGGAGCCCAGCGGAATCATGGCGCGGTTGAGGCTGAGGTCTTTCTCCTCAAGCATCTTGATATAGCGCATCATTGAGGTCTCATCGTGGAAGCGGTTGAATATCTTCTGCGTGAGGTAGGCGGAGGTACGCTTCAGCTCGGCGGGGATGGCCTCGTCGGCGAACTTGCAGCAGCAGCCCTTGCACTCAAGCGGCTGAGCACTCTTGCCAGCGGCTTCTGCCAGGCATGCCACGATGGCGTCGAGGTCAGCCTTCTCGGTGGTCTCGTCAATGGAGATACCGATGCACTCGTCGCAGATATAGCGGAAGTTGATTTCATGCTTGAGGGCCACTTCGCGCACCTTGGCGGTGGGCACGGGGCACTGCAGGGCGAGGGTGTCGAAGTAGACTTTGTTCCACTGCTTGTAGCCGTACTGCTCAAGCTCCATGGCCAGACGGTGGGCGCGGGCGCAGATGCGGACGGCGATTTCGCGGATGCCTTCGGCACCGTGCCAGATGGCATAGAAGCCGCTCATGTTGGCAACGAGGGCGGCGGAGGTGCAGATATTCGATGTAGCCTTGTCGCGCTTGATGTGCTGCTCACGCATACCGAGGGCCATACGGAGGGCGGGATTGCCCTTGGCGTCGACGCTCCAGCCAATGATACGGCCGGGGAAGGCGCGCTTGAAGGTCTCAGTGAAGGCGAAGAAGCCGGCGTGAGGACCGCCAAAGCCCATGGGCAGGCCGAAGCGCTGGGCGTTACCGACGGCGCAGTCGGCACCCATCTCGCCAGGAGTCTTCATCAGGGCCAGAGCCATGAGGTCGGTAGCCATGCAGACGAAGATGCCTTTCTCGTGGCACTTGCTGATGAAGCCTGTCCAATCCTGAGCCTCGCCGAACTGGTTAGGATACTGCACGAAGGCGGCGAAGTAGTTGCCGTCGAGCTCAGTTTGTGCGGCTTTGCCAGTGACAATCTCAATGCCGCGGGGAGCGGCGTTGGTCTGCATTACGGCCAACGTCTGGGGCAGGATACCCTCGTCAACAAACACCTTGCAGATGCCGTCTTTGACAGCCTGACGCGAGCGGCTGTTGAAGAACATGATCATAGCCTCGCCAGCGGCGGTAGCCTCGTCGAGCAGACATGCGTTGCTCAGGGGCATGCCAGTCATGCTGGCAATCATGGTCTGATAGTTCATAAGGGCTTCAAGACGGCCTTGTGAAATCTCGGTCTGGTAGGGCGTGTAGCTGGTGTACCAGCCGGGGTTCTCAAATACGTTGCGCATGATGACGGCGGGGGTGATGGTGCCGTAGTATCCCATACCGATGTAGCTCTTGTACATCTTGTTCTTCTGGGCCAGCGAGCGCACGTGATTGAGAAACTGGTACTCGCTCATGCCTTCAGGCAGGGGCATCGGCTCCTTGAGGCGGATGGCGGAGGGCACCGCTTTCTCGATAAGCTCATCCATGGATTTCACGCCGATGACATCGAGCATTTTCTGCTCTTCGGCGGGATTTGATACGCCGTTATGGCGCGAGGCAAAATTATTCTTTGTCATATTATAATATGTTTATTTATTTTTTTGAATGGAAGAAACGCAGGTAGTAATCCTCGTCCAAGGTGGTGATGCGGATGATGTAATAGCCCGACGGGCGTGAGCGCATACTGATATATCCGAGGAGCGGCTTACCGGTATAGACACACTGGCCAATATCGTTGTAGAGGGCCAGCGACATGATTTCACGTCGGGTAAGGCCTATCTCCACACGGTGGTTGGAACGGTTGTAGACAATCACATCTTGCTGTCCGATAGGTTTGGCAATATCGTTGGCCTCCACTGTCCGGTAGATAGTCTGTACACCGTCGCGGTAGACAGTGTCGTGCACATACTCTACCTCGTGCAACACCTCGGCGCTCTTGAACAAAGCGGTATACGTGGTGGTGTCGGTGACGATAACACGGCGAGGATTGTCTGTAACGCTGTCGCTCCACCCATGGAAGGAGAATCCTGCTTTGCATACAGCCACAAGTGCCGCTGTATCGCCGATGCGGTATAAGCCCGAACCGATGACCACACCTGCCGTTGTGTCGTTGCTCTTTACGGTAATCTCCAGTGAGCAAGGCTGCATGGGCTTCATGTTATGCAGTTTCCCCCACCCTTCTGCCTGACGGTAGCGATCGACGCTAACACAAGGCACATTGACCACTGCCGTGTATCTGATTCCCGTGAAGGCATCAGTCTCGACGGTCGGCGGCAGCAATGCGTAGCTGGTTATCTGGGCCAGGTTGATGCACTGGTGGAAAGCCCTCTGTCCGATGCTCTCTACACGCGACGGAAATACCACCGACTTGATATCATGGCATTGCGTGAAGGCGTATTTACCGATATGCCTGGTCGCTGCAGGTAGTGTCAGCGTGCCGTATATCGAGCTGCAGAAAGCAAAGGCGTAGTCGCCGATGTATTCCACCCCTTCTGGCAAATTCCACTCCATCTTCAGCAGATTCATGCCGGTAAAGGCATAGTCGGGTATACGGCAAACCTTGGGGCCGAACGTCACCGTGGTAAGCGAGCGACAGTTGCCGAACACCGTACTGCTGCGCGAACCGCCCATAAACTGGCAAGCCTCGGCGTTGAAGTGCACCACCGTGATACCGCTGCAGCCAAAGAATGCCGAGCGGCCAAGAGACACTATGCTCTCACCAATGGTTATCTCACCTCTCAGCGCCGTGCACATGCTGAAAGCATATGCTCCAATGTCCGTCAACGTCGACGGCAGCGTCAGAGCAGTGATATCGGTGCAGCCGTAGAAAGCACGGTCTCCGATAGCCACAACAGTATAGGTACGGTCGTTGTACATCACTTCGCTCGGAATGGCGAGTATGCCAGCCGGAGGTACCTCTCCGGCCCATCGGTTATTGCCCTCTGTGAGCGGTGCGGTGACTTCGACAACACGCTCGTCAGCATCGATGATGTTGAAGTAGAGCGCATAGTCACGCACCTGGACCTTGAAGTCATAAGCCCAGGTAGCAGTCGCCGATGCAACGAGCAGCAACAGTATGCAAATGCGTTTCATATTACAGTTTAGGGCCAGCTGCAACGAGGGCCTTGCCGGCCTCGTTATGCGTGAACTTCACAAAGTTCTTTACGAATCGGTCGGCCAGGTCGCGGGCCTTCTCGTCCCACACCTTCGCGTCGGCATAGGTGTCACGCGGATCAAGAATTTTCGGGTCGACGCCGGGCAGCGACGTGGGCACCTCGAAGTCAAAGTAAGGTATCTTCTTAGTCTCGGCCTTCAAGATACTGCCGTCGAGAATGGCATCAATGATTCCGCGCGTATCTTTAATAGATATGCGTTTGCCAGTGCCATTCCAACCGGTATTCACCAGATAGGCCTTTGCTCCGCTCTTCTCCATACGCTTCACCAGTTCCTCAGCATACTTGGTAGGATGCAACTCGAGGAAAGCCTGGCCAAAGCAGGCGCTAAATGTCGGTGTGGGCTCGGTGATGCCGCGCTCGGTGCCGGCCAGCTTTGCGGTGAAGCCACTCAGGAAGTAGTATTTGCACTGCTCGGCAGTGAGAATGCTCACGGGAGGCAGCACGCCAAAGGCGTCTGCACTGAGGAAGATGACGTTCTCGGCAGCGGGACCAGCACTCTTACCGTGGACCGGCAGCACTATTTTTTCGATATGGTCAATTGGATAACTCACACGAGTGTTCTCTGTGACGCTCTTGTCAGCGAAGTTAATCTTGCCATTGGTATCGACAGTGACGTTCTCCAATAGGGCGTTGCGACGTATGGCATTGTAGATGTCAGGCTCGCTGTCCTTGTCAAGGTTGATGACCTTGGCATAGCAACCACCCTCAAAGTTGAATACACCTTCGTCGTCCCAGCCATGCTCGTCGTCGCCAATAAGCAGGCGCTTGGGGTCGGTGCTGAGGGTGGTCTTGCCAGTACCGCTCAGACCGAAGAAGATGGCAGTATGCTCACCCTTCATGTCGGTGTTGGCCGAACAGTGCATGGCGGCAATGCCTTTCAGCGGCAGGTAGTAGTTCATCATGCTGAACATGCCTTTCTTCATCTCGCCACCGTACCATGTGTTGAGGATAACCTGCTCGCGGCTGCTGACGTTGAATGCCACACAGGTATCGCTGTTAAGACCCAGAGTCTTGTAGTCGTCGACCTTTGCCTTCGAAGCGGCATAGACGGTGAAGCTGGGCTTGAAGTTCTTAAGTTCCTCGGCCGAGGGCTTTATGAACATATTGGTCACAAAGTGAGCCTGCCAAGCCACCTCCATTATGAAGCGCACAGCGATGCGGGTATCCTTGTTGGCACCACAGAAAGCGTCGACAACAAAGAGTTCCTTGTTGCAGAGTTCCTTGCATGCCAAGTCTTTGACATGAGCCCAAACCTTCTCGTCCATCGGGTGGTTGTCGTTCTTATAGTCATCCGAGGTCCACCACACAGTATCCTTGGATTGGGCGTCCATGACGATGTATTTGTCCTTGGGCGAACGGCCGGTGTAGATGCCGGTCATCACGTTCATGGCGTCGAGCTCGGTGAGCTGGCCCTTGTCGTAGCCGGTGAGGCTGGGGTCCATCTCCATCTTGAACAACTCCTCATATGAGGGGTTGTAGTGAATATCCTTAACGCCGGTGATACCCAGCGCTTCGAGGTCTTTCTTTATATTGTCAATCATATCGTGTTTGTTTTAGGTTACATTTCACGGGCTTCCTTGATTGCAGCCTGGGCGGCGGCCAGACGTGCCACGGGCACGCGGAACGGCGAGCAGCTCACGTAGTTCATGCCGGCCTTGTAGAAGAACTCGGCAGCAGTGGGGTCACCGCCATGCTCACCGCACACGCCGCACTTGAGGTTGGCGCGGGTGCCGCGGCCACGCTCGATACCAATCTTCACCAGCTCGCCCACGCACTCGCGGTCGAACGAGTTGAACGGGTCGGCGGGGATGATTTTCTCGTCGACGTATGTCTTCACGATGGCGTTGACGTCGTCGCGGCTGAAGCCGAAGGTCATCTGCGTCAGGTCGTTGGTGCCGAAGCTGAAGAACTCGGCCACCTCGGCAATCTGGTTGGCGACAAGGGCGGCGCGCGGTATCTCAATCATCGTGCCGAACTTGTACTCGAACTTCTGGCCGTACTTCTTCTCCACCTCTTCCTTCACCTCGTTGGCAATCTGCTTCTGGTGTTTCAGCTCGGCGGCGTTGATGGTCAGGGGCACCATGATTTCGAGCATCGGGTGCATGCCTTCCTTCATCAGCTCGACAGTAGCGCTGAACAAGGCGCGGAACTGCACGCGGGTAATCTCCGGGTAGATGATACCCAGACGCACGCCGCGGAGACCCATCATCGGGTTCACCTCGTGCAGGCTCTCAACGCGCTTCTTGACGTCCTCATAGCTGATGCCGAGGCGCTTGGCGGCTTCTTTCATCTTCTCTTCGCCCTGGGGAGCGAACTCATGCAGCGGGGGATCCATCAGACGGAAGGTCAGAGGCTTGCCGTCCAGAACCTTCAGCGTGCCCTTGGCACTCTCCTTGATA